>CEPH01033409.1_pt1 | contig 12742 bp, 11 predicted proteins | sample 530571 | NCBI WGS metagenome assembly CEPH01 (sample SAMEA2620413, study PRJEB7988) | marine metagenome | biome: marine biome (ENVO:00000447); feature: surface water layer (ENVO:00002042); material: "saline water (ENVO:00002010), including plankton (ENVO:xxxxxxxx)" | depth 5 m | reverse complement strand
CCCACGAGCTCGAGCGCTGCCTCGAGGCCGATCACGTCGGCGTACTTGGCGTCCAAGTCAAGGAGGGCGGCGCCGTGCGGACCGGGCTCGCGGTCGCCGACACAGCCCTCGACGACGTACACGGCGAGGTTCGCGGCGCAGGCGTCGACGGCACTGGCGCGGACGCAGCCCGAGGTGGTGGCGCCGCAGATCAGCACGGTGCCGACGCCCGCGGCGGCGAGCCGGTCGGCGAGATCGGTGCCTGCGAAGGCGGAGGCGGTCTGCTTCACGACCACGGCCTCTCCCCTGCTGGCGTCGAGCCGGCTGTCGATCTCCTGCCAGGAGGAGCCCGCCCGCAGCTCCCGTAGTACGGGCATCTTGTCGAGCCAGACCAAGTCGGCACCTTCGGGGAAGGCGATGGTGGTGAACACCACCGGAACGTCGGCGTCTCGGGCCGTGTCGACCAGGAGCCGAGTGCCCTGCACAACCTCGTCCAGGTTGAAGCCGGGGCCACAGGTGGGGTCGGTGAATCCGTTCTGCAGGTCGACCACGACCACGGCCAGTCCACCACGCGGGGTGAGCCGTCCGGCGAGCCCGCCTCGGCTGTAGCGCTCGCGCACGTCCTCAGTCCACGACATCTCGTGCACCAACGTTCGTCCTTCCAGGCCCTCTCAGAGGTCCTCGTCCAGGCCGACCTTCGGCCACTCGCCGCGCTCGGCGCGCATCATGGCCGCGTAGTAGCGGTACATGTTGCGCTGGACGCCCTCCTCGTAGCGTGTCCGGTAGGTGACGCCGGGACCGGGCCAGTCGTCGACCTTGGTGGCGATTCCGACGCCGGGCATGCCCATCTGGTAGTTGAGCCGGAAGTCGAGAAGCTCGGCTGCTACCGAGCGACCCGTGCGGCCGACGGTGATCCACGGCTCGGTGTCGTCCATCTCGAACGACCCGCCCACGGAGAACGTGCCCAGACCTGCCCGGTACGCGCGGTCCTTCTGCTCGTCGGACATTCCCTTGTAGCCGAGGAACCAGTTCCAGATCTCGATCTGACCCGGGCCCTTCGGCTGCCAGCAGCGGATCGTCACAATTCCCGTCGGCGGGTGCTTACTGCCGTCCTCGGTCATGGGCAGCGCCAGCAGCGAGAAGTTGGGGAAGACGTTGCCGACCATGACGCGCGAGCGGCGGGCGATGTCGAGTTGGTGCTCGCTGATCCGGCTGGTGTCGAACTGCGCTGCGACGTCGTCGGGGAACCCGAAGAACTTCGGGCCCGGCTCGTCAGGGTCGTCCGCCATGGAGAAGGAGAGAGAGTGCCCCGGCTCCGCCTGGATGTGGTAGCCCATCATGTTCTCCCGGAAGGGGATCGGGAAGGCGCCGATCTCCCACACGGACCGATGCAGGGTGCCCAGGTGGTAGTCATCGCCGGAGAAGTTGTCCGCGCCGGACTTCCAGTTGGCGTTGACGACGAAGCGCTGGGGTGCTCCGAGCACCTCCATGCCCTCGCCGCCAAGGCCGAAGAGCAGGTCGAGGTACCAGGCCATGCCGCCGAGGTACTCCTCCAGCGGCGGCGCGGTCGGGTCGAGGGTTGCGAAGATCAGCCCGTGGTAGGCACGGACTTGGGCAGCCGCGGTGAGTCCGTTGTCTTCCTTACTCATGCCGCCGAATGCGTTTCTCCACAGGGGCGCACCGACGAGTTTGCCGTCGCTGCCGTAGGTCCAGCCGTGGTAGGGGCAGCGGAAGTGGGAGGTGTTGCCCGAGTCGGCTCGGCAAACCTGAACGCCCCGGTGCCTGCAAGCATCGAACAGGACGTGGATCTGGCCGGCCTCGTCGCGGGAGACGATGAAGTTGTCCTCACCGATCTTGCGGACGACGTAGTCACCGTTCGCCGCGATCTCGGAATCGTGGGCCAGGTACACCCAGCAGCGACCGAAGACCTTACGTAGCTCGGTCTGGTAGACCTGCGGATGGCCGAAGATCCCGGCCGGCACTTCCCCCTGGGGGAGGTGCGCCTCGAGGTCACCGATCAGCTTGTCTACTTGAGGCGGCAGGGGCTCGCCGGCAGGCACGGCTGGTGGGGTTTCGATAGTGTGGGTCACGAGTGCTCCTGGTGGCAGCTGCTCAGAAGAAGAGCGAGAGGTTGTGGGTTCCGATGACGGTCAGGTCGAGGTAGACGACGCGCTCGAGGAGCTTGAGTCGCCCTTCCTCGCGGCGCAGTAGGTCGTGCCGTTCGCCGGAGAGGATCTGGGCGTTGGTCTGTTCCTGTCGCGTGCGGTAGATCAACGCGTTGCTCCGCACGGCGAGGACATCGGGGTCATCGGTGGTGCGCACACGCACGTTGGTGATGAAGTGCCGCAGCCGTGACGGCGGGTCCTCGGCCCAGGCGTATGGGGTCTCGTTGCGAGCCACCTTGCTGCTGAGCGACCCGTAGTTCTCGTTAAGGTGGTAGGTTCCCGGAACGAAGCCGCGGCCCCGCGCTCGCTCCACGGTTTCTCTGAGCGGCAGTTGGTACACAACGTCGTGGGAGACCATGGTCTCGAGCCACTCGCGCTCGCGCAGGTCATCGAGCATCTCAGCCTCCAGCAGCAGGAAGTCTGAGGCTTCGGCGTACTCGCGGCTGCTGATCGACAGCGGCGCTGCGGCAGTGATCACAGAAACTCCTCTAGGTGCATCCACTTGTGTATCCACTTTCTCATCTTCCTGCTCTGGTGACAAGAGGTTTCTTCTGAAGGCGAGGCTCCTTCTTGTTCGCCTGTCGACAGCCCGTCGCTCAGACCAGGCGAGCGGCGAAGAAGGCGCCGTGGATCGCGTCCATGACGCGGCCGGGGCGGTCGGCCGATCCCACCGTGACGACTTCAACACCCGCTTCGCGCAGCCCGGTGATGAGCGCACCATCGGAGGCCCGGCGGCCGAGCGCCAGCACGATGAGAGCGGCGGGCAGCACCTCGCCGTCGCGGAGGACCACGCCGGCCTCGGTCACCTCGACGACCTCCGTGTCGGTACGGGCCGTAACGCCTGCGAGGCGCAGGCGCTGCGGGAGCAGCAGCGTGTCGTAAAGCGCCTCGTCCCCGTGAGGATGGCGTACACCTTGTCGGCTGGTTCGGGAATGGTGATCTCGTTCTCGAGTTTCATGACTCTTCCTTGTCGAAGCGGCTGAATGCCGGGTTACACGGCGCCACGCAGCATCAGCTTGGCCAGGGCGACGTCGCGAGCGCTGATGACATGGTCCCAAGCCAGACGCGAGGCTTCGGCTGGTTCACCGTCACGTACCGCGTTCAGGATCTCTTGGTGTTGTTGCAGCGCAAGTTGGATATCGGTGCTGTCGTAGGCGTTCTCCAGTGAGTGATTGAAACAGAAGTATGTCGAATGTCTGTAAACCACTTCCAATCTTCCGTTGCCCGACAGCTTCATGACCGTTTGGTGGAACTCGTTGTTCAGGCGTACGTACTCGCTACGCTCCTGCAAACTCGCAGCCGACGATTCGTCGACGATTCGGGCCAGTTCGCCGAGCAGCTCAGGATCGGGATCACGTGCCGCGATCATGGCGGCGCCGGACTCGAGAATGGCCCGCACCTCGTACAATTCGCGAATCTCGTCCAGGGTTGGCTCGTGAACATAGACGCCGTGCCCGCGGCGGTCCACCAAACCGTCGAACTCCACGAGGCGAAGCGCCTCGCGGATCGGCGTCCTACTCATCTCCAGGGTTTCGGCGAGTTCGGCCTCCACCAGCCTCTGGTTGGGGCGGAGAGTGCCGAGCAGGATCGCGAGCCGGATCTTCTCGTAGGCGATGTCCGATAAAGTTGCCTCGGCTCGCTCATCGGCTCTCAACATTTCCATAGCCTCATTCCGCTTTCAACGATGACGTGGTCTCCGAAAGGATCATTCCGGGTGAGAGCACGCCTGGATCGATCATGATGTCAAGCACCGCTGGGCCATCATGCGCCCGTGCCTTGGCGACGGCCTCGATGAGTTCGGTCTCCTCGGTGACGGTGAATCCGAGACAGCCCAGGGAACGAGCGAAACCGGCGATGTCGACCTGCCCGATGTCGACCCCGGAGAAGCGCCCGATACGACGCGCCTGATGCATCGCAATGGTGCCGTAGAGGCCGTTGCGGAACACCGCGGCCACCAACGGCAGACTGAGCCGAGCGGCTGTCTCGAGTTCTTGTCCGCTCATCAGGAACCCGCCGTCACCGGCCACCGCGAGGACCTCTCGATGCGGGGCAGCGAGCTTGGCGCCGATCGCGGAGGGGATGCCGTACCCCATCGCCCCGCTGATCGGCGCGACCTGGGACTTCGGTCCGTAGACCCAGTGTCGGTGCAGGAAGGCCGAGAAGTTTCCTGCGTCATTCGTCACGATGGGGTCGGCGCCCTCGTAGCCCTCCATGAGCCGCTTGACCACGATGGCAGCATCCAGCATGGCCGTCGAGCGCGACGGACCCACTTCGGCGTGAGCGAGGTACGCCGCATGCGCGCCGGACCAGTCGTGTTTGCGCGGCGCAGGTTCCTCTTCGAGCAGCGCCTCGAGGCACAACCCCACATCGGCGACGATCCCCAAGTCCACCGGTACGGAACGGCCGATCTCCTGATCGGAGGGATAGACCTGAATGACCGTACTGCTCGGCTTCGGTTGGGAGTAGCCACCGCTCGTGATCTCGTCGAGTCGGGTTCCCAACGCCAGCACCACATCGGCGTGGTCGAGAGCCTGCCGGATCTGCGGCGTGGCCTCCAAACCCAGATGCCCCAAGAAGTTGGGGTGCATCGACGGGAATAGATCCTGTCGACGGAACGCGGTGTAGACCCCCGCGCCGTAGTGCTCGGCAAGGAAAGGAAGGTCATCCTCGTAGCCTCGGCATGCTTCGCCCACTATGAACACCGGGCGTTCGGCGGCCGACAGCAATGAGGACACCCGCGTGGTCTGCTCCGCCGACGGGCAGCCCAGGCAGACACGACGCGCCGCCTGTGGCGCAGCCCAGCCCGCAACCTCCGGATCGGTATCGACTGCCAGGACGTCTTCGGGCAGGGCCAACAACACCGGTCCCGGCCGGCCAGAGGTAGCGATCCGGACCGCGCGGGCGGTGTATTCCGCAATGCGGTTCGGATCGTGCACGGTGATCGCATGCTTGGTGATCTGCCGGAAGAAGTCGGGCAGATCGACCTCCTGAAATGCCTCGCGGCCCAGATTGCCGGTTGTGGCCTGACCGACCAGCACGATCATGGGCGTGCTGTCCTGGTAGGCGGTGTGGACGCCGATGGACAGGTTCGCCGCGCCGACGGCGCGCGTGGCCATGGCGACCGCGGGTTGCCCCGAAACCTTGGCGTCCGCTTCTGCTGCGAAGGACGCTCCCGATTCATGACGTGTCGAAATCAGTTGAGCGCCAGGATGCTGTTCGATGGCATCCAGCACCTCCAGGTAGCTTTCTCCGGGCACCCCGTAGAACCGGGTGGCTCCGGCGGCGACCAGGGCCTGGACCAGATGATGACCTACGTTGACCATTTCAGGCTCCTTCCCTGCCCAGTAGCCGTCCGAGGATCGCCGCCAGTGTCGAGGAGCAATCGTGGACGCTCGTTTCGGAACGCCACGCGACGTAGCGGTCGGGGCGGACCAGCACACAGCCGTCGGCGCCCACCTGGCGCTGCTTGACCCAGGCCAGCCGGGGATCGAGCCACTGACCATCGAGGTGGCTGATGCTCACCGCGGTCAGCGGTACCCCCAACTCGTCGGCACAGCGTTCCGCCGCCTCGAGCCAGTCCTCACCGTTCTCCCCTGCGATCAACAAGAAGTGCCCTGGTTCCACTAGTTGGTCCACACCGAGCCGTTCGACGCCTCGCTCCACCCAGGCATGGGGGATATGGGTGCCCGGGACGGTCGACGGGATGTACAGGCGGATGGGGTCCGGGTTCGGTATCGGCTCGCCCAGTTCATCGGGGATCACCGCGCCGGACGCGTATCGCATCCCCTCGTGCACGTTGTGCTCCCGATATTCCATGGACTGGCTCGCGAAGACCCTCTTGACCTCATGGCGGAACTCGTCATGCCGCGGATCGTTGTCCCACAAGCGACGGACAGCTGCCCAGTTCTCCTCGGGCGTCTTGTCTTGAGAGAGACCGAGCACGGCATCGAGGCGGGCGTAGTTGCGCAGATTCTCGATCGAGCGGTCCGCGTAGTATGCGCCGACGGGAAGGCGTTCTTCGGCGTAGGTCGTCAGCAGGTCCGGCTCGGCAACTCCGCTCATGACCAACTTGAGCTTCCAGCACAGATTGCTGACGTCTCCGACAGCGGCATTGAGGCCGAGGCCGCCCATGGGCGGGTGTCGATGTGCGGCGTCCCCGACGAGGAAGACGCGGCCGACCTGCACGCGTTCGGCGACCAGGTGCTCCCAGCTCCAGTGGGTGATCTTGCGCACGTCGAGCTTGAAGTCCGGGGTGCCCAGGCAGCGGCGGACCCGGTCGAGAACGAGACTCTCATCCAGCCGGTCGAGGTCATTGGGCAGGTAGGAAAGGTAGATCACCCATTCCTCGGAGTCCGCGCCCCAACAGATCCCGATGCCCAGGTGTGCGATAGCGCCATCGGGCGCCAACTCGGCAGCGACCGCCGTACCGGTCACGGCGAAATCACCGCAGCGCCGGGCGAACTCGACGAACGACGTTCCCGTGGTGGGGCCCCACGTCGGCACGACGATCTCGGTGAGCAGTTCTGTTGCCTCGATAGAGGTCATATAGAAGGACAGGAAGAACTCTTCCGGTGTCACCTCGCGCGTACCGTCGACCGATCGCAGCACGAACCGGGCACCCAAGGCGGTCAGGGCTGCCGGGAACTCTGCAGCAGGGTCGGCGTGCGCCACGGATCCACCGATGGTGCCGCGTGAACGGATGGATGGATGTCCGATGTACGGAGCGGCCTTCGACAACAGGCTAGGCGCACCGACGAACGCGAAGCGCTCAACCTGGGCGTGCCGGGTCAGGGCGCCGATCCGAACCTGACTGCCCTCATCGACGATGTAGCTCAACTCCGACCCGAGCTTGCGCAGGTCGACGAGATTAGCTGGTCGGGCCAGTCGCATGTTGAGCATCGCAGCGAGGCTCTGGCCCCCGGCGATGACCTTGGCCTCGTCCTCGAAGATGTCCAGCAGCCCGATCACCTCGGCGACGGATGCAGGAGCGCTGTACGCGAAGGGCGCCGGTTTCATGTGGCCTCCTGACCTAGCTGGGTGATCATGCGTGACTCACGAGATCGGGAACCCCGGCCAGGATCGCCATCTCCTTGAAGGCGCGGGCTCGGTCGACCGGTGGAAGGGGTTCGTCCGCGACTTCGAAGTAGGCCCGGTGCAGATTGGCCACCAGTCGTTCGGAGCACGGCCACTCGGCATAGGCACCGAGATCGACCTCGCGCGCGAGCTCGAGGGGTTCGAGGCCGGCGGTCCGTCCGTCCTGCGCGATCTTCAGGAGCCATTGGAGGTAATCGATCTGGTCCTGGAGCAGTTCGGGGCCCCCCACGCTCCCGTGTCCGGGAACGATGATGCGCGGTCTGAGGTCCTGGAGCTTGCCCAGCGTGGCCATCAGGCCCCGCCCCGTGCCCATGCCCGAGAACGGTGTGACTCCGCCCATGACCAGGTCTCCGGTGAACATGATGCGTTGCTCGGGGAGCCACACCACGATGTCGCCCTTGGTGTGGGCGGGGCCGAGGTGGAGCAGCTGCAGCTCGGTGTCGCCGTGCCAGATGGTGTGCTGGCCGTCGAAGGCCATAGTCGGCGGTCGTACCTCCACATGCCCCCAATCGACCATCGGGAACATGCTCTGCATCGACAGTCCCGCGGTGATGATCTCGTCGCGACAGGCGCGATGCGCCAGGATGTCTGCTTTGTCGAACATCGCGTTGCCGTAGGTGTGGTCCCCGTGGTGGTGGGTGTTGATGACCAGCCGTACCGGGTGAGGATCGATCGCTGCCGTCTGCTCGATGAGGCTGCGGTTGCGCTCTTCGGTGCCCGTGGTGTCGATCACGATCCCGCCCTTGCCGCCGGGAAGGAAGCCGCCGTTGGACAGCACCCAGCCGCCGTCCGGCTGGACATGGGCGTAGACGCCGTCGGTCAGTCGCTCTAGGCGCGGCATCGGCGCGCGTCCAGTCCGGTTCATTCTGCGTCCTCGAGCGCGCAGACGGCTTCCACCTCGAGCGGCATGTTCCAAGGAATGCTGGCGACACCGCAGGCGGTGCGCGCCGACAGTCCGCGCTCTTCGCCGAAGGCCGCGACGATGACATCGGTGAAGCCGTTGAGCACCTCACTGGGGTGGTGGAAGTCCGGGGTGCAATTGATGAACCCGTTGACCTTGACCCATCGGATGCGATCCACGTCGTAGCCGGCGTCGAGAAGGATGCGGACCTGGTTCAGCGCAGTGGCGCGTGCGGCTTGGTAGCCGACCTCCTGATCGAGGTCGTGTCCGAGCTTGCCGCTGAACAACAGCGTGGGGCCATGCCACGGGCCCGTTCCGGAGAGATACAGCGTGTTGCCGTCCTGACCGATGCGCTTGAGCTTTGCGGGCTTAGAGGTGTTCGAGGGCGGGAGTTCGAGCCCAGCCCGTTCGATCCTCTCAAGGACGCTCGTCATGATCCCTCGGTGAAGGTGCCCGGGATGATGGGATCTGCCCATGCATCAAGAGTGTCCTGAAGGCCGCGCCAGACGCGGGGCTCGGCCGCGGCCGGCACTTCCGACCCACCGCAGCTCAGCTCGATCCGATTGCCGCCCGGAGTCCACATGTAGGCGTAGAAGTTCGCGCCGACCGGGTGCCTGCTGACCCCCAACTCGATCTTGTGACCGGCGGCGGCAATCGCGTCCAGCGCCGCAGCCATGTGCTCGAGCGAGGCGTACTCGAAGGCGTAATGGTGCAGGCTCTGACCCTTAGCGCGCAGCGGGAAAGCCGCCACGTCATGGTGCACATGGCTGGTGCGGATCCAGCAGTTCAACCATTCGCCGCTCTCCTCATCGACGATGAGGTCGGAGACGCGCGCGCCGAGGACGTCGCACATGAACTGGCCCAACGCCCGACGGTCCGAGCTGATGAGATTGATGTGGTCGCCGTCGATCGGCGTCACCCCGTGCCTCGCCGGCTGCTGCCGATACGCCTCGCGGTAACGGTTGTCCTGGACGGTCACCAGTTCCATATCATGGCCCTCGGGGAGGGTGAAGCGCAGGGAATTGGTCTGGCCCGGGGCAGCGTCGGTGAGCAGCTCATGCTCGACACCCGCGTCGCTGAGACGGTGGGTTGCCCAGTCCAAGTCGTCACCATCGCCGGTGCGGAGGGTGAAGCGCTGCACTCCTGTGCCGCCCTTGACCAAGGTCAGGTCGACGTTGTTGTCGTAGCCGCAGCCCAGGTACGTAGCGTTCTCGTCGCGCGATATCTCCTCCAGGCCCATCACATTGATGAAGAAGTCGGAGGCTGCGCCGAGGTCGGTGACCCGGAGGTCCGCCTGCTCGAAGTGTCCAATGTTTCTCATCTGACGCCTGGGTCCTTTCGTTGTCCGCCACCCTGGGCGGGCCGAGTCGTGTCTGTATACAGCCCAGTATGCGACAATGTATACTGGAACCAAGCTGCTGGCAATGCCTCTGGGAGCTTCGACGCATCGCGACAACGCAAAGGAGCGTGCAGGACATGTCTTCACCAACGAAGATTCACCACCTGATCGGCGGCGAATGGGTAGGAGACCCAGTCGTAGAACGCCTCAATCCCTTCGACGACAGCGTCGTCAGCGTGGTCGCCAGCGGGGACGCTGACACCGTCGCCGAGGCTGTCGCGGCAGCCTCTGAGGCGCAACTGGGCTGGGCCGCGCGGCCGCTGCCTGCCCGTGGAGCGATCCTGCTCGATGCCGCGGAGATTCTGCGGTCACGGCATCGTATGGTGGCCAAAGACCTGGTCAGGGAGGAGGGTAAGACGTTCAGCGAAGCGTTCGGTGAGGTACGCCGAGCGATCGACATCCTGAGGTTCTTCGGTTCCCTCGGGTGGCGCGAGGTCGGTGAGGTGCTCCCGAGCGCAACGCCCGACACGATGGTGTACACCCGTCGGGAACCGCTCGGCGTGGTCGGATTGGTGACGCCGTGGAACTTCCCGATCGCCATTCCAGCGTGGAAGATGGCGCCCGCTTTGATCGGCGGGAACGCAGTGGTGATCAAGCCGGCCGATCTAACCCCGCTGTCTGTGTCTCATTTGGTGACGGCGCTCACGGAGGCGGGCCTGCCGAACGGCGTGGTCAATGTCGTGAACGGCCCCGGTTCAGTGGTCGGGGAGGCGCTGTGCACGCATCCGGATGTGAGTGCGATCTCGTTCACCGGCTCGACCGGGGTCGGGCACCACATCCGTGAGGTCGTGCAGGGCCGAGGGGCCCGCGTGCAACTGGAGATGGGTGGCAAGAACGCCCTTGTCGTGCTGGACGACGCCGATCCGGTGGCTGCTGCTCAGGTCGCCGCGGCCGGCGGCTTCGCCCTGACCGGTCAGGCATGCACGGCGACCTCCCGTGTCTACGCCACCCGCGGGATCCACGACACGTTCGTCGCGGCGCTGGCAGAGGCTGCCGCTAAGATCGTCCCCGGCGACGGACTCGCCGAGGGCACCACGATGGGACCGGTCGTCTCCGATGCTCAACTGAGCAACGACATCAAGGCGGTGGAGCAGGCGCGGGCCGATGGAGTGCTGCTCGGCGGCGAAGCCGATGGCCGGTTGCTACGCCCAGCCGTGGTGACTGGGCTACGTGCCGACCACCCGGTGGTCACGGAAGAGGTGTTCGGGCCAATGATCGCGGTGTTGCCGACGGAGGATCTCGATGAGGCGATCGGCGCCGTCAATTCCTCGGTCTACGGTTTGTCCGCGGGCATTTGCACCTCTTCGCTGGCCTCGGCGCAGCGCTTCGCCGCCGATGCCGAGGCAGGGGTGGTGAAGGTGAACCGTCCCACCACCGGCCTGGATCTCAATGTACCGTTCGGCGGGGTCAAGGCCTCCTCGACGAACACCTTTCGCGAGCAGGGCTCCGCCGCGCTCGACTTCTATACCTGGACGAAGTCCGTCTACCTAGGACATGACCTCTGAGTCGTGATGCCCGTTCACTGGGCGGGGGCGTGCGCTAAGGGTACGTATCGACGGGAATGGCGGCTGAGCCGGGACATCCCAGGCAGCCGCCCTTCTCGGCACATGGGGCAGCCCGGGACCTAGGCTCCTTGACAGAGCCCCGCTGGGTGGTGGGCTTTGAGGGGATCCCCGGTGCCCTACTCGCCGCTCTCCATCGCGGCGTGATCTCCAGTATCCATGGTGGTGTCGAGCATCGCCATGGACTCTTCGGATAGGTAGCGGCGGTCGCCGGCGATCCACTCGTCGTGCATGTCGATCAGGACTGCCCCGACCGAGCCGGATCACTGCGGCAGCATTGGGGAAGATCCCCACCACGCGGCTGCGGCGCTTGATCTCCTTGTTGACCCGCTCAAGCGGGTTGGTCGACCATATCTTGCGCCCGTGGGCCTTGGTGCACGCGGTGAACGCGAGAACCTCGGCCTTGGCCTCGTCCCTCAGCGGCGCGACCTTGGGGAAGGTCTTGGCGACCTGGTCGCGGACCTCGTCCCACGCCTGGCTGATGGCCTCGGGGTCAGGTTGGGCAAAGATCGTGCGAAAGACGGCGGCGACCATGTCGGCGTGGGTCTTGGCGACGTGCGCCAACAGGTTGCGGGCGAAAGTGGAACCGGCAGCGCTGGTGGGCTGAGCCCTGGAAGGACCGCTTGAGTGCCTTGACCAGGCCGGAGTGCTGATCGCTGGTGACCAGCTGCACCCCGGCCAGGCCGCGCTGCTTGAGGCTTAGCAGGAAGCTGCGCCATAACGTCTCGTCCTCGCTGTCCCCGACGTCGAGGCCGAGGACCTCGCGCGAGCCGTGGGCGGCGATCCCGGTGGCGACCACGACGGCCATCGACACCACCTGACCTCCCTGGCCGGGCTTGTGGCGCACGTGCAGGTAGGTCGCGTCGAGGTAGACGTAGGGGAACGCGATGTGGTCCAGCGCCCTGGTGCGGAACGCGCCCACGGACTCGTCGAGTTGCTCGCAGATCCGGGAGACGTCGGACTTGGAGATTCCCGAATCGGCGCCGAGCGCGACGATCAGGTCATCGACGCTGCGAGTCGAGACGCCGTGGACGTAGGCCTCCATCACCACCGCGTACAGCGCCTGGTCGATGCGGCGGCGCGGCTCGAGGATGGAGGGGAAGTAGGAGGCCTTGCGGAGCTTGGGAATCCGGACTTCGATGTCGCCGGCTTTGGTTGCCAGCAGCTTGGGGCGGGTCCCGTTGCGTTCGGTGACGCGGTCCTCGGCGCGCTCATAGCGCTCCGCGCCGATCACACCGGCGGCTTCGAACTCGACGAGCTCCTGCAGCACGGTGCGGACCGATTCGCGGATCATGTCGACGCCGTCGCCGGTGCGGAACGCCTCGAGCAGCTCGGACAGGGCAGACTGGGACAAGGCCATCGATGGTTCTCCTTCAGTGCGTGACTTGGTCGTTTCACACCGAAGATCCGCCGATGGCCGCCTACTTCACGCCACCACGCCGGTCCTCAAACCCCACCACTCCACGGGACTCTCCTCCGGGTCTCCGGGTGACGCGGTGGAGCGACAAGGGGACGCGACGCAGGTCGACGGCCACGTTGTGCTGTGCCTGGATTAGTCCCACGAGACCGGGGCCGACGGTCCCTCGATCACCGCCGGCGTGGGGCGCCAAGCCACGGCCGTCGGGCCGCCGCCCTATCGCGG
>CEPH01054269.1_pt1 | contig 12863 bp, 17 predicted proteins | sample 530571 | NCBI WGS metagenome assembly CEPH01 (sample SAMEA2620413, study PRJEB7988) | marine metagenome | biome: marine biome (ENVO:00000447); feature: surface water layer (ENVO:00002042); material: "saline water (ENVO:00002010), including plankton (ENVO:xxxxxxxx)" | depth 5 m | reverse complement strand
GCAGAAATTAAATTTAAATTCACTAGTGATGATAGAGCAGCCACAGTTAGACCAACACTTAAAATTGTTTCAGTAAATGTTCCAAATCCACAAAGTATAGCCAAACTTCCATTTAATTACCAATTCACTGGATATGATTTATTTGTTAATACATTACCTGCAAGTTCTTTAAGACATCAGCAAGATATTAATTCAGTTCAAAGTAAGGCTGTTTGTATGAATTCCATGTATGTCAATGTAAATAACGAACAAGATAGAATAGCATCAAGTTACTTTACTGGTGCTACTCCAACAGACCTTAACCTTAATTCAGTTCAATATTTTATTAACAATAGACTTTATCCCGTGCAGGAATATAATCCACAGCCAAAGGAAGAAAGAATTGTTAATGAAAATGAAAATGTTAAGGCTTTAAGAACTATTAATAGAGAACCTAAAAATTTAGGTGACAATGATGGTGCTAATCTTGAAGTTTATACAAATACTTATATTCATTCAAGAGAATTAGCCAGAAATCAGTATGTATTCGATTTAAGAGAAGCAGAGCCACAAATTAGAACTGGTTATAGTGGTGTAAGAGGACAGAACCACACCATTAATACCTTTGTTTGGTCTAAACGTATTATTAATGTATCAAATGATGGAATGAGGGTTATACTTTAATTAAAATTTTTTCTTGTATTACTATTTTTATTTTGTAAATCAAGTATAAAATAAAAATAAAAATATTATATATATATATAAAATGCCTATTGATAGAAGTTATTTCTCAATACCCGCTCTTAATGAAACCAACTTATCAAATAATGGTGGAACTCTTCAAGGAGGCTTTGCCTTCAATGGAAATCCAACAGTCCAATTTTCAATACCCGCCCAGAACAGAATGTTAGATATTACAAATCTTCATTTAACAGGACAATTTATAGTTTGTGATTCTACTGGGGCTGCTTTAAGTTCTAGAACAAATTTAGGCGAGAAAAATGGTGCGAATCTTTCCCAAGCAGGTAATCTTAATATATCTAATTGGGGTGGAGTTCAAAACTCTATTGCTAAGGTTATGATTCAATCAAAGAAATCACCAGTAGAAATTATTAATGTTAATAATTATCCCATGTATCAAAATATTCAAGCAGGTCATGTAAATAATAGTGAAGATTATTTAAGATGTCCTTTAATTAGAGATTTAGCAAGTGGAGTTCATGCAGATAGTGTTAATAGACATCAAGTTTTACAGCCAAATGCAGGAGCAGCAACTGGTGGAGATTTCGGTAATATCGATTCATTTTTAGACCCCAATTACGGTCAGTTCTTCGGTATTAAACTTAATGTATCATTACTTAATGGATTCCAAAGATTATACTTAGATGATTCGGCACTTGGTGGTTTGATGCTTACTTTACATTTAGCCAATCCAAACGCAGTATTTTATCAGCGATTCCAAGACCAAGGAGCAGGACAAGCAGCAGCCAGTGTTGAAGGTTTCTTTTATAGATTAAAGAATTTAAGACTTGAAGGTTATTATCTTACCCCAACTGATGATGAGATTAAAGCCATGTCAAGTCAAGTAAATCTTAATTCAAGACAGAATAACATAGCCAGTATTGTTTCAAGTAATTCAATTACTTCAATCACACCACAATATAATTCTGTTAAATCTTTCATTAATCTTTTCTTAGATGACGACCAGCAGAACTCAATAAGTGAAAATCAATCCACATTCCGTCAGCCATTAGGACTTTCAAGTTATACAAATAATAAGAATAATATTCGCACCCCACAAGACTATAAGGTTGAAGTTTTACCAAACTTTAATTCACCAAGAGATGAAAATGGTGTTGCTTATTCACCAGCAGATTTGGTAGTAAAGATGTCGGGTAATGGTAATAGTGAAGTATTAGCCAACTTTGAAAGAAGTATTTTAGATGGTGCTCTTGCAGCCCATACCTCAGCCACATTAGATTTACAAGAAAGTTCAATAGAACAAGACTTTGCCACACGTCCAGGCGGTGATGTTAATAATGGTTACAGACGTAACACATCAGCCAACCTCATGGGTATAGGTTTAGATTATTCTCTTGGAATGGGTGCTACTACAAATTACAGAAATCAAGATTACTCATTAAGAGTTGAAAGTGCTGTTGCTTCTGGTGATACTCAATTGCCAGCACAACGTAGAGATAAATTTGAACTTCTTGAAAGTTTTGTTAGATATAATTCAGTTCTTGATACTAAAACATTAGTTAAGGCTATGTAAATTTTTTTTCTTTTTAAATTATAAATGCCTCCCAAAAAGATGCAATCAGTTATGCTTGATGGTGAAGAAGTAGAATTTAAAGAAGGAACTTTAAGGTCACAGTTGAAAGTTCCAAAAGATATGAAACTAACACCAGCAGTGTTAAAAAAAATAAATAAAACAGAAGTAGGAAAAGTATTTGAATTTAATGGTAGAAAAATAAAAATGACTCCACTAATGAAAAAAAGAATTACATTAGGGATTAATTTACAGAAAAAGAAAAAGAAATAATTAGCCTACAAATTGTCCGTAAGGTGAAAAACCCGCGGCATAATAAAGTTCATTGACTTGTCCTGCATCAGCATAGTTTATAAAATCGTTTATTGTTTCAACATGACAATAAATAGGCTCACCCATTAAACAACTAAAAGGAATATTATCGTGTATTTCTTCAAGGTATTCTACTAGGTTTTTATACCATTTAGGAGGACGACCTTTACATTTAAGGTCGGCTAGGTAAGAGTTAAGAAGGTTTAGTTTTTGGTAAGTTTCAAGTTCGCTCATTTTATAATATATGATATAAATGCTATTCTTTTAAATGGTTTTATATCATAATATATATTTTACCTCATATTTAAGGAATTTTATATATATATAGTAATATAACTAATAATTTATTTATATTAAAGACTTAAAGAGTAATATAAAAATTTTTATATTACTTTAAACTATAATAATATAACTATTTTTTAATTTATATTATTAATTTAAAGCCAAAATATTAACATATAATATAAAATTATTAAATTACTTAAAAAATAATTTCTTTATATATAATATAAAATGAGTTGTTGTGAAAATATTAATGTAAAAATCTCAAAACAAAAATTTAAAAATGGTGTGATTCATTTAAGAAAAGATTGTGAAACATGTAAGAAATTTTTAGGCTATGCACCACAAGAATTACCAATTGAAACTACTAAATTATATTTTGGAATTCATAAGGATAAATTAGTAAAGGACATACCACATGATTATTTAACTTGGCTGACGAATCAAGATTGGGTAAAACAAAACCTAAAAGACTTATGTAATAAAATACTTTTTTAACTATTCTTCTTTTTTTGTTAATATTATTCTAATAAAAAATATTACAATAATATATAAAATGAACTTTAATTTAGTATCAAATGAGAAAGACAACGGACATGAATTTTCAGTTAGGTTAAGTAATCCAATTACAATACCTGCTAATAGTTCTATCTACATGAATTTTGCAGAACTAACTAGAAATTCACAAGTAAGATTATTTGAAGATGGTGAAATTACATTAACTATAAATAAAGTTTTTCCTAATGTATATCCAAACGATAGAGCCACTGCAAATAATCCATTAGTAATCGACCCCGCTGCCTCAACAGATTTTACTAATAAAATTACAATACCAAAAGGAGTTTATACTTTTACAGCATTAAGAGATTTAATTAATGATGATTTAAATAAAATTATAACTGATTCTCATGCTGCTTTCTATTTAGCCAGAACTAACGAACAATTCGACATGGACGCAGACGATAGTAATATTTATTTAGGATATACTTTGGGAAAGGATTATGGAAATAATACTGACCCAACACAACATAAAACATCAGTAGCCGAACAAGGATTATCTGTTACTAATCTATTCCAACAAAGTCAAAATATTATTGATAGTGATGACCCTAGTGGTTTTAGAATTGTGGCTTACGCAAAAGAAAGGGGAACTGGTGTAGCCAAACAATATAATAATTATGCCCTTACTAAAAAACATTATTTCCATTATGCTTTTAAAAATGATGAACCAGTAAGAGATGCTAGTAATTTTATTAGTGACCCAAACCAAAATTTTGTTTTTTGTGCTGGTATTAAAGAAGTTCATGCTATGGAAGGTGCTATTACTGTTGGCTTATATTCACCAGAATATGCTAGTATGAGTGGAGGGGCTAATAGAATTGGTGGTAATTTAACACCAAGAAATATACCAACAACCCCATCAGCAACTTCAAGATTGGCTTGTTTATGTGGTATAGAAATAACAGAAGCAGGAAGAGCAGCAGGTAATGGTTCAGTGATGAGAGTTAATTGGGCTACTACTACGATTGATGGAGTCCAAAAAACTGTAAGACATTGGACTAATATTAATCAAACTATTAGTGGAATGAAAACAGATATAGTAGGTAATGCAAATTCAATTTTTGGTGCTAATAATAAACCATTATTTGCTTTCCAAACATATCTTGATGAAGATGATGAACTTTATAAAGATGAGCCACGAATATATTTAAGAATATATAAAATAGGAAATATAGGTGGTAATGGTGGTGGTGATGAATTCTTTGAATTAATTTATGATAGTAAATTAACTGGTGAATTTTTCCCTAAGTCTTTCTTTGAAGCCGATACATCTTTTTATGATGATGCCAATAAAGTAAATTCACAAATTCCTTTTTCAATAATCATGGCAGCCCAAGTAGAAGATGAAGGTTGGGATATGATTGTTTATACTGAATTGGATAAATCGGCTAATAATAGTGACGATAATAAACCTGCTACTATTATTGATAATTATCAATTAACATTTAACAAATCATTAGAGAAAGTATTTTTACAAGCCAATACACCAAAATTATTTCCAAACTTTGTATTTAGAAGAACTGATTTATTTTATGAAAGAAATCTTAGTTTAGAATGGCAGACTAAAAATTATACTATTTTATTAAATAATTTACCTATTCAAAATTATAAAAATGTAGAAGAGAAAAGACAACCTGCATATCAAAAAGCAGTTTTGGCTAATATTCCTGCACCATTTGGAATATCTGCAAATTTAGTAGAACCCAACAATGATAATATGGAATTAGTTTCAGTTTATCAGCCATACAATCCTATTATAACAGATTTAAGAAATCAAGAATTAGTATTAAATAATTTTGATGTTAGAATAGTTGATATGGAAAATGAAAGCACTGCTGGTGAAATCATTTCATCAATTATTAACTTTACTATAAAAGATAAAATGTCTATATAATATATAATGATTAAACATAACGTCAAACAAAGTGAAGAATTTAAAAAACAAGTTTCAATATTAGGACATATTGTAGATAATTCATCTTTAAAAAAAAAAGACCCAAAATTAACAAAAAAAATTGATACAGAAAAATTATTTATCAAGAATAAAAATAAAACTAAAAAGAAAAATTAAAATATTATATTAATATATAAAATGACTTCTATGATGAATATTTTAACAGACTATTCAGTTGATGACACACCCAATATTATGGACGTTAAAACTGAACTTATAAGTCCAATTAGTAGTTCCACAAATTCTTATAAACAAACATTTAGATTAGATACGGCTGCTTATTTAGATAGTGACACATTACTTTTATTTAAGGGCTTAGCAAAAGATGCAAATACATCAGCCGATGATTTAAGATTTAATTCTGCTACTGGCTGCCTTTCAGCAATTGATAGAGTTCAGTTCCGCATTGGTGGGTTCGTTATTCAAAATTTAAGTGAGGCAGGGCTTTGGTCTGCATTAAATGTTTTATATAAAGAAAGACCAGATAAACAGAATAAGTATTGGACTCATTATTTCCACAATTGTCTTAAACCAAAAGTAGCAGGTCATTCTAGTGATGCCGATTTAGCAAAGGGAAGTGATGCAGGTAAAAATGCCACCGTTGGTTCTTTTGTAATCGATTCAGCCAAAAATGGTTTTGACTATGGGGCTGCTGCTGATGGAGCGGGAGCAAAATCTAATAACGCTAGAATTACTAATGTTGCTGCTAATAATATGTTATGTGCTGTTCCACTTTCAGTAATTATTCCAGCACTTAATAATAAAACATTACCATTATTCCTTTTTGAAGAATATAAGGTTTTCATAGATATTTTCTTTTCACAGAAGGCTAGTCAATATGCTAATAAGGCTTCCACCGGCGGTGGGGGTGGTGCAGCCAATGCTGACATTGCTGCTAATGATGGAGATATAACTTTTACTGACGTTCAAATGCTTGTTGATTATCTTATTTTACCATCAAGCGTTCAAGAAGAAGTAAGAAATGAAACAAGAAAAGAAGGTGGCTATGATTTAGAATTTTTAAATACAGTTAATGTTAAGAAGCGAATTCCAGATGCTACTGCTAATGTTACACAGAGGGAAGAACACAGAATTAATAGTGAAAACCAAGAAGTTCATTATATACAGATGGCTAGAAAATTTGAAACCCCACAAGGTAAAAATTCTAATAAGGTTTGGTTAGGTCAGCGTATTGACGGTGTTTCTGTTGAATCAACGCAGTATGTAGTAAATGGGGTTGAAATTTATCCAGAACCATATATATCACCAGTTTCTCAGTATAATCAGTTATGTGATACTTTAAGTGGTGATTTAGAAGTTGTCAAACCATTATATTCAAATGATGTTAATACAGAATATGCATTATCTGCTGCTCCCGAAAGTGGATTACAAGGTAAATTTAAACCACTTGGTGTATCTCTTCGTAATGGAAATGGTGGTGTAAGATTTAGTGGAAAGCAGATTGGAAATTATCCAATTGTTGTAAGATATACTAGAAGACCACATGCAGCCGTTAATGTTAATGCTCTTGGAGCAGGTGCTAGTGATATTGCCTTAGCCGAGAATGGGGCTATGAATGTTTCTTATTTTGTTGGTATGACTAGAATGGCAAATGTTAGAGAAAGCCCACAAGGAATGCTTGTATCAGTAGCCAATTAAATTTTCTTATTTTTGTTTAGAATAACTTATATTATAAAAATCTCTTATTATAATATAATGACCTCTATTTATGTTGATGTTAATGCTTTAAACGCAGAAGTAAAAGATAAAACTACAAACGCATCATGGAAATATAAATTGAAAGAACCATTAGTTCTTCCAGCAAACAGTGAGATTGCTGCTTTAACTTCATTTGTAAATTTTAAAGGAATAGTGGGACAAGCCATCGATATAAAAGAAGATATTGTTGAGGAGTTTGCTATGGGATATTATATGCAGGATACTTTTTATGAAAAGCCAAGACCATCTGTAACAAGTGATGATACTACTGGTGTTAATAGCACATTAGAAGATGCTTATTTTAGAGCGAATTACCAATTAAAAAGCGGTCAAGTCCAAGATAATGTAAATATAGTAGTTAGTGAAGATTGTGGATATACAGAAAATATGATGCCTATTTGCGGTGGCATAAGACAATCATTAACAAATACTTTATGTGTTCCATTAACAGTAAGAGTAAAAATAGTAATTCCAAAAGGTGTTTATTCAGTAACACAAATTAGTGAATTAATTACAGACCAAATGAATGGAAGAAAAATTTTTGATTTAGGTAATAAATCAGCCATAGCAAGTATGATTGAAAGTGGAAATTATAGGGGTATTCCATGTAATAATACAATGTCTAGGACATTAGGATTCCAAACAGAAGCGTTATTAAATACATATATGGCTGCAACTACACACGAAGCAAAAGAACTTCAATTTAATACATCATTCTTTCCTTTGGCTGATGAATTTCAATTTGGAAATATTACAGATTTTAGCACTGATGGAAGAACAAATACACCTTTAACTGACCCACCTGGATTTTTGCCAGTATGTGTTGGATTAAGACCAAAAGTCGTATCTTCATTATTTGATACATATAAAAAGATGGCTATTGATAAAACAACTGGTGCAGCCACATTTTCACCTACATTAACAGACCCACCAAATTTAACCCAAACTGGTGGAACTCCAAATTTATCATTTGGTAGTATAGTAAATACAGCCACTGGTAATGCTAATCTTAATGATACTAGGGAATATTGCTTATTTATTGATAGACCAGACCCATTAACTAATTTACCCTTTAATATTTATGATGAAGGATTTGTAACTGGAACAACTAATTTTAAATTAGGATTTTCACAAGAAGCACAGTTATTTACCATTCAAGGTTTAGGTCAATTAAGACAAGAGCCGACAAATGATAATTTAGGTAATGAAATGCCAGACCCAAGTAAAACAGTAGTTTATGAACGTAGAGTATCAAATAACATTACAACTTTTACTACAACTAGTGGTTCAATTACTAACGTTCAAAAAAGGTCAGTGCATTCAACACTTTCAAAACCTATGTCAAGAATATCTGGAACATATATTTATAATTGGGGTGTAACCACAGCCAAAAGATTAAGAACAAATTTTGATTTAGCGGGAACTACTGCTGATGATTATAAATCATTTCAAGATTTCTTTAATACCGAAGATGAGGCGAGATTAGCATGGGAAGAAACTTTATGGTTTAGGCTAGGTTTCCAATACGACCAAATTCAAAAAACTTCTTCATGGGGAACTAGTAGATTTTTTATGGACGAAGCCGAAGCAAATACTGGATTCACAACAGATAGTATTTTAGATGATGGGGCTATTCCTTTTGTATCTACTATGTATTCTAATCAAGATTATACACAGCCCACTAAAAATGGAACACCTACTATTCCAAAGGGTCAAATATATGCTAGACCAAATGTCGATAATATGCAGACTTTTAATTTATTAGATGTTAATGTTCCAAGTATAGCATTAAAAAATAATAATACTCCGCAAAATGAAGGTGACCCAACAGCAGCCCCACCAGATACAACTCCATGTGTATTTCCATATAATTCATCATTTTTTAAGAAAGCCGTTATGCTTCCTATCCTTACTACTGAGATTCCAAAAGAAGCAGAAAAATTACCACAATTATCACAAGATGGATATTTAATTATTACTTCACCAACATTCCAAAATAACGACCAAATTAGTAAAGTCAGCCCAGTTTGCTTACTTGATATACTACCACTATCGGCTTTAAGTAATCAAGATTTTGTTAGTGATAAAAATGAGTTAGTTCATGTTTTAACTAATGAGAAAATAATAGAATATATAGAAATTAGAATATTAAGACCAGATTTAACTGAACCAATATTAGATGAAAATAGTAGTGTATTATTAAAAATAACAGTTCCTAATACACCTACAACAAATTTATTGGCTAATGCTAGTCTTGAAACCTTAGAAGAACAAGTAACCGAATCTATAACAAATCCAAAAAAAACTAAAAAAAAATAATATATCTATAATATATAAATATGGCTAATTCTTGGATTGAATTTGTTAAAGATTATGCAAAAAAAAATAAAATGAAATATAATGAAGCCCTCAAAGATAAAAAACTTAAATCGGCTTACGAAAAAAGTAAAAAGGGTGAAAAGTCAAAATAAGTCAAAAAGGTCATTTTCTGCCACCCAATTGAAAACCCTATATCTATTTTACTACATGTGTATATACTTTTATTTGAGGGGCAAATTTTGACTTTTTTGACCTTTTTTTGACTTATTCATTCATAATAAATATTTCTTCTAAGCCCTCTATAATTTGCACTAATTTTTCTTTATCATCTATGTATTTACCTAAAAATGTAAATAATGTATAAATATCGTCTTTACTTAACTTGTCAATCATATATATTATAATAGATTTTTAAGACCCCAAAAAATAAAATACTTATTTTATTAAACCATTTAAAAAATAAGCGTTTTATATCATATAAGAAAAAAACAAAATGACAACTTTCCACGACCCAGACAACCACATTTACATAAACCCACCATGCCCCCAAGGTATAACTATAAATGATGATGATTTAAATTATATTGAAAGCCTACGAAATATGAGTTTAAAAGAATTAAAAGAAGAATGTATAAATAAAAATTGTTCGCAGTCAATTAGCGGTTGCTCTAATAAAGGAGCAAAAAAAAGAAACTTAATTGCTAAAAAGTTAAATAAAAGAGAATGGTGGTTTTTTAGTAGAGGTGAGCGAATAATTTTAGAATATTATTTTCTTAATTAAAATTTAAATTTCATTTTAAATCTTTCAGTAGGTTTTTCTTTTGTTCTTTTTTTCAAAAATTCACTATACCTATTGGCTAATATATATCGTTCATCTTTTTTATTTATTACAGCCATTCTTTGCCTCATGACTTGTGCTATTTGTGAAATCCTTACATGGGGTCTTTCTTTCGATTTATATAACTTTTCCAACATACGAATCGTGTCTTTAACATCTTTAACTGATGAAAACTTTATAGGCACGGTGTCAGTGCTATCCTCATCTGTGTAAAGCCTTCGTCCAGAATTTTTTGGCTTTTTACCAGTTCCAACTTTTGGGTCTTTCATATATATAAAGTCAATATTTATTTTGGTTGGTTGTTCTATTTCCATTACATCATTTTGTATGTAATCAAGATTCTTTATTATTGCAGCCATTATACTATTTATACCTATTAAAATTTACTGAAATATCTTTACTTGGTATTCCACTAACTCTACTTATATTTGCCTTAATTTTAGCATTTGTTCTATCACTCCATAAAACCCATCTTGACATAAAACCAGCAGTTTTTAATCCACTTTTCGTCCAATCTTCTCCCATTTTACTATGTCTTGCTAGATAAGCCTTTTTCTTTTCTTCTGTGGCTCCATCAGCAAATGTTCCCTTCGAACCTTTCATTCCAAATGTAACAGTTTTAACTTTTTTTCCATTTTCAGTAAAAACTGCTTTTAATCTTTTATTTCCACTATTATCACTAATAACTAATTTCATAATATTATTATATTATATATATATATAATTATGGCTTACGGTTCTTCAATGTCTTCACCAAATAAAATGTCTATGAGAATGGCAAAAGAAAAAAATAAACCAATAGAAATGAAACCTTTAAAAGGTTTAACTATGTCACAAACTAAAAAACTTATGGAACATTCTAAAATGCATAAAGGTGGCATGAATTCAAAACATATGAAAAATATGGTAAAATTTATGAGGGCAGGCGATACGTTTGCTAAGGCTCATAAAAAAGCAATGGAATTAGATAAAAAAAAATAATTGTTATATATATATATATGGCTGAAATCACATTAAAAGATTTAAGAAAACTTGTATCAAAATTAAATAAAGATGATAGAATTGAAAGAGTATATACTAAAAAGAAAGCAGAGATTATGGCGGAAGTAGCCAAAAGAGGTTATACAATCGACCATGAGAAAAAACAATTAAGACCAAGAGTGCAAATGAAACGAAAAAAAGTAATTAAATTAAATTAAATCATTTAAAGAATAAACGTTTTATATCATATAAGAAAAAAACAAAATGACTTACAATATCCCCAAATCTAAACAAATCAAACTTAATGCTCTCGTTGAAAAAATAATTTATTATGCAGATAATAAATATCTTAACGACCCACACAAAATTATTTATCATGCTGATTTTAAATATATTCACGAAGCCTTTAAAATTTTAAATTATGAAATTAACGAAAATCTTATTAAAGAAGAAGATATTGAAAATATTTTAAAATCTTTTATTTAAAACCATGATAAAATCCAATATTTAAATCTTTCCCATAATGAATAATGATTATAAACTTTTGTTGGGTTCATAATATATATTAAGATTAATTTTCATTTACACATTCACTACTACAACATTTACATTTACATCTATTAGGAATTTTTTTTATTAAATTTATTACTATTTCTTTAACGTTATTTATAATTAGTTCCTTACTCATTATAAATATATGATATAATTTTTTATGATAATGTTTGGGCTTGGGCTTCGGCTTGTGGGTCAATACCACTTGCTGTGGGGGCTACTGGAATAATTTTCTTTTCGTCACTAGCATCTGGTTTTTTACCAAATATAGATTCAAAAAGTCCATATAATCCAAGACCTATTCCTGCAACTTCACCAACAACTGGTATAAAATCAAGTGCCGAAGTTTCTCCTAATAATTCTGGTAATGAATCTTCTAAACCTCCGCCAACTTTTGATGCTGTTTTTGATAATGCTTCATCTGTAACATTTCCAGTTTCTTGAACTGCGGTTTTACCGCCATTAGCAATTTTACTAGTAATATTTTCAGTGTTTTTTGCTGCTTGTTTGGCTGCATCATCGGCAGCACTACTTTCGATATTTGGTGTTGGATTACTTTCCGCTGATAATGGTTCATCACTTGGTGCAGGGGCATCATCAAATAATTTACCTTGGGGTTTTTGAACGTCACTTAAAAAATCACCTTGTGGTTGTTCTGGTGCTGCTGGCTCTGCTGCTGGTTGTTCTGTTGGGGCTGACTGTTGTTCTGCTGCTTGTGGATTTGTTTCTTCATCTCCACCTTGTGGTTTTGGTTGAGAAGAATCTGCTTTTCCTGGCTTAGTAACATCGGCTAAAACTCTTTCGCCTGGCTTTAATCCTTGTCTTAATGGATTACCTTCAATATCTAAACCTTTTGATGCATTTCTTGCTGAAACTCTTTCAGCCATGTCACTCCATCTTGCTACTTGTAAATCTTCTGGTTCATCAACTCCGCCTACTTGAAAATCTAAATTGCCACTTTGAGGGTCGCTTGTTGGGTCACCAAGATTTATTTCTTGTGGCTCGGCTGCCTCCGCTTCCCCTTGTTCTCCTGCTGGGTCACGAACATCTTGATTGGCTTCTTCATTATTTTCTGTTGGCTGTGAGGCTTGGTC
>CEPH01082885.1_pt1 | contig 12886 bp, 14 predicted proteins | sample 530571 | NCBI WGS metagenome assembly CEPH01 (sample SAMEA2620413, study PRJEB7988) | marine metagenome | biome: marine biome (ENVO:00000447); feature: surface water layer (ENVO:00002042); material: "saline water (ENVO:00002010), including plankton (ENVO:xxxxxxxx)" | depth 5 m | reverse complement strand
TACGCCGTGCTGTAGGGCCACTGCTGCGGAATCAGGGAACGCGTGCGATGAGGGGGCGGATCCAAATGCATGTTGCAATGACGGATTCGAACTTCCGGGAGGAGGGGATGATTGCCCTTTCTGCCCTGAGATCTCCCCTTGTTCGTGCGAATGTTGCGATGTTCGATTCTGTGGTTGTAGACAAGAGTTGTTAATTAGAGAGCATCCGTTTATTGAATATAGACTTGTGGGTTATGACGTTGCCGGTACATGCCCTGGTGGTAACGCGTGTGGTACTTGTCCAAACCCGTTTACAATGCCTGTCGGCCTTGATTTTGGACTAATAAAATTCTCAGGGGCGTCACAATTCAATTTCACAATAGTTAATGTATAGAAGATATGACCTCATACAAAGTTACCGACGCCGCCGGTGCTGTAAAGCACTTTGAAGTTGCCTCTGGAGCAGGAACCTCTGCGGATCCTTTCATCCAAAAAACCAAGCTTGTTGCATCTACGGAATCAATTGGCAAAGTTGTCGTAGAGCAATCGACGACCAGTGCTTTGGTCGTAGGGCAGAAGGCTGTCACCAACACAGCCGCTACCTTGGGGTCTTCCACGGCGTTGAAATATGGAGTGACTGTCAAATTCATGAGTGGCACAGGCCCGCTTTATGTCGGGGTCAGTGGTGTAAGTAACACAAGTGGTTACAAACTCGCCTCTGTCGGGAACACTACGCCAGTAATTAAGGTCGACAACTTGGCTTCAATTTTCATTATTTCTGACACCTCCTCTGGCGATAAGGCCTGCTTCATAGGTTCCTAATGCCAAGAACAAGAAAAAATACAGGTGTACCAAGTAAAACCAAGGTGTTTGAAACCACCAATGGGATTGGTCAGAAGACAGTTTTCGAAATGGCTGGCAATGGCACCATCGTGAATCCTTTTATTGTTGAGCGAAGCTCAGCGGCTGACACTGCATCATTGGGCAAAGTCCAAGTCGTAAATGACGTACATTTACGGACACCGATTGTTTTTGGGACTCTAGGAAACTCGGCAATCGGTACGCGTGAAATTCAAGGAAGCCTTTCGAATAGGCCGCTTTTTTTGATGAACGATAGTTTTGAATTTAGTGCCAATAACACAGAACTTAATTTTTCATTTAAGACAAATTTCAGCGGAACTATGCAAAACAGTTCATCGGTTGCTTGTTTTGTTGGCAACGACGGTGTAAGCTCCACCAACGGATATCAACTTTCTCCAGGTGAAGTTCTTGAAGAATTACAATTCAACGGTGATTTTTTTGTAACAAAGACAGCGAGTGGAACATGTACCGTCAGATCAATCACGGCTTGAAATATAAATTAGAAGCAGATCAAAGATTTATCTGGATTCAGATATTGACCAAAGATGGCATGCGAAACATCCGGCTCAATAGTGAAAATGATCAAGTGTTGATTTTGCCTGAGATCCCTGAGTGGATACCGGCGTTGAACACCCATTTGAAACCTGATGATCAAACCGGTGTCAATATGGAGTCGCCAGAAACCAGGGAGCAAAACAAAACAGGCAAAAAGGGCTGTGGTTGCAAGAAGAAAAAAGACAAGGAAGAAAAACTACCTCCCCCGCCCCCCAAGACTTCGATGATTGACAAGGTCAAAGGTGCCGTCAAACTCGCAACTGCTGAACTTGGAATTGATGATGTGAGTCTTGAAGTCCTTCAAACACGTAGAGACACATGTCAGTCGTGCGACCTCAATGATTTCGGCAGATGCATGTCATGTGGCTGTTATCTTTGGGCAAAGACGCGTTTGAAAAAAGAGAGTTGTCCGATCGGTAAGTGGTAATGTCAGGAACCTTTGTAAAACCACAACATTCTGAAACGTTTGCCTTGGTTTTCAAGTCTGGATTATCAAGTGGTGGATCCTATGCATTTACGACTTATTATGTCAGATCTACCTCTGACATGACAATTGATTCTCAACTTTATACAGCTTGCGCCGCGATGGACTTCAAGATGAAGGAGGCGTTCAACGGCACCACAGGCTCAGAGGATTTTGAGATTACGATTACTGCTGACAAGATGCCAATCGCTGCAAGGATCTTGGGTCAACATCCAGAAGTCGAAGTTGAAGTCTACCAAGTCGATTTCTCTAATCCATCGGTGATCACCAAAACACTTCGCACTGCAGGCATTTTGAAAAATATCAAATGGAGGGCACGAGGAAAAGCAAACCTTGCCATCTGCTCATTTTCAAAACACAAATCTGTTTTGGAAGACCATGTGCTCGGTGTGACAGCAACAAATTATTGCACTTGGATGTTTGGTGATGACAATTGCAAGGCGACAAAGCACACCTTTGCAGGCACTGTCACGGACATAACTGGCTTCAGCATCACGGTAAACATCAGCGGGGCCCCAGACTCCGGAGGAATTTCTCCAGTTGTCGCTGCCCTCGACCTGGATTTTTTTAATCAAGGATATGTTTCAAAAGACAACCTGAACTTGCCTATTAGATCAGTCAGTTCAACAGATGCGTCTGCTCTGGTTCTGAATTTATATGAAGCCGCGCCTACAAACTCAAAGTACACATGGGATAGTCAAACCGTGACAGTGCATGAGGGCTGCTCGAAGATACGAACTGTTTGTCAAAAGAAAATCAATGGTACAGATGACGCAGTAAACAATATCGAACACTTTGGTGGATTTGGCATCGCTATGCCTGAGTACAACCCAACCACAGAATCCGCACCTATTGTGGTTGGTTTCCAAGCAATTGAGCGAAGTGTGACAACGCCTGTCTCAGCTGTAATCAGAAAAGCACCATTCATGGATGCTGTCATAGTGAGAGCATGGACACCTGATTCGCTGACGCTTGTCGGTTGGTATCAAGCCGACGTGATCACCGGACTCTCGGATGGTGCTGCTGTTACTTCGTGGAGTGACTCATCCGGACAAGGCAACACACTCACGCAGTCCTCGAGCGGTGCGCAGCCGTCATATGAAACCAACGAACTCAACTCTCTGCCGATCGTTCGGTTCGACAAGGACGCCGATTCTGGCGACAATATGCTCAACGCCGATATGGGTGGGGACTTCGACATCGGGACAGGGGACTTCTTTTTGGCGATGGTTGCAAAGTTCTCAACCGCGAGCGGGAATCAATTCGTTATGTCTAAGGCTTTCGGGACGCGAGGCTTAAATATCTTCTTGAACAGTTCCGGTACGCTTTTCTTCCGCCCGCAAACTCAAGGCGTAACCACGAACAACATCCAACAAACCGGAGCGACAGACGGACAATTCCATGTGATAGTTTGTCGGCGGGTGAGCGGTGTGATCACGGGCACCTACGATGGACAAGCGTTCACCACCGACAATGGGAGCAAAGTCAACAACGGAAGCATCGACAACGACAACGACTTCCGAATTGGTTCGAGCAGCACCGGAGGACTTGATACCGATATGGATTTGGCTGAAACCTTGCTTGGAACTGGCACGCTCTCAGATACCAACAGATCCAAACTTGAAGGTTATCTTGCACACAAATGGGGGTTGAAAAACAAACTTCCGAGTAACCACACATATAGATTTAGGCCCCCTCAATCATGACCAACGCAGATGCAATTACAAACTACACCGCAAACAAAGTTCTGAATGTCCTCAGAAATACAGCGTTTGGTGCGATTTCCGCAGTTTATGTTGGATTTTTGAATGGAGATCCGACTCGGGCTGGAAGCGGCGGCACAGAAATAACCACAAATATCAGAACTGCTGGGCGCCTTGAGGTCGCATTTGATGCACCAGTTAGTGGCGTGATGACAAATACGCAAAAAATAGACTTTGGTGCTTCCGCCCAGACCACGGTGATTAGGGCAATTGGAATTTACGATGCCGCAAGCGGAGGCAATCTTTTGTTCTACCGCAACATTCCACAGCTTTCTGTAAGTGCCGGTCAAAACGTGATAATCAAAAAAGGGACTTTGCGACTGGGTTTTTGATGTATCCAATAAGACCAGACCAAGTCGATATCGAAAGTCTCCAAAAGTATCTAGAGAGTTGGACGGAGAGTCAGGCGGCAGAGGCGGTCAACTGCATGCCATTTGTAACCTACATCCTTGATTGGATTCATGGCTTGGAGCCAGACGAATATATGCCGAGTTTCGCCTGCGTCGGCCGCATCTCTTTCGCAAAGCGACTTGTCGATTTTTACTCCAAGCGATGGCCTGGTTCATTTGTGCCGGCTGCAAAACACAACATTCACAGAATCGCCAAGTGCGGTGACGCCCTGCTCATCAACCAGAACAAGGGATACGGGCATGGGGTTTTTGTCGGCCCAGAGGGCATGCTTTGGGAGGCAAACCACAGATTTAGAAATCGCATCAGATCCTATAGTTGGGCAAAGTTCAATTACAATAGCAGGGTGCAGGTTTACAGACCAAAAGCCTGCGAGGTCTTTCACTGATGTTATATGAGCCAACTCTTGCATTTGTCCCCCTTTTCTTGGTAGGTTTAGGCCTCCTCGCTGCGGGCATTCTGCTGCTTGGGCTCTTGGACCAGAAAAAACCAAAGCCAGGGCCAACCCAAGTAACAGCACGGGGCGGGTATTTGCCCATCGTTATTGGCAGACATAGAGTTGGTGGATCGATACTTTGGAGAGGCGACCGTATCAAAAGGGGTGTTGATGCTGACCAACTCAACGATTATGACGAGGGGACACAGGGTGGCGAGGGCTTCAGTGGTGGTGCGAGAGTTGGTCCATTCGGTGATGATAAAGAACAAATAGACACCTTCCTCGAGCGGGGCATGGTTGCGTTGAATATTGGATGCGCCCACTCGATCAATCAGATTTACGTTGACGGCAAAACGATTCTGAACGCCCCAATCGCAAAGACGACAACTGGATCGGGCAGATCGGTCCAATACAACGCACCAGGTTCTATCAGCAGCTTGGCAACGTTACGTCCGTACTTTGGAAACAGCACTGAGTACGATCGTTCCCAGACCACGTACAAGTTGGTTGCTCAACGCATGGGCTTCATCAATCTTGATGAAAACCGCAACGTACCGACGTGGCCTAACTTGGTATTTGTAATCTTTGATTATTTTTACATGGGACCACAGGCTCGGTGGGGGAGAATTGAAGCCGATGTCACAGTGCTGCCAATCGCGCAAGAGGATTTGCCACCTGAGTTTAGTTTTGCCGCAGCATCTCCTGATCTTTTTGACGGTGGGGGTGGTGTCAATCCTGCTTACGCAATATGGGTGTTGCTGACAGGGAAATATCCTTACGGCGTTGGGATGCCTAAGGAAAAGATCGACAAAACATCTCTGAACACAATCGGTGTTGCATTGGCAAGCGAAGGTCTGTTTATAAATATAAACACGGCCGATGGCGAAAAGGCTGCAGATCTGGTGCAAGAGATCTTTGACGATTGCGGCATCGTCACAAGCGAAGTGAATGGTCTGCTGCATTTCACACTGATCAGACAGGGGGATTCCGCTCTTACTCTTGATGAAGACGGGCTGTCACCACCAATTGAACAGATTGAAGTGAATGCAGAACCATTCAGGCCAAGGTCTGTAGAGTTTCAATATTTATCAAATAAAGTTGGGTTTGATCAAGACACCATCAACGTGGAACAAGATGGTTTTTCGCAATATAGGGGAAGCAAAAAAAGAGACAAGGTAGATCTCAAGGTAATCACGCAGGACACAATCGCAAACAGAGTTGCCTACCGCAGAGCACAAGAAATTTTCAGCCTCCAATATTCTGTGACTTTCACCACAGCACGGGATGGACGCCTTTTACGTCCGGGCCTTCTTGTCAACCTTCCCGCATTTGGCGGTTTGCGTATTTCAAAAGTCGAATATGACTTCAATTCTCCAAAAGTCAAGGTAACTGCATACACCGACCCCTTCTTGGTTCCTGTGCTTGAGTACGAGAATGATCCTGGTGGTGAGAAGCCAGGTGAGCCGTTCAAGTGTCCTGATGGCAGTGTGCCTGTGGTTGACCCGACCAAGCCTTTTGCAAGCATCGCAGATTTTTGTCCTGACATTGTCGAAACGGATACTGGAGGTCCGCCAAGCCCTTGTGCAAGTGATGACTGCACAAACCCAGAACCCCCGGGTGAGGAGCCCGTGGCATGTTGCTTTGGCTTGACAGGTATTTGTGAAGATCTCACACCTTCACAGTGTTTAAAGGCAAAAATTGACGGGGTGAATGGTGTTCCACAAGGCGCTGGAACCAACTGTGCACAAGGTTTCTGCCCCACTCCTCAGATTGGGTCTTGTTGTCAGTCTGACGGAGGCTGCAGCAACACAACGTTCAATGATTGCCAATCAATCGGTGGCAACTTTGATCCCGACAATCTGTGCTTCGATGAGACCACAGAACCAAATGGTATCGAATGCGAAGCGCCAGTCGTCGGCATCTGCTGCGGAAAGGGCTTGCAGCCTGAATGCTTGGAATCAAGAAGCGGTGTTTGTCCTGACGGTTACACCTTTGTGAATACCAGAACAACTTGTCCAGAAGATGATGACGAATATTGTTGCACTGTTCACGAGGATTTTGGTGCCTGCTGTTATTGCGTCGGCGACAAGACGCAATGTTTCGAGTCTACCGAACAAACGTGTTTGGAAAACAGTGGGGTCGAGACTCCCATTTTTACGCCGGGCAAATCATGCTGTGAACTTGAGGCTGAGGGGGGTTGCACAAACAACTGCGAAAAGGAAAAACCTGTTCAGATTGAACCTGACCGGTATGTCAGACCTTTGGTGCTCCCAGTTCATTTCGACATCCGCAACGGGGCCCCCAACAGTAACGTCGTTGTCTTGAGATCTGCTTTTGACAAAGAACTCGCCACAAACGAACTGTATTACCGAAAAGGCGGGATAGGCTCCGGCACGTTGGCACCAAGAAATATGAGCAACCCAAGTGTGCCTGGGGGAGACAATATAGATGCCATTGTCATACCTCCCACACAACCGAGACATCAGATACTTTATCACACTGATGTCAATGGAACAATCTTCGACAATGGTCACGCACAGGATTTGGTCAACATTGAGGTGATCAACAACGAAACTGGCAGAAGAGGGTGGTTCAGTGGAGATCAACCCATACTCCACAGGGACTCACAACAAGTTTTGTTCGCGAGATCGGCTGTTGGATTTGGTGAATCAAATGGGTTTGCTGGGACTTTTAGATCAGTTCTATTGGGCAGAACAAATTCCATCTTCCCAAAAGGTTGTTTTTTCAACAAAGATGTAGGTTCAGTTGTCCAAGGCGACCTGTTGGCATACCACATCGGAAATGTAAATAACGCTGCAGTCACTGGGGGTATCTTGGATAGATTAGACGCAGTTTCAAACAACAATGCTTTCTTAATCCCCTTGGGTGGCACGAGAGAACAAAGTGCAAACTACACAGCAGAGTTTGCCGGATCAACGTTGGAGTTTGAGTCTGTACCTTGCAACGATGATGACAACTGCGGGAGCCAAGAAAATTTATTTGTACCCGTTGATACTTTGACCGACGGTGTTGTTGAAGATGGAAGATACACCAATTTTGTCACAACAAAGCTTGTGGATATTCCATATGTTCGTGCAGGATCTGCTGTTTCGTCTCCATATCTGAGTTCTGCACGACTGCGTCAGGACACCAGCATCACTGGTCACAAACCTACTTCAGCCGCATTGACCACTCCAGATACAAGGCTTGGTTTGATGCCTGGCATTTGGAAGATTGCAAAATCAGGAGGCAAAACCGGTTTCCCAGCGGGTAACAATCCCGTCATCAATTACGACAACACATTGATCGAGAAATATTGGACAGACTTGATTGTAGAAATTGGCCTGCCAAGATTTGGTCAAACTCAACCAGTCCCAGATGAAAAAGGTTATGGCATCCAAGAGGGCAACTTTGCGGATACAAGAACGTACGGATCTGGTCAAAATGGTGATCCATTGGAAGTTCAATATGCAGTGACGTTGTATCACGGGTACTACCCACTGTTCACCAATCCAAACCTTCCTGGTTTTGAATTTGCCAGACCATTCGGTCAAATTTTTAAGATGCTCCCTCTGGTTACCAAGAAGGGTACAGTTGGGCAGAGAGCATCAGGTTCAATATTTGAAACGATTACACCTACAGAAATAAGAACTGCGTTCAACGACAAATTTGGCACGAACACAGCTGCACTGAACAAATTCTTTAACGCCACAAGAAGTTCAACTGAAAGTGTTGATATCTCCAACTTAGGAGTTCCTACCCCTCCGATCTGCAGTTACATCAGCATTTGTCTTGAAGATCAAAACGGACGCAGAGCCACAGCCTTCATTGGTCCTACAGACACCATAAATGGATCGGTCTTGGGACATGCTGATCCATGCCAGAATCTTTCGACAACAACAAACGGCCAATTCACAGGCACGAAAGATTTACAGTTTATTACACCTTCAGATGGGGTCGGAAGTGTTCCCGTTTCTCACTGGGACAGTACACTGACAGCCGTGTACGGCAGAGGTTATAAACTGCAATGAGCCAATATACTTACGGTGGATTTTTAAATACGTCAATCTCCAGTTCCAACACAGATTGGCATGAGCAACACGAAAGCCAACTACTGGCTTCGTGGAATCAAGCCTTTGGAACTCCATATTCCTTGCTGGCAAGGAAAAGCAATTTTAATATGGGTAACGGTACTCTTGTTACCTTGCTGGACATGAGCGGTGTGAAAGGCATTGTTGCACCGTGCTTTCTAAGATTGCAGTGTTACAACAACAAGGGCAGAACCTCAGGAGTTCACAAACTATTTGTCGATGTGCAAAAAGGCGCCAATGCGACCAGGATAATTGAAGAGGTTGACTTGTTTTCTGAGGGAATTTATCAACCAGAAAACTTAGTAAATCTCTATATGTCTGTTCACGAGAGAAATACTAACATCAGTTTGCCAACAACTTCTGGCACATCTCTCATTGAAAATGTCGGAAGTTGGCCGATGAATCCACCTGATTGGGGAACCAGATCTGCAACCACGAGAGTTGACACCGCATATCGAGGTTATGTGTACCCGACAAAACTTGTTTTTGACTTCGCTGCGGTAAATGAGGGTATAACTGATCCCAGGTTCCAATATCAAGATACGCAGACAGCAGGAACTAAAGTCAGGTTGGGTTTTTCAAATTCAAATAGTACAACCCTTAAAGTTATCACCGCAGAACTCTATGGTTGTGGTGTCCCGGAGTATCTGTGATGGCACTTTCAAGAAGCGACATAAGTATCAGTGATGTCACCCCCCACAGATCTTCGTCCGGTCGATTCAACTGGCATAAGCCCGACGACCAGAATGTGGGGTTAACCTCTTGGGACTCATTGCACAACTACTATATGGGAAAAATTTATAAGTTTCACACGAGTAGATACCATACCCTGCTTCAGAGATGGTGTGATTTCCAAGTCGTTCCGCAGTCGGGGTCTGGTGTGCAGTTTGTGCGGTCCCTTTTTCCAAGGAGCGAGACCGGGACGCAGTTGAATATAACCGGTATTGGCTTCATCCTTGATGGTGATGTCAATGGCATTTTGAGTGATATCTTGTTTGGGGTAAGAATCAAATTTGGAAGGGTTGGTGCCCCTGCAGATTTTACGACACCAATCAGTTACGTCAACTTTTATAACCCGTCGGCTGATACAAGTCCCATCAACTATTTGGTACTAGGAGATTCCTTGGATGATTCTCCCAACAGTTGTGTACTTGGATCTGGTTCAACCAAGGCTCGTGTTGTGTACGGACGACAGCAAATTGCTGGTCAAAACTATTTTTACGTTCCTTTGGGCACCAACAGTCAGGGCACAAATGGGCAAATAGGTCACAATTCCCAAAGCTCTTTCCCAGGCGGCTACCTTGGATACCGCGCAGATCGAGATACAACCACTACGGATCAGGCTGGGGCTTCGTATGTTTCAGATTTGCGCACCAAACCGGGAGCGTTTGCAAACAGTTATTTTGATGCAGCATTGAACTTCCCGTGGGTAAGCGAGGATGTACAGTCTTTAAGTGGGGGGGATTTGCCGAATTATCAGGACAGTCAGGCAGACGCACAAGATATGTTTGTGGAGTTCCAGACTGCGGGGGTCACTGAAGCCATATTCAACAATACTGGAGGTTTCGGTGGGGGGAGTCAGACCCAATTTATGAACTTCAAAATGTTTGACCTATATGGTCATGTAACTTACTTGGATTATTGATGGCATCTATAGAAGAATATCATTTCAACCAAGCCTCAAGAATGTCTTACTTGAGCGGTCAATCTCAAGGTGCAACACGGATCGCTATGGAGAACTTCCATGGGAACTTCATGGCATCCACAGGTGGGCCTATGGGATTGCTGCATAGAAGCCAGAAATTTTCAGTAAGCAGTAATGACAGTTTGCAATTCTCAACAGGGGCTGGAGAAACCCACACGTCAAATATCATCACCGGTATCGGTATGGTCATCAGTTCAATAACCAGGAATGGAACCACAGAGTATCCGTCAACTGTCTTATCTCACTCTGGCAGCACTACTTCGACACCTCAATTCAATCTTCGTATCAGTGAAGCCAACATCAGTGGAGGTGTTCGTGTATTTCCTCCTGCACCAAACGACGTACATATACCGGTTGTTGCTGGAAGATATCTGCATGTACCTGTTTATTACACCGGTTTGAATAACGCAATAAGCTTCTATCAACCACAAGCAGGCGATGGATTTCCAACACCAACTAGCGGTAACGCAGCGGAGCGTGAAGGTTTGTGTGGATCATTTCCAATGGGAGATGATTACTACTTTGTGAAGGATCAAAATAATTGCAATCCTATCATTGACAGCCAACGCCTGCTTGCCCAAAGACACCCGGTCAACCCTGCAGCACTCTCCGATGGTGACGGCTCAGGTAACGACTTAAATACTGATGTGGGTTCTCAGACAGATCGACAAAGATTGAAGCAAAGAAGCATCACTCAACACAGACGCATTACTTTTGAATTCAAAGTTTTAACCTACTCAACCAATATTCTGCAGACCAACGTAGAGGTCAACTTCAGCACTTTTGACGTCTATGGCATGGTATTTAGATTCAACAGGTCTTAGACCAGTTTCACCTCGAAGGGCAATTCAGGTCTGTCTTTCCCTTTTTCAGGTTCGATCTGCCTAAATCTAGTCATGACACTTTTGCCGTGTACTTCCAAGTAAAAGCCAGCACGCTGTGCCTCTGTGATGAGTTGTTTCCAATCGCCATCAAGTTCATCTGCCTCGCAGTTGGCTTTGATAATGATGAATCTCAGGCCTATACCCGATTCAGCTACACGTCTTTCGGCCCAACACGCGGTAACTGCGTCATCGGAAAACTTATATTTTGATGGCAACCAGTCATGAGCACTTACCTCAACTGGTTTTTTTGCAACCTTTTTTCGGGGTTGAATTTTTTTCTTTGGCATTGGATCGTTCATGCTTGTTCCTGGTCAATAAACTCGATCGGCTTTGATTGTTCTGCCGATACCATCTGTCTAATGTTATCCATAAACTCTGCTCTTTTTTCTTCCGGTAAATATTTTAATACTAGAAGTGCAAGCCTCGATCCCCCACTTTGCAGAGCCAACGCTGCCTCTTCTTTGTCCGTTATGGCGTCAAGTCCGTTGAGTTTGGTTTGGGCATCGAGAACACGAAATACTCTGTCCAGCAGCGGAATATCAACGTCTGAATCATCATCATCTACTCCAGAGTTTCTCCAGAGTTTTCTGAGCATTTTGTCATATCTTTCGTTCATCAAAGAACGCAGGCTTTCCCTTGTGTTTGCTCTTTCTTCATTGAGCTTGGAAAGTTCCTCTTTGATTATTGCATACGCACGTTGACGTGTAAATCCTAAACGATCACCAATCTCTTGGTATGTCGCCCCTGCCATCCTAAGTTCCAAGGCTTTTTGTTTGTTGTTGTAGGACTCAATCGCGGAAGGTGATGCCTTACCGCCTGGCGAGCCACTCTTCTCTTTCGGGTCCGCCAAGGTATGTCCTCGCTTCTAAAAGTCTTGGATTTGTACGGGACAAAGCAGCCTCAGTCTTATCCATGTATGAAACCCAAGTTTTGTGGATCTGTACTAAGTGTGGAAGCATTGCCATTGGCTCTGCGTCTTTGATTTTTTGTAGATCTTCTTTTGCTTCTGCCGCGATTTCACCAAGCAAAGACTTTTCGTTTTCCGACCCTTTTCTGACTCTTTGCAACTTCTTGTTTAGATTCACTGCAAAGGTCACCAATTGAGATCTATATTCAAAAACTTCTGGGTCTTGTTCAGTCATCTTTTAGTTTCGCCTGTATTTTTGAAAGTTTGTCGAAGAGTTTCTTTGAAGATGATAACAATTTATGAGCACGCCTTTTGATTCCTTGATCCAAGGATGAGAGATCTTTTTTGAGTTCTTCAACCCCCACCTTTGAACAAATCAAGGCTGTATTGACATCCTCAAGATCCAGTAGTAAATCACCAACCAAATCCTCAGCCGGCAATGAACCTCTATCGACCAGATCACCGCCCCAATCAGTTGGAGGCATCCTTATACACATAAGCGATACGGATATGTCCGGGTTGATCTCATCAAACATAGATGCGATTTCAGAACTCGCAATCTCCGCTTGGTGTTCATCTCTCCAGCAGCCAAAGACATATGTTGGTTGACTGTCAAGCGTTGCCACCGCAACCCATCTTGGTGTCGTCTTAAGCAGAGCCGTCGTCCTTGCGAGCCCAATACCATGCTGTGAATCTGTCGATCCAATCATGTGCATTCCGGAGGCTTTTTGATTTGGTGGTTAAATCTCTGTCGCCGACGCCATCGCGGTTCATAGTTTCGATAGCTTCGTTGAGAACAGATTTGGCCTCTTG
>CEPH01049758.1_pt1 | contig 12892 bp, 9 predicted proteins | sample 530571 | NCBI WGS metagenome assembly CEPH01 (sample SAMEA2620413, study PRJEB7988) | marine metagenome | biome: marine biome (ENVO:00000447); feature: surface water layer (ENVO:00002042); material: "saline water (ENVO:00002010), including plankton (ENVO:xxxxxxxx)" | depth 5 m | reverse complement strand
TACGATGACATAGCCGATGCAATGAAAGAAGCAGCTGTACGAGAAGGTGTTAAAATTAGGTGGGGTGCGGCATGGCACATAGACGACTTTCGTGACTGGGAAGGCACAGCAGAAGAAGCTATGAATGCCTACATAGATCTACGTCGTTCCCAAGGTCGTCGCCCGTTCATAGATGGACCACATTTTGAGTTGATGTAAGACAATGCCTCTAAAGAAGTTAGTATTTAAATCTGGTGTAGATCGTGAGAACACTCGTTATGCTAACGAGGGTGGATGGTTTGACTGTGATAAAATACGTTTTCGTCAAGGTAGCCCTGAAAAGATAGGAGGATGGACACGTATATCTGCTAACACGTTTATAGGAACGGCACGATCTTTACGTGCATGGACAACTCTTGGTAGCATACCTTTGGTAGGTGTCGGCACACATAAAAAGTTTTATATAGAACAAGGTGGAGCATATTACGATGTGACTCCTTTACGTAAAACTACCACAGCTAGCGACAGTACAGTTAATCTTGCCAGAACTGACGGGTCTACCACTATAACAGTAACCGACACTGGACATGGGGCAGAGGTAGGGGACTTTGTTACTTTTGCAGGGTTTACTACGTTGGGAGGTGGGATAACAGCAGCAGTGTTGAATACCGAACATATAGTCAGCTGTAACATCAGCAAATGTATACACGTTTACAGCTTCAGCTACTTCTACAGGCGCGGCTAACACTAATTACACTGGTTCAGGTCAAACGGTACAATATCAAGAAAATATAGGTAAAGAAGGGCAAACTCCATTGACAGGTTGGGGCGGAGGTGCTTGGAATGAGGCAGGTACAACATGGAACAATAGCGGTACAACCACATTTGGTATTCGTTTATGGCACCAACAAAACTTTGGAGAGGACCTTGTAATAGGATTTAGAGGCAGTGCTTTGTATGTGTGGGACGCTACAAACAACGTTTCTACTAGAGCTGTGGCTGTAACAGGACTGTCAGGTGCGTCAGGTGTACCTACCACACATAATAATCTAGTGGTGTCCGACGTTAGTCGTTTTGTTTTTTGTTTGGGGGTTAACCCAGTAGGAAGTTCTGATATAGACCCTTTGTTGATTAGATGGTCTGACCAAGAAAGTTTAGTGGACTGGACACCTGCAGCAACAAACCAAGCAGGTAGTTTACGTCTTTCGCAAGGTTCCGAGATTGTTGCAGGGGCAAACTCACGTCAGGCTGTGTTAATTTGGACAGATGCCGCGTTGTACAGCTTACAGTACGTAGGTGCGCCCGTGGTGTGGGGGGCTACATTGGTTGGAGAGAACATATCTATAGCCTCTAAAAATGCTGTGGCGTATGCAAACGGTGTAGCCTACTGGATGGGTACAGATAAGTTTTACAAGTATGATGGTAGAACTGAAACTCTACCTTGTAACTTACGTAGATATGTATTTAATGATTTTAACAGTGACCAGACAGATCAGGTGTTTGCAGGAACAAACGAGTCATTTAACGAAATATGGTGGTTCTACTGTTCTGCTAGTTCAACTGTGCCAGATAGATACATTATATATAATTATTATGAGAATGTGTGGTATTTCGGCAACCTAACACGAACAGCATGGGTAGAATCAGGTGCTAGAGATCGTCCGTTAGCGGCTACCACCTCAAATAATCTGGTGGAGCATGAACAGGGGCTAGATGACAATGTCACAGGCACACCTGCAGCTATTACTTCTTTTATTACATCAGCCGATTTTGATTTAGATGATGGGCATAGGTTCTTTTTAGTAGATCGTGTGCTACCTGACGTAACTTTTGATGGGTCTACAGTGGATAATCCATCTGTTACCTTAACACTTGACCCCCTAGAGTCTTCAGGTTCAGGTATAAAGTCCACTCCTTCTGAGGGGGGAAACAGCAATGCTACCGTAACACGTTCTGCTACAACACCTGTGGAGGCTTTTACAGACCGTGCTGACATACGTGTTAGAGGACGACAGCTAAACTTAAAGATACAATCAGCTAGAACAGGCGTACAATGGCAGTTGGGAGCTACCCGACTCGACATGCGTCCTGATGGGAGACGATAGTGCCTACATCCAAAGGAATAGATGTTCAATTTAGATCACCCCCTCTACCTCTGCCTAGCACGGAGTATAGTAAAGAAGAGGCTATGAAGCTAAACGATGCGTTACGTTTGTATTTTAATCAAGTTGACGAGCAGTTTAGAAAGACGGATTTAAAAAACGAAGTTGATGCTCAATCGTGGTTTTTAGGATAATGGCAAACACATTTAAAAATGCAAAAGTAGACCTATCAAGCACAAGCATAACCACGCTATACACATGCCCTGCAAGCACTACGGCTATCGTAAAATCTATCTTAGTATCAGAAGACTCAGGTAACGCTGACACCATAACATTGACCTTAACGAGTGGGTCAGATGTGTTTAGTTTATATAAAGTGAAAGCTGTGGGTGCTAATGCTACGGTAGAATTGTTGTCTGCACCTCTTGTCGTAGATGCTTCAGAGATATTAAAGGTAACAGCGGCAACGGCTAACAGATTGCATGTGGTAGCTAGTTTATTAGAGGTAACATAATGGATTTGGTAGATAGCAAAAAGAAGAAACTAAGTTACAATCAAGTGTTATTTGGTGCTATGACAAACCTTAAAAGTTCGGGACAGGTACCAGAAGGTGTTACTATGCGACAGGTAGCGGCTACAGTGCTTGATGAGATAGGAAGTAAAAACGTGCAAACTGTACAGATAGGTAATAGCATATTTGTGGGTGTGTTTAACCGTGAAAAAAATAACATGTACGTGCGAATATACAATATGGATGTAGGACGTAATCTTTTGGATAGTATGTACAGATACGGGGCGCATTTGCAGAAGAAAGGTATAGCTTTCGCCAGCGCACAGATAAGAAATGAAAAACTACTGCCAGGACTGCGTGTATTGAAAAAAAGGTTTGAAGAAAAAGGCACAGGGTTTGATGTTGTAAAATTAGAAAACAGAAATGGGTATGGTATGTTTGTGAAGTTTGGTAAACAACCATTAATGGAGGCTGCGTAGTGGTAAACGCTATAGAAGAAGCTGCTGATGCTATAGGAGATGTAATTAGACCTGTAGCTGACGCTGCTGCTGACGTGTTACGTCCTGTGGGCGAAGCGATATTACGTAGTGATGAGGTAAAAACTGTCGTGAACGTAGCAGCAGTAGCCACAGGTAACGGGTGGGCTGTGCCTATAATTAACGGTGCAGACGCTATAGACGAAGGAGCTGACCCTGAAGACGTACTAAAAACTATTGTTATATCAACAGTAGCCGCAGGTGCAGCGGACGCTGTAGGAGAGGTAGCCGCTGAAGCTTTAACAGACAAGGTGGGTTCCACCGTAGCTAATTTTGTAGCTGATACAGGTGTGAATGTAGTAACAAATGGCGGTGATATAGGAGCTGCTATTCTAGATAGTGCTTTAGTTGGTTCAGGAGCTGTATCCAAAGCTGTAAACGAAATAATAAGCACTGTAGGTATAGATACTAGTACCAAGCTTGGCAAAGCTTTAAATAGTGCTTTACAGTCAGGGTTGACAGCCGAGATAAAAGGTGATGATGGCATACAAGCCGCTACCATATCAGCCTTATCTGACACAGTTATAAACCCCATATTGGAAAGAGGTGAAGATTTATCGCCCGAAGCTCTTGATGACGTGTCAAAACTTATATCTACAGCAGTAGCAGCAGGGGCAAAAGGAGCTAATATATACGATGCTATAAACAATGAGTTGGGGAATATAGCTACCACGGATATAAAAAATTTAGTCAAAGAAAAAGTTAAAGCCTTTATTGACCCTGTAGAAGAATTACCAATGGATACGGGAGAGTTTTTAACTGAAGCAGTATTACCTGACAAAGAGACACTGGATAAATTTAAAGATCAACCTGACCCCCTTCTTGAAGCGCAAGCAGATTTTGAAAAGATAGATGCACCTCCCACACCAGGCATGCCTCTGGAGGATGCACAGGCAGGTTTTGAAAAGATAGACGAACCACCCGTATTGGGTATGCCATTAGAAGATGCACAGGCGGGCTTTGAAAAGATAGATACATATGGTTATGATTTTGACATACCTTACACAGGTCCTACTGACCCCACGGACTTGTTCCCACAAACGTCAACAGCAGAAGAGGAGTTGGACGCTGCAGGTATATCTTTTGAGCCTGACGAGTTATCAACAGCATCTTTGTCTGAACAAGAAATACTGGATGACCCTAAAACTTTTACAGGTCCTGTAGGCGCAGGAATTGGACCTGAGACAACAGATGAAGACTTTCAAAGCCAACTGTCAGGAATATTAGGTGAAGAAACTCCAGACGCAGGTGCTGTAGCTAAAAGAATTATAGATCAGGCACAAACAAACCTAGCAGATACGGGTTATAATGTAGGTAAAGGTGCTTTAGAAGCATTTGCCTTGTCTGTTGAGGGTGGGGCGAACAGCGCGGATTTTCTTGTTAACAGATTTAAAGCTGCTGTAGATAAAGACCCCTCTAGATTTTTTAGAGATGCAACAGGCAAAATTGTATCAGATTTAAACGCAGGTAGTGATTTTTTTAAAGGTAAAATTAGCACAAAAAACTATATAAGACAGCTTGAAGCTTTGCCAGCAGCAGGAATGACATTCGGTGAAGCTATGCCTGGGGGAAAACAAGCCTTAGACAGGGCGGGTAGACCTTACGGGACAGACAAATTTGCTACTTTTTTAAACGCTGCAGAGGAGTTTGGCGACGTTGCCACTGACATAGCTGTGCTGGCTCTAACAGGACCTCTTGTGGGTAGCACAATAGTGTCTGCGGCAGGATATTTAGAGGGACAAGCAGACTCTGCTAAGAGGGTACGAGAAGAGTTAGAAAAAGCAATAGAAAGTGGTGCATTAGACGATAACGTTGGGTGGCAAACAACTTTAGCAGACGCTGGAGGAGATGTAGGAAAAGCGATAACTAAAGTTGAAGATCAATTGTATAAATATACAGCAATGGCAGGTGGTTTTGAGTTGGTTGGAGATGTTGTTACCGCAAAAGCTGCCATAGGTACTTTAGGTATAAAAACAATAGGTGATTTGTATACCAAGTTGACTCCTAGACAACGAAAGGCTCTAGGCATACCTGTTAATATAACTGTTGCAACTGGGGTGGGCGGACTCACCGAAGCATCACAAACTGCGATAACTGAAAAAGCTTTAAAAGATTATGGTATTAGTACAGAAACAGAAACGGGAGGAGCGTTTTTACTAGGCGCAGCAGGGCAGGGTGGGGCTGTAGCAGTGGCTAATTCTGTAGAAAGTATACAGAACGAGCTAAAGAAAAGGTATGAAGCTGGTACGCTAAGTTTACAAGAACGAAACTATGTAGAAAACAAAATTATAGACCCCGATGGAGAGTTTGCAGGTACGACTACAGAGATATTAGGTGATCCTAATCTAAGCGATGCAGAATTAGCTACACAAGCTCTAAAAGACATGGGGCTTGATGATGATCTTGTGCAACAAGTGTTAGAAGAAGCGGGTTTAGGCACAAGATCTGAGTTTGTGGTAGATATGATTAATGAGATTAATCAAACAGGTGGTACTACAACTGACTCTATACAGAAGATAGCAGACGAAACAGGGCAATCTATATCTGATGTAAGCGATGTTGCTACATTTATAGTAAATTCTAAAGAAACAACAGACTCTATAGCAAAGATAAAAGAAGAAGTAGAGAACACAGGTGGTCTATCTTTTGATACAGCAAAAGACATAGAAAGCACAAGTCCCCTTACTATGTCAGATATAAATGCAATATCTGCAAGCACTCTATCAAAAAGAGATAGAGACATCCTTATAAGAACCATAAACGGAGAGTACGCATCAGGTAATGAGCAAGAAATGGCTTCTATTGCTCATGTCATACGTAACAGGACGTTTGATTCTCGTTTCCCTAATACTGTGGCAGATGTTTCTTTAGACGGCACAGACACTAAATATGCACAGTTTTCTGCATGGAATGCTCCAGAACAGGGTGGTAACACTCTTACAGATCTTGACTCCGACAGTGACCAGTACAAAAAAATTGGTGAGATTGTAGATAAAGTATTTTCAGGAGAGATCCCTGATAACACAGGAGGAGCTGTTAATTATTGGAATCCTGATATAGCTGACCCCTCTTGGGGTGATGCTGTGTTATCAGAACACAAAGATGGAGGCACAAAGGTAGGAAATCACGTGTTTGGGGGCGCAGTTGATACCACCGTGAGCGATGTAAACAGCGTGGTTGCTACAATATTAAACAAAGATCCCAGCGCTGTCACTGAACAAGATATAGACACAGTAACAGATACAGCTGCGTTAATTGATACCGCAATAGATCAAGATACGGCTACAGATACAGCTACAGATACAGCCACGGCTATACAAACAGCCACAGACATGTTACCTGTGTTAAATACAGACCCACAGGAGCCTCCAGAAGAAGAAATACTGCAAACTTTGTATGGTAGACAGGTAAAAGTAGATCCTCCAGAGCTAGCAGACATAGGGTATCAATACGATTTTAGCAGTATTTTTGCCAACCCTGTGCAAGAAAATATGTTTACTGACCCATATAAAGAGTATAATAATACAACAGGAGACTTATTTAATTACGAAGGTAGTATAGATGATCTTAGCACAGGCACTCCTTATGCAGACTACTCTCAAGCAACGGATAAATTGTTGAATATTCTTAGGAGAAAAACGTAATGGCTGAATCAGGCAAAAAGTGGTATGATTCCCTTAATTTAAAAAACTTGTACCAAACCGATGGCGAGCTTGATTTTACCAAAATAGCAGGGTTGGGCGGACTAGCTGGTAGTGCGTTAGGACTTTTTGGTTCCTCACAACCGACTGTAGGCTATCAAGGATCTATACCCGAATATACCGCCAAGCGAGGTAGAGTTGCTAACACATTTGACCCTAACAGGCGACCTGGAAGTGGGGGACAAAGGTACTTTTCTGATGTGCGTTTTGTACCAAAAGGCGATACCCCTGCTATGGAAGGCGCACAATCCGCGATTGCCACAGAAGTTGCAGGGTTAGAAGCACTAAATAGGGCTAATCCTGCGAATCAAATGAGACCTCCCTCTGTCATACCTGCCCAAACTACAATGCCTCCTCCTCCCCCTGCAAGTGACACAGGGTTATCTACATTGCCAACTATACCAACCCCCGAAAGTTTAGCCGCAGGAGCAGATGTTTATACAAGTCCTTATCAAACGTACGCTGATGGAGGTATTGCCAAGCTACAAAAAGGCAGATATTTAGACGGAAAAACTGATGGTATGGCAGATGAAGTCCCTGCCATGATAGACAACGAGCAACCTGCCATGTTAAGTGATGGTGAGTTTGTTATACCTGCAGACGTGGTAAGTCATTTGGGTAATGGTAACTCGGATGCAGGGGCTAAAGTGTTAGAAGATATGATGGATAGAGTGCGTAAAGCTAGGACTGGTACAACAAAGCAAGGTCCAGAGATAGACCCAGAAGAATTTTTACCTGCGTAGGAGAATAATATGACAACAGATTCCTCAATAAAAGACGCTTCTCCTGAAGTATCTACGTTACCTGCGTTAGGCACGGAATCTTCTTTGTCCCCGTATGCAGGTCCTTATGTCACAGAAATGCTTGGCAAAGGCGCAGGATTAGCCAGTGAGCCGTATCAAGCGTATACAGGACCACTAACAGCAGGTCCATCAGAACTACAAACACAGGCTTTTGGGGGTATTGCTAGTCTAAACATACCAACTGAACAAATGGGAGCTTTTAACACGCAGTCATTTACAGCTGACCAAGCAGCTAAATTCATGAACCCGTATTTGTCCGCAGCTTTGCAACCTCAAATAGACGAAGCTAGGAGACAATCAGATATATCAGCTCTTGCTGACCGATCACGGCTTACCAAAGCAGGGGCTTTTGGTGGGGGCAGACAAGCGATTATGGCTGCAGAAAGAGATAGAAATCTACTACAAAATTTAGCTGCTATAACAGGTAAAGGTTACTCTGATGCGTATGATAAAGCCATGCAGCAGTTTAACGTTGAACAAAATAGAGGACTGTCTGCTGCTGAACAGGCAAGTAAATTTGGTCTTGCTGCCCTACAAAAACAAGCAGATTTAGGACGTGTTCAAAGAGATATAGAGTCTGAAGGTATAACCGCTGACATGTTACAGTTCGAACAAGAACGTGACTACCCCTACAAACAGGTGCAATATATGCAGTCTTTGCTTCAAGGACTACCTATTGCAACGCAGTCTTACACATACACTCAACCCACAGCATTAGAGACATTACGACAAGACACAGGAGATGTAATGGCTTTATTAACTAGCATTTTTGGAAAGAAGGGCAGCTGATGTCTTTTGGAATAGATCAACTTATAGATAGAAAGAAAAAACTCTTTTACGGTTTACCGCAGGAGGAGATGCAAAGACGAGCCAAGATAAGTGGAGGTTTATTAGACGCTCTTGCTACAGAACAAGTGTTAGCAGAAAAACAAGCCGCAAAAAATGCTATGACTTTGGCTATGCAAAATGATGCCAAGACCGTAGTACAGGAGAATGAGGCTAACTTGTTAGGGCGTACCCAGCAAGAACTTGCTGAAGGAGTATCAGGTGTATTAAAAAATAAGAAAAACAGGATGGATCAAAACCTAAAACGTATAGCACAGATGGGTATAGGAGGCGCAAAAAGACCCAACATGGCTGCTATGGCTCAAGGTGGTATTGTCGGATATTTTGATGGTAAAGCCATAGATATGGAGAATGAGGAAGAAGAAAAAAAGAAAAGATTTATCACTCCTGGACTTGGGGGCATCATGCAGCCTAACTTAAAAAAATTAAAAGAAGACGCATTTACAGATATAGCAGAGAGGTCTGGCACAACCCCTAGAGAGTCTACCATAACCACAGATGAGTCTGGATTTGTAAAAGGTACAGATAATTTTAATGAGCCAACTACGCAGTTAGGTAAATATAAGCCTCCAGTGGCTAAAGATAGAAGTAAGCAAGAAGGTATACCCTTCGCAGGTCCCACTGATCCCACAGACTTATTCCCACAAATAAGCACCAATTTAAAAGATAAAGTGGATAATGTGCCTGAAGAACCAAAGTCTGGAGATTCTAAAGAAGATTTACAAAGTAAAGAAGATGCGTACAACGAGTGGTTAGAGGGACTGTTAACCGTACTATCTGCACCTGCGTCTGGTAGAGGGCTTGGTGGAGGTAATGTAGCCCGTGCATATCTACAATACAGCCAGCGAGTGTTTAATAATAAGGCTAAATTACGAGAGTTAAGAGCCGACGAAATGGAAGCGCAAGCGAAGATGGATCTTAACAAGTTAAGTAAAGATGAGTTGTCTTACAGTAGGTTAGTGGGACGGCAGACTAACTTACTAAAAATAATTCAAGATGTCAGGGCTAAAGCTGAAGATCAATTTAAGTTTAAAATCTTAGAGTTAAACAGTATACTGCAAGATCCTAAAGCTGACCAATATGATAAAGAAGAGGCAAGGAATACTTTAAGGGGTATTCAAAACTCGATAAATGATATAGTGGAGGATTCTACAGAAAGAGAAACCGCTCTCCTTAAAGATATCGCTAGGAGACTTAGATTATTAGATTTTGATGAGTCTAAAGGTAGTAAAAAGTTATCTAGATAAAGGAGTGCAATGCCTACATACGAGATATACAGACGAGATGGCACTGCAGTAGAGGTAGAGGGTCCTGAAGGAGCTACCACACGACAACTTATAGATTTATATCAAGATCAACAAGAGCAAGATGCCACCAAGTCTAAAGAAGAACGAAGAGCTGCAAGAGATGAAGCACTACGTCGTGAATTTGAAGAAATACAACGAAGACGACCCGTAACTTTTGGACAGCAACTACAAGAAGTCCCAAAGGGGATACTTGCAGGAGGCGCGACGCTTGCTGAACAAGGTCTTCTTGGTCTTGCTAGTGTATTAGGTGAGGAACCTGAACTAGCGGTACGTGAAAAAATACAAAACGTAGGGGACGCTATACAAGAGTACCTTGCACCTGATGCTAACGTGCAAGCTAGGATAGAGGAGGGTAAGGGCGCGGCTATACCTAGAAAGTTTAGTGAAGCTCTTGGTTCTTTCGGTGGTATTTTAGCTACAACAGCTATAAATCCTTTTGCGGGAGCAGGGTTGGCTATTTCTGCAGGTGCAGGTGAGGCAAGTGAAAGAGCGAGAGAAGGAGGAGCTACAGAGAGAGAACGTGGACTAGCCACATTAGGAGGTGGAGTTGTAGGAGCATCCGAATTAATTCCTATAAGTAGAATAATAAACAGGTTTAAAAGAGGTGTTGGTGACGATGTTGCTACCGACATAATATCAAGGGGTAGACGTATAGCTGAAGAAGCAGGAGTAGAGGGACTTCAAGAATATGGCGCAGCTGTTGCTCAAAATCTTATAGAACAGGGCATATACAACCCAGAACAAGGTATGTTTGAGGGGTCAGGTGAAGCGTTTGGCTATGGCGCAGGTGTAGGTGGATTTGTGCAAGGTATTGTAGAAATGATCGCGCCAAGAAGAAGAGCTAGAACCAGCCCAACCCCTGAAGAAACTGATGCTACAGATGAAATATTAGCTATAGGGCAAGATAAACCTGTAGCGTTGTTACCTGCCCCACCAAAGGGACTACCTGCTCCTCCGAAAGGTTTACCTGCTCCCACGTTTCAGGTAACAGAAGAAGGACAAGCTGTTACACCTTCACAGGAGGCAGCACTAGAAGAGCAACGTGCAGATAGACCAAGATTAGTGACTCCAGAAGGGCAAGCTGTTACAGGAAGACAAGAAGCAGAACTAGATAAACAACGTGCAGATAGAGAAGCTACTCTAGCTGATATGCCGAGCGCAGAGGTATTAGGAGCAAGAACTGATTTAGCAGAACAGGCTGAACCAAAACCAAAACCAAAACCAGAGCCTGAAGCCGAGCCAGAGCCTGACCCCATAGCTACAGCAGCTACTACAGACACTGCTATAGGGGAACAACTTAGCAGGGCGTTAGCAGAAAAAGAAAAGGCTGAACAAGAGAAGATAAAACAAAAAACTACGCTTACTGATAGGCAACTTAGAGACTTACAAGATGATGAGGCAGCCGCAGCACAAAGTTTTGACGATGCCTTCTCAGCAAAACCTGCCCCTGCGAGAGAAGAAGTACAGCTACCCCTACCTGGGTTAAAGCCTACATACGCAGAAAAGAAACGAATTAGAGATAGAACAGCACCTGATACAACAGAGCCTGTCACATCAGGACCTCAACTAAGAGAAGAGCTGATCGCCACTGTTGCAGACAGAGACCCCAACATAGTAACTGATGGGTTGTTAGACAGACTGGGAGTTTCAGCTAAAGCTCCTGTGCGAAAACGTGTGGTTGGAAAAGATATAACTGACCCCCCAATACGGCAAGAGCTTGTTAAGTTTGGTAACAATACTAACGTATCTAAACAAACAAAATTGAATATCAGTAGATATCTTGCTAATGTTGATGAAGCGCAAGGAGATTTATTCGATGCAAAACCTGACACAAAAAGAGGTAGAACTCGCCCTAAAGACGATCCACCAACTGGAGGGGGTACGACAACTGGGGCAGGTAAAGGTCCCAGAAGAACTGCTAAAACTACACCCGATAGAGTGGATGATACTAAGTCAGATGCTAAACCTAGTGATGTTAGAAAAAGAAAACAAGACGCACCACTAAAGAAAAAAGCAAAGAAAGAAGCTGATTTCCAACCAATTAGCAGTGTAGTACCACAAGCTGCCCCTAATATATTATTTATACCAGAAAAAGATGTACCTGCTGATGCTCCCACAGATGATGCAACAGGTCTACCAATAGTGGATGTAAAGAAGTTACAGGATAAAAAGAAGAAAACGAAAACTACAAAGAAAGAAACTGTCGATGCTAATACACGAGCAAAAGAAGTATTTGAGAAAAATGTGACCGAAAAGAACTATGGGTATACTGAGGAGTTACGTAAGTTTAATGAAAAAGCAGGGGACACAGAAGTCTTATATGATGATTTACCCATAGGAGATAAAAATAAAATTGTTGATTTGTTAGAGAAGAAACAATCAAGGACAAGAAAAGAAGGTGGTAAACAGGTAAAACAACTATCTTATTTTGTTGCGCAAACATTAGGCAAAAGTCCAAACATAGAAAGATCATTGGACATAGCCGCTTGGGAGGTTGTAAATGGACCAAACTCCTACAAGAAAACAGAAAAAGGAGAAGAAGTTTTATCTGCAGGAGAAGTGGCTTTTCTTGCTACAGACGGAAACCAAGGAAAGTTAGCAGGTACACGGGTAGAGCAGTGGGTAAAACAAAATTTATCTCCTGAAGGACAAAAATGGTTTGCAGATCGTGTAGCTTTTTACAGAGCTGAAGTCTCTGCGTTTAACACTAGAGAAAGACAGAGAGAAAAAAGACAAGAAGCGCAAAGAAAGTATCAAGAGAATATTGACAAACAAGTTGAAGATGAAATCAAGGAAGAGCGTAGGACACGATCACGTCAAGCTATGCGCGAGCTAGAAACGTATTACAGAGAGGGAGGTTCAAAAGCTAGCAAACTACCCTTGTTTTTACGAACAGACGCTCCTGCTAATTTAGATGTGCCGTTACACCCTGCGGCTGTGGCTATATTACAAAAAGGTGGTTTAGTATCTGCGTTGAACGTGTTGGCATCTGGCACTGATAATATTAGGATAAGTGCCATAGCAAAAGCCCTTGCTAAAAACATGGGTAACACAAAGGTTGTGCTTGTTAGTGATCTAACCGATGCAGATGGTGTGCAGGTTAGCGG
>CEPH01022038.1_pt1 | contig 12910 bp, 18 predicted proteins | sample 530571 | NCBI WGS metagenome assembly CEPH01 (sample SAMEA2620413, study PRJEB7988) | marine metagenome | biome: marine biome (ENVO:00000447); feature: surface water layer (ENVO:00002042); material: "saline water (ENVO:00002010), including plankton (ENVO:xxxxxxxx)" | depth 5 m | reverse complement strand
TTATACTCAGTTAATGAAGAAAGATTACCACACATATATAAAGTTAAGGCCATGGCGTCAGGCACGTTTCCGCTACCTCCAGCAAAAATTGCTTTACTTTTTAAATCTTTACTTCCCATTACAATGGTCAAGTTCATTCCACCTATCGCTTCATATTGATTATAATCATAATCAACTTTTTCTGTGAGAAAGGAAACACCGTTACCTCCATGAGAAACCATGATAGTCTTATCATCAAAACGTAATTCATTATGAAACTTATTAAAACCAGGAATGTCTCTTGCTCCTGGAATGTGTTTTAGTTTAATTTTTTCATCTAAATGCTTTTCCATGTGTTTTGCAACAATCATTGCCCATTGTGATGTTCCACTTCCGGGTTTTTGTGGTATAACCATTGTATATTCTGCTAATGCAGAAAATGTAAATAAAGTGAATAATATAGTTAAAATTTTCATAAATACCTCGTAATTAGTTGTACTGTTAAAAGTTCAAATCGCTCGAACAAAATAAATCCTATTATAAGTGCTGGTTTAGATATTCCCAATCTGTGAAAGATTATACCTAATACACCCATAATGATAAAAATAAAATAATCTTCCCAACCTCCTGTGTACTGAACACAACTCCATGTAATTAGTAAAAGTAGTATTGGAAAATAATATATAAAGGGAATACTTGTAACGTAACAAATTTTTTTTAAGAAAGCAAGAAGTACTATGAATACCAAAATTGTTCCGCCTAAAAATCCTAATATCATAGAAAAGAATAATTCATCATCATCAAAAAGAGACGGGTCACCTAATTCAATGTTGAGATACATTAGAAGAGCAATCACTACTGCTGCAAAAGGCGCACCAGGTATTCCGAATAGTATTGTTGTTATCATAGATGTAGCTTTTTGCGCATTGTTCGCTCCCTCACATCCGATAACTCCTTTAATGTTACCTTTACCAAAAGGTATGACTTCATTACGATTACTAGCTACAGTTTGTCCATAGGCTATCCAATCAGCTATCGCTCCTCCTAATCCTGGTAAGAACCCTATTACTGCTCCTACGATTCCTCCTCTAAAAGAAATCCATTTATATTTTAAAACAGATAAAATACCTAACAGTCTATAATTTTTTGATGCAACGCGGGCAGGTTTTTTAACTCCTCGTAAACCATCATATAATTCAGGCACTGCAAACACTCCTGCAATAACAGGCATAAGTTGAAGACCATCATTTAAATAATCCCACCCAAAAGTACCTCTTACAACATTGGTTACTGGGTTGGTTCCTATTAACGCTAATAATATACCTATAAATAATCCAATTACTCCTAAATACCATTTTTTACCTAAAACTAAAATTACACTAAAAAAGGATAATAAAGTAATTACCCAAAGCTCTTTTGATCCTACATATAAATATATAAAATCAAACTCTTGTATAAAACAAAACACTAAGACACCCCATAACAATCCATTAAAAGTTGAAGACGTCATAGCAGCTGACAAAGCTAATTCTGCCTTGCCTTTTTTAGCAAGAGGATAACCGTCTTGAATTGTCGCAGCAGACGAATTTGCACCAGGTATTCCTAATAATACGGAGGAAAAAGTGTCAGCTGTTGTAGAGGCAGCTACTGTTGCCATGATAAATATTAGAGCTAAATAAACATCTGGAAAAAGGTATAGAAAACCAAAAAGAGCAACTAATCCTGTGGTTGCGCCAGCGGAGGGTATAATACCGACTAACAGGCCGTAAAAAACACCTAGTATTAATACTATTATTTCAATCATGGAAGTTTCTTTGCAATTAACACATCATAATGAGTATGATGGTGTTTCCAAGTTAATTTATGCTTATGAGCAAATTTTAAAATTGCATCATTTTGTTTCTTAATATGAGTTAGCATAGTAGGTTCGTCAACATAATAATCATAGTTAGGATAACTTATATTAAACCCTCCTGCTTTTAACCACCAATCAAAAGCAGCTTCATTAGGTCTATAAATAAGAATAATTCCTGCTCTGTGATACCATTTTACTATATCATCAAGCATTAAACTCCATTCATGACTTTTATGAAGTTTTATCTTACTATTCTTAACGTAAGGTAAATCTAAATTTTTTGTATCAAGTATTGCGGGAAATTCCATACCTGTGCCAAAATATGCACCAACATGACCTGAATATTTACTATGTGTGTAAGTTCTTTCAGGAGTGCGGTCTGAAGTATTAAAATCTTCGGTTTCTATTTCTTGAGCAATACCACTCCAGCGACTACCTGGCACTCCTGTTAAAAAGATTCTGTTCATACAAATGCATAGATGTCCTCAGTTTGTTTTGAATAAGGATAATCCGATCTTACAAAATCAAACTTGAATCTACCTCCTGTGGAGCCCTTAGTTCTAAAATTTTCAATTATTAATCCGTACTTTGCTGATATATCACGGGCATAATCCATTGACCACGGAAAAAACTCTAACATGGTTCCATCCGCATGAGGATTACCTGGATTAACTTTCATGCAGATTCGAGAGCCTGGAGTTTCATCTAAAAGATTAACTACTTTTTCTAACCTATCGCTAACCCATTTTTCATCGTAAAAATTAATTGAACCGTAACAAATAATTAAATCAAATATTTTGTCAGTCTTAAAATCCAATATGTCAATCACTTCATCAGCATCTTCATTAGCTATATCTATGCCTTTAAAATACTGAGGTTTTTTAGCGTACTTTTTATATTGATTAAAACCACACCCAACATCAAGTATAATAAACGCATTTTTCATACATTCAACGACGTGCTGATCCTCTTCTGTTTGTTGCCAATGATATTTAAAATAATCAATCACTAATTTTTTTCTCTAACATCACTATTAAATCATTAAGATACCATTTTGCCTTTGCCAAATCTTCTCTTTGTTTTCTTAAATCACTATGTTTTAAATTATATCTAGTCACATATTTTATAACATTACCTTGTGGATAACTCATTTCCCAAGAATTTATGTATTCTGACGTTTCAATACCTTTATTATAATGTGGTGGGTGATTAACCATGTCTGGTATTATTGTTTTTTTCTCTTTCACTATTTCCCTCTTAGTTTCGCCTATTTTTCTTTGATAGACTGTTTTTCCTCCGTCTGGAGATTCGTAAATATAATTATTATTCTGTTTCCATCCTGGTGTTTGTCTAAGTTTCCATAACATCCAGTCGTAATACCTTTCAGGTTCAGGACCTGCATCAGGCAATTCTACGTGATCACCTGTTCCTGTCATATCTTGAGTGTGTTTATTCAATTAATCCTCTCTTTGATTGCATTTAATAGCATACTCAAATTTTCTTTTTTATTAAGGTTTGTACCATCTACTCTAATATTAAGAATATCTTCTAGTTCCCTCAACATCACCTTTACAGTCTGACTTTTATCTTCGTCGTTAACCTCAGGTTTTTCGTAAATTTTGAGTTGTACTAGTTTACTTATAACACTTCTGTAACCTTTTGCAAAGTGTGAAGCTAATTCATAAACATCTTTTACTCCGTCTTCAGTATACATTTTTATCAATTCAGCTTCTTGTTCATCGTTCCACGCTTTAACGCTCATTATTTCTCCAATTCTAATTCAAGTTGTGTGTTCCAAACAAATCTCTTGGCAACTTCTTCTCCTGCAGCTTCTAATAAAGGCACTAACGAACTTACCTCATCTGCAGGCATTGAGTATCCCGACTTTGTTGGATACCATTGACCAGTGTCTCCATCCATAGCATATTCTCTAATATGTAGATATAACTGATCTCTAAATTCGTTTACCGTTACTTTTACAGCGTTTCCATTTGGTTTGTGAAAAGCTGTTCCAAAATCAATGTTCAATTACGTTCTCTTTTAACCATTTGTTAGGTTTGACAATCATATTTAGCGAGTATCTCGCCTCAGATTTATCTAAATTTTTTGCTCCGTGAGGAGTGTCAGGATTAAACACAACCCCTTGACCCGCCTCTAAACAAATCTCATCTTTTCCAAAAATACAGATAAAATTTGGATTATGATTTATAGCGATCCAAATTCTTAAATGTTTTTCTACAGGATTGTGCCAGTTTTCTTCGTCTATATGCACTGGTGTTATGTCCTGTGGCTCTTGTTTCAAAATCCTAATTCTAGCTGTTGAACATCGAAACTTATTTATTTCTTCCATAACGTTAGGTATTGTGCTGACAATACTAGTAAATATATATCTATCACAGATATCTGGATCTACTTTAAACATATTATTAGGCATTCCATCAGGACTTTTAATAGCACAAGCAGTTATCGCATCTTTTAAATCTCTATCTGCATAGTTATAATAAACTAATTTTTTACATTCATTTAATAAATTAGTTCTTAGTCTAAAATTTAAATATTTATAAGTTATACTCATTTAAATAACTTTTCAATGTTTTACCTTCAACTGGTTTATCAAGATAATCTTTACCTAAAATCCAAATATCTGGGTTCTTATTCTTAATTTGATTTAACCACTTATTATAACAATCTTTTACGCCCTGTAAACCTCTTACGTATTGAGCATTAACTGTATGAAATGCGTTACTCCACCATATGATGCTATTAGAGTCGTTCGTAATTTTACTCGTTATTTTTTCTGGGTTTTCACATATATCAACATGAACATATGAGTGTTTTAATTTTTTATAGCGATCCCAATGTTCCTTAATGATTTTCTCTGATTTCCATGCTTCAATTTCTCTCTCCCAAAGTTTTTGTCTTGTCATTCTCTCTGTTTCGATCCCGCCTGTTTCGCTAAATTGATATTTAGACAGCGCCCATGATATAAAAGCAGGATAATCTTCTCCATCCCAATGTGTGATTAACAATTTTTTAAAAGCTAATGCAGGTTTACTATAATCATAAAAAACAACTTCAGTATCATCTTTAAATCCAAAATGATGTAAAATCATATTTGGTTTAAAACTAGCTGCAACACTATATAATTTATTTACAGGTTTATCCAGTTTTACATATTTTAAATCAAGATAGTTTTCGGTATTCCATAAAAATACACAAGTCGGAGCATATTCAACAATATTCTGAATCCAGTTAAGTTGCTTAGCTAATTCTTCAGCACTTTGAGATGGGTATATGTATTGTTTTGATTCTCTTATTTTTGGATGAAAATTGTAAACAGTAAGATCGTTGTTCAAGCTAACATTAATAAAATTCCAACCATCAACTAAAGGTGTACAAATTGTTGATTCTTGTGTAGGGGCTAAAGACAAAGGAGTATAATCATCATGTATATCTTTTGAGTGTCTTTTTGCTTTACTGACTATTTCTTCTTTCGTAGATGATTTATCTCCAAAAACAGGTTTATCAAATTTTTTGTAATAATCTAAATTTACCAACATACATTGTTTATGTAGTCCATAGTATCCGATTTCACCTTTAGGATTGTTTTTATTAGGTTTGTTTTTATCCATTATGTGACCAGTTACAAAAAAATTTTGTTTTTCAATCCATTTTTCAATATGACGAAAAAAAGCAGCTTCTTGAATTATATGTCCAGTAGCTTGCACTATACAATATTTTACATCGTGTTCTAATGCTTTGTCTAAAACTTCGTTAACAGAATTAGCAGTTACAATAGGTCCAAAATATTTAAACCTTGTAAAAAATTCTGTTAATTCTTTTAATTTTTCTGGCTTAGAAATGTGCGTTGAAAAACTATTATCATTGTAAATACCTACAACATAGTTTTTATTCAATCCCATTTTTCTCATAACTACGTTGTACTAACTCTTCATATTCTTTTGTTTTAGTCCCATGCACAATAATGTGATATCTATCCTCTGTACTTTTGTTTATGTACGCATGAGTATTACCTACGTCTAATAACATGGCTTTTCCTGGAGCAAAAGGGACATAGCCTTTGTGACCTTCCATTTTCATTAAACATCCTTTGGGGTGATTTAACGCCATATTTATTGGCGATAATTTTGATTCAAAAGTATCCTGGTGAGGAGTAATAAATCCATCTGGCTCTAATAACATAAATCTTAGACGATAATATGACTTATAAGGAAAAACATTTTTAAAAAACTTATAAGTAATTGGACATTGATCAATTATGTCTGTCCATCTATACGGAGTTTCTTGATTAGATTTATAACCATATTCTTCATAGTGATTAGTTTTTTCTGCGTCGATACCGTGAATACATAAACTTCTCCAACCTTTGTGCCTGTAACCACCGTGACCATCTTGATCTCTATGTTTTACAAACCTGTTTTTTAGACTAATTGCTTCTTTGTGCATTTCTTCATATGGGAACTCAATGTCTAAATCTAACCAAGGCAAGTTGCTTTCATTTATTATCCAATTAAAACTTTTCATTAATAAACCTTTACTCTTTTTGGGTTAACTTTACTTGGTTCGCAAACTGCTTTATAAAACAGATCAGATCCTTTGTCATCAACCTTGTTGGGGACTCCTACATTTTTATTTATTCTAACAGCAAAATATCTACAATCATCTATACTTCTGAAATAACTTGTATCTAGTTTTTGTACCCCTAGATAAGTAATCAATGCAAAAACTAACTCCATTAACTATAATAATCTAGCATTTTTTCGTCTACGGCAAAACTTGTCCCGCAGCCACAACTAGCTTTAGCGCTTGGGTTATTGATTTTAAGCATTTTATTCATCATGTGATCTTCTAAATCAACCTCTGAGCCATATAAATATTTAAGACTTTCTTTATCTATAATAGCAGGAGGGTTCTCTGAGAACTGAATATCGTCTTCAGCCATATTTGTATCAATATCTAATAAATAACTAAAACCTGAACAACCCCCGCCGTTCACTCCAAATCTAAAGTATTCACCAGGTTTAAGAGTTTCAGTAATATATATTTGAGCTTTTGAAGTAATTGTAGGAAGTTTTCCTGCATAACTTTGATCTATTGTTGGTGCAAAACCATGAAAGTCTCTCAATATTTTATCATCTAGAGATTCAGCTCTCATCTTCTCGTATATAGACTGTTGAGGCGGTGATTCTAATTCTTCAAACCATTTATCCAAGTCTTGTTGTTTTTTGTCTGTATTGGATTTCATTTATAACTCCTTCATACATATCCACAACGTGTTCCCATGTATTTTTCATTAAAATCTTTTCTAGCTTGTCATATAAATCTTTTTTGTTGTGGTGATGATAAATATATTTTAGCACTTGTTCTAAGTGCTGTCCAGAAGGTTCGTTTATAAAAGTGTGAGTACTCATGCGGGTCATTGAGTCACCTGGCTTCATGGCAAAGACCCCTGCATCAGAAATATTTACATTTTGATGATTTATTGGTATTTTTAATCCAATATCATCTGGAATAAAATCATCTGTGGGTCCACCTACAGGCACTACTGGTAAACAGCCACAAGCCATAGCTTCTTGAACGTGCATGGCAAAACCTTCTGCTCGATAAGGGTGAACTAATACATTTGATAATTTATATAAGTTAGACATTTCATTTTCACTTAAATTTTGATCAAGATAAATTACTTCTGCGCTCTCTGTTTTATATTGCATTTTAATGATTTCATTAAGAATATTATTTTTGCCATAAATTGCAGGATTATCTTTTATGATTAAGGTACACTTGTCGTATTTTTTAAAACATTTATGCCAAACGTTTATAAGTATGTCTAACCCTTTTCTCCATTGTGAATTTCCAACATATACAAAATTAAATCTGTCAGGACTTATGCCAAGCATAGGTTTAGTTTCGGATTTATTTTTGTTGAATATTTCATCGTTAAACCCGTTAGGCACTACAAAGATTTTTGAAGGGTTTAACCCACCATCTAAAAAAATTTGTTTGATATAATTACTTGGAACTACTAAGGCATCTGCAAACGTTTCAAATTTGTATTGCCACTCAAACGGCACTTTAGGATATTCCCACGGTTGAATATAGATTATCTTAGTTTTATCGCTAACAGGCCAATTCCAAATTGGAGGATATGAGTGTCTAATTTGTATATCAGGACTATCTTCCTTTAAATCTTTTGCTTCCAGTTTTTTTAATTCTTTTACTGCATCTGACGAAATTTTATATTGTGGATCAAACTTATCTAAAGGCGTTATGAATACATCAAATTTTTTACTCAACTTAGTGACGATGTTACGATTTATAATAGTTAACGAATGATTATCGTAAAATTTTCCAATAAATTCAATTTTCATTAATAAGCCCTCTGTATGTAATTCTTGATATAGTTTTCTAATTCTGTTAATGGTATGGCTTCTAGTCTAGGCCATTGTGCAGAGCCTAATCCAGATGTTTTGAAGTTTTTCATTTCTTTATAATTACTTAGGTCAACTTCTTTCCATAATTGATAAAAAGGGTCTTTTTCTACTAAATCAGAGTGTCCTATGTTTTTTATTTTTTGTTCTAATTCATTTGAAGGTCGACACAAACTCCAATGTAAAGCTACCAAAGGAGACATTAATCTATTATCTCCTGCTGCAGATTTATCTGTCCATCTAGCATAAGTAAACGTACTATCTTTTGATGTCATAAAACCTTGATTTTCTCCAAAGAAAGGTGACCCATCTTCATTAGCTATAACTAATGCAATATTAATGTTATCATCATTTGTTAAAATTTTATAAGGAGTTGCCCAAACTAAACAAATGTCTTTAGTATTTTTATATTTACTAACAATAGGTAAGTAGTTATAAAAAAAATCTTTTGCATTAACTAACATCTCATCAGCATCTACGCTTACTATCCACTCATTTGTGGCTTCTTGTTTTAAAAAATTTCTTTCATAATTATCGTTTTCGATAGCTACTTTAGATTGATGAAAATCTTCTTCTACTATAGTAATTTTTGAATCTCCATCTAAGGCACTTAACTCTTTCCATAAAGTGTCTTCGTCTATTTCAAAGGCATTTCCACTCCAAGTAATTCTATCTTTATCTATACCTAAAATTATTTCATCAACATATTCATAATATCTTTTAATACTATCTACTAAATATCTATTTGCATCATAAGAAATTAAACTTATAGCACTTTTTTTTATCATGTATTCGCTTTCATTTTTACTGTTGTCGTTGCAGGTTTAATACCAATCTTTCTTTTTAATCCTACCATGGCAATACCACTAAAGTATTTATACGAATCGCTCATGCTATTTGAGATTCTGTATTCTTTAAAACGTTCAGTAACTTTGTCTGAATGTTTTAATATTGCTTTATTCAACAACTCAGCAAACTGTGAATTTGATTGTTGAGTAAAAACGACTACAGACTCCATAGCTAAAGAGGGCACTACTAACGAGAAAAAGTCATCATAAACTTTTTCACTAACTGGTGCTACATCAAAATGCACGACATCGAATTTTGGTTGTTTTGACCAATCAACTTCTTCAAAGGGTTTTTCAATCAAAGTAAAATTATCTATATTTAATCGCTCTCTTGTTCTGTAAATTCCTAAATTTGCCTCAAGTTGAGATTTCATATTATCCCAAATATGTCCTTCAGGAGCCCACTTATTAGCTTCTCGTTCGTCATATAAAAAATGTTCGATGCCAACAGCTTTAGTACTTAAATTATCAAACATCGCTGCTATGATTGTAGAGCCTTTATAAACACCAATCTCAAGGTAATTAGTATTTGCTTTTGCACAAAGATTACTAATTAAACATCTGGTTCTGATTGTTGAGAGCCCATGAATTTTATTTCTTTCAACATCTGTTGGCTTACCCTTTTCTCTATCTGCCATGTTTAGAGCAGTTTTACAAAAAGACTCAGACATCTTTCCACTATAATTTATCATTATTTTTCCTTTCAATTATAATTTGATCTACAAAATAAAACGGAATGTAACATATTAACAAAATTATACCAAACATTATCATTGGCATAATAAATACTAATAAACTACTTAGTAACCAAAACAAACATAAAGCAGCTAAAAAAGGTCCGCTTTTGCTTTTTTGTGTATTAATTAATTTTGTAAGTTCACTTTTAGTTATAAACACTCTATCCATTTTTAATCTCTCTGTCCAGCGTTTTATAAAAATTTGAATTTGCCCATTTCGTCTGGAGTCTTTTTAAATTTCTCATTTCCATTTGTAGTTTATTCTCATCTTTTAATCGTTTATTATCGCGTGATTCGTGATGGAATAATCTTACTGGAATATTGTATATTCTTTGACCACGCTCTCTTGCTTGTAAACAATAATCTACATCTCTATTATATGTCCACTCATATCCTGCATCAAAGTCTCCAACACAATCAATAAATGATCTTCTAATATAACATCCTCCAAATGTTGTCCAGGCTACTTCTCTTACTTTGTCGTATTGTCCTTTATCAACCTCAATTTCATCCTTAAACTTTGAGTTATTTTCGATAACTAAACCGCTACCATAATGATCTGGTTTTTCATTTGTAAATTTTCCTCCTGCGCATTGAATAAAATATTCGCCTCTTTCATTTTTTGCAGGGTAGAGTAACATGCAACCAAACATACCTGCTTCAGGATAAGATTCTACATATTTTAAAACTTCATCAAACCAACCCTCATGATGCTCTCCCATGTCCGCGTGCAAGATAAAAATGTCTTGATCTGGAAACTGTTTCCACATTTTTTGAAACATTAAATCGGATCCGATACCTGCTGTGTCTTGCTCATAGTGAGCGTCTAAGTACCAAAAGTTATTTTTATGATCTACTATCTCTGATTCGTAAACATAAGGTACAATTACTTTAACCATCTAACCTATCCTTAATATCTTCCATTCGAACATTCATCCATTTAAGAACTGCTTGTTTTTCCTCATCAGACATACCCCAACGTTGTTTTGCATCTGCGTATTTTAAAGATGCTTCTTCATAGCGAAGACAAGCAAAAAGTGCAAGCTCAATTCCGTCAGGTTTTGTCATATTAATCTATCAGTCCAAGTTTTAGGGGTTTTGTCCGTTATAAATTCTAACGGTAAATGATATTCAAATTCCTTTATTTGTGGTCTAATCCACGCAACCATTTCTTTTAGTGTTTGATCAACGGAAATTGTGGCATTGTAATTCCATTCATCTCTAACCTTTTGACTTGAGCAAAAAGCATTTTTTACCTCTGCAGGTCTATCAGGAAAATGTTGTAAATTAGGGTATAACTCACAATAATGTCCTACTTTATATGCTAGTTGTTTAATTGAGATTTCATTGTCGTCAGGTCCAATATTATAAACTTGTCCGCATAAATCAGTACGAGTGCTTTCCATCATTCTATAAATAGCTCTTATGCAATCTAAAACATTTGAAAACGATCTTTTTTGCTCACCATCTCCGTATACAATAATTGGTTTATGCTGTAAACATCTATTTATCATAATACCAACAACATTTCTAAAGGGGTCAAAATATCTTTGACCTATACCAACAACATTATGTGGAACAACTGTTAAATATTGTAAACCATGTAACTCATTTAATACTTTAAGGTGTTGTTCTGCATTTACTTTTGCTAAACCATATGGATCAACAGGAGCAGGTTGCATATCCTCTGTAAAGGGAGGAGTTTGCTTACCATATCTAGCCATTGAACTACAATTAATTAATAATCTAACTTTGTTATGAATTGACGCAGAAGCAGTAGCGAGTGTTCCTGATACTATGCTTGTTGCAGTAACCATAGGAGAAAATACACTCAACCCTTCATATGGAAGTGCGGCAGTGTGAAATACTACTTCACAACCACTCATGGATTTTTTTAATAACTCTACGTCTAGTATATCTCCTTTGATGTAGGTAGCGAGTTCGGGTACATTTCCTTCAACGCCACCAATCATATTATCTATACCAATAACTTCGTGACCTTGGTTTATTAAAAATCTAGCCATAGTGCTACCAAGTAAACCACTTATGCCTGTAATAAATACTTTCATTCTACCATCTCCAAGTTTCCTTATAGTGTTTTATAATTTTAGGTAACTCTTTTTCAAAATCTTTTTTTGGCTTCCATCCTAATTTTCTAAGAGGTTCACAACTGATGGCATATCTAACATCTTGTCCTGGTCTTGAAAAAGATAAATCAAGATAATTTTCAAAGTCAGGAATATTTCTTTTTACTGAGTCTAAAAAATAACAATTAATTAATTTTTTAACGGTATCGTAATTAGTTTGTTCAAACTCTGAAGAAATATTATAGATACGATTTCTATCAGCTTTTTCATACAATGTTATTAACGCGTCTGCTGTATCCTCTGCATGAGTCCAAGTTCTTACAGGAGTGCCGTTATTGTGTAACTTGATTTTTTTACCTCTTGAAAGCCTTTTGCACGCTATGGGTATAAGTTTTTCTGGGTATTGATATAGTCCATAATTATTAGATGGACGTGCAATAATATAGTCAAGTCCGTGAGTTCTTGCCCAGCTTTGAATTAATAAATCAGCTGCTGCCTTTGTAGCTGCGTATGGGTTAGATGGGGTTAAATTTGCATTTTCATCATAAGATCCTTTTTTGACATCACCATATACTTCATCTGTAGACACTTGAAAAAATAATGGCTTATCCGTTCTTATGAGTATTCTTTTTTGAATGATAGATAATAAATTTCGAACACCCTCTACATTTGTTTTTACGAAATCTATAGCATCCCGATTACCAACATCAACATCGCTTTCAGCAGCCAAATTAAATATAACGTCACATTCTGGTAGCCAAGTGAGATTACAAATATCCTCTTCTATAATCTTTACTTTGTTACTATACATCCCGTGTATTTTATTAGATTGTAAAGTATTAGACACATATGTAAATTTATCTACACAATATACAAACCAGCCTTCCGCTAACAATTTTTGAGTAAAGGTGCTACCTATAAAACCAGCATGACCAGTTACAACAGCAATTTTTTT
>CEPH01173096.1_pt1 | contig 12929 bp, 17 predicted proteins | sample 530571 | NCBI WGS metagenome assembly CEPH01 (sample SAMEA2620413, study PRJEB7988) | marine metagenome | biome: marine biome (ENVO:00000447); feature: surface water layer (ENVO:00002042); material: "saline water (ENVO:00002010), including plankton (ENVO:xxxxxxxx)" | depth 5 m | reverse complement strand
GACGAAAAATTTATGAGGTTTAATTTAACTTCTGATATACAATCCCGACCTCATGAGTTAGTCGCCGGTTCTCCTTATGGTGAGTATGATTTAATTAAGGCAAGCCAAAGGTCAATATACAGACAATCTTTACAACATTCTATTTGGCGCAGAGATAGTTTTTTGAAAAAATTAATCCCTGGGCAATCTCCATGGGATTTTGAATTAGATAACGCCAGAGCAATAAATGACGGTTTAGACGTATATGCAACAAAAAGAAAATATGGCATCCACTGCGGTCATGGATATATGAGAGGCAAAAAAATTAAAAATTGGTATGCTGATGCTCATGATCACGAAGGGATAGGTCTGTCAAAAGAAGATATAGATTTTATAGAAGATAATAACTGGATGCCAGAAATATAAATTTAAAAAAGGAAAAGATCATTATGAAAAATGGTTTAATAAACTGTGGTGAAGATTTTTATTGCCATGATGATGTTTATATAAAGCATATATCTATGGCGACCTTTGGCTCCCACGTCGCATTAGACAAAGGATTCTATTGCACAACAAGATTAAATATTGGCGATTATGTTCATATTGGCCCCTATGTTAATATTATAGGAAGTATAGAATCTAGATTAATTTTAGAAGATTTTTCTTTTATAGCGTTGGGCACAAAAATAATAGCCGGGTCAGATGATTATTCTGCTTCAAATTTAATGGGACCTCTTGTACCAGAAAAGTATACTAAAAAAAATAATACAACAATAAAGTTTGAAAAATTTTCAGGCTGCGGTGCCAATTGTGTTATCATGCCGGGAGTAACTCTTTCAGAGGGATCTCTGCTCTTAGCTGGTACTGTCATGACGAAAGATACAAAACCATGGATGGTTTACGGTGGTAATCCGGCTAGGGCATTGCGTCAACGCGACCGGGAAAAAATTTACAAGCAAGAAGAAGAAATTAAAAAAAATCAAAAGGAGAATAAAAAATGAAGCAAAAAATAGAAGAATTTGTGTATGAATCTTTAAAAGAGATTATAACTGATGATGAAGTATTAAAACAGATTGAAGCTAACAAAGGAGAGTTTGAAATTTTCTCCAATATAGATTCATTAGATATGGTATCTTTTTTGGTGGATGTTGAAGTAAAAGTTCAAGAAGAATTGGGTTTAACAATTTTGATTACTGCTGACAGGGCTATGTCAGCAAGAGGACCTTTTTCATCAGTAAACTCATTAGTTAATTTTATAATTACACTTATAGAGGAAGAGAAGTGAAGAAGTCGATTTTTATAACCGGGACATCGAAGGGTATAGGAAAGTTTTTGTCTGAATCTTTTCTTGCAAAGGGTTTTTATGTATTTGGTTGTTCAAGATCAGAATCCTCAATACAGAATAAAAATTATAAACATTTTAAAATAAATTTAAACAAAGAAGAGGAAATTCTATCCGCATTTACAGCAATTAGAAAATCTAATACTCAATTTTATGGATTAATAAACAATGCTGGTATAGCATCAATGAATCATGTGTTATTAACCCCAACGAATACCGTTAAGAACATTTTTGACATAAACTTTGTTGCAACATTTATTTGTTGTAGAGAGGCTTCAAAAATTATGAAAAAATTTAAAAAAGGTAGAATTATAAATTTTTCTACCATCGCCGTACCAATATCTTTACAGGGGGAATCAGTGTATGCCTCTTCAAAGAGTGCAGTAGAATCATTTAGTAAATCGTTTTCAAAAGAAGTTTCAAATTATGGAATTACAGTAAACACAATTGGCCCGAACCCAATTAAAACTGACTTGATAAAAAATGTAGATAACAACAAGCTAGATAATATAATAAAAAGACAGACCATAAAAAGGTATGGAAAGTATGAAGATGTATTTAACGTAGTAGATTTTTTCTTAAAAGAAGAGAGCGATATGTTAACCGGTCAAAAAATATACCTAGGAGGAATGTGATGAATAATTTTTCTTTGTTTTATGATAAAATTCTAAACTTTGGCACCGAAGAGGCAATAGTAGATAATGGAAAAGTATATACTTACGAAGATATTCACAATAAAGTTCTTTTTTACGACAATTTTATAAAAGAAAAAAAAGTGAAAAAGAATGAAGTTGTGTCAATTTATAGCAAGATGAGTTTTGATTCAATTTGTTTATTTTTAAGCTTATCTAAAAATGGTCAAATAATAGTTCCAATATCTGAAATTTCAAAAAATAAAAAAGAAGAATTTCAAAATATATCATTTTCTGATTATGAAATAAAAATTAAAAATCAAGAAATAGATTTTAAAAATCTTGATTCAAAAAAAGATAAACATGATCACTATAATACTATTTTTTCTCGAAACAGTTCTGGTTTGGTTGTTTTTTCATCGGGCTCTACTGGTAAGAACAAAGCAGCCGTTCATGACTTAAACTTTATTTTTGAAAAATTTAAAAAAGATAGACATAAAAAAAGAATCATATCTTTTTTACTTTTTGATCATCTAGGTGGTATAAACACTTTTCTTTACGCGCTGTCAAATGGAGGGTGCCTTATTATTCCGGAGGATCGAACACCAGAAAGTGTGTTTAAGAATATTCAAAATTTTAAAGCAGAGCTGCTTCCCACTAGTCCCTCTTTTATAAATCTTTTACTTTTGTCAAATAAACAAAAAAATTATGACTTATCATCTTTAAAGATGGTATCTTATGGCACTGAAATTATGCATGAACATACACTACTCCAATTCAGAAGGTTTTTTCCAAAGGTAAAACTTTTACAAACTTACGGATTGACAGAGATTGGCGTCCTCAGATCAAAATCTCTAAGTAGCGATTCATTATGGGTAAAACTTGGGGGAGAAGAATTTCAAACAAGAGTGGTTGATAATAAGCTTCAAATAAAAGGCAACTCAACAATGTTGGGGTATTTAAATCATAAGAATCCATTTACAGAAGATGGGTGGCTAATTACTAATGATAACGTTGAAGTTAATGGTGATTATTATAAAATTTTAGGTCGTGATAGTGATATTATAAACATTGGAGGACAAAAAGTATATCCAACAGAAGTAGAAGAAATACTTTTATCTATTGATAATATAATAGACGCATCAGTTTACGGAGAAAAAAATATGATATTAGGAGAAATAGTATGCGCAAATGTAGTCTTAAAAGAGGACAAGAAACCATCAGAAATTAAAAAAGATATTAGATCTGCATGTCTACAAAAAATTGAAAAGTATAAAATCCCAGTAAAAATAAAAATTGTTGAAAAAATACAAAATTCAAGATTCAAAAGAACTAGGAGAGAAATAGATGAAAAAACAAACTGATTATTTTAGTGATCCATCAGCATTATCAATGCCTTGGGTAGAATCGCCATTTTTTTATGAATTATTAAAAAACATGAATTTAACAAATCAACATCGTGATATGGCTATAAAATATCATGAAGAGGGTTATGTTGTTCTAGATCTTGATCTAAGTGACACTTTCATAAACTCTTTAATCTTAGATGTTAAGCATCTTTTGTCTTCCGGCGAAGCAAATCGACAGACAGAATATGAATATACAGAAAGCCCTCGGCCGTTTCAAATGTGGAAAAAGAGCAAATTTGTAAGAGACTTAGCAACAAACAGAAAAATTATGGATTCTTTGGATTTTCTATACGGTAGAAGTTGTTTTCCGTTTTCTACAATTAATTTTCTAAAAGGAACAGAGCAGCCTTTACATAGTGATACCATACATTTTCATTCAGTACCTCAACTGTGGATGGCTGGGGTTTGGGTTGCTTTTGAAGACATGGATGAAAACAATGGAACTCTACGGGTTGTACCTGGAAGTCATAAGTGGGGAACTTATGAATATCATGATCTAAAATTACCCCATCCGGATTCAATAGAAGACGGATACAAGTTAAATTATACAAAATATGAGCACTTTGTAAGAAGTATGATGAAAGCGAAGAACGCAAAAGAAAAGCCTGTTGTAATTAAAAAAGGCCAAGCATTGATATGGGCCGCAAACTTACTACATGGTGGAGTTCAGATAGTAGATAAAGATAGGACTAGAAAGTCACAAGCACTGCATTACTTTTTTGAAGGTTGTGAAAAATATTATTCTCCCATGTTTTCAAATCCTTACAGAGGAGAATATGCAGAAAAATGGTGCAATCCTAAAAATAATATTGTGACAATGTCAGCCGCAGGACAGTGCTCATCTGTTGTAATTGAGGGAACAAATGAACATCTACATAAAAAATAATATTGCTAATGGTTGTTTAAGTAATTTGGTGTGCAGTCTTTATGGTGCTCAGATTTTTTTAAAAGAAAGTCAGATTATGTTAAATAAGTTCAAAGAAAACAGTAGTAAGTTTAATTTTTATTTGGATAACGAATGTTACACACCTGGCTCTCCGTACGATAAAATATATAATCAAGAAAAAAAAGATTCATCTTTATTCTTAAATGCTGTTCCAATTGGTGGCTATAATTGCTCACTTATACCTCATCATAAAAAAGTTAGTTTATTGGACCATGAGCTTTGCGGACAAATTTTAAAAAGATTAAAACTTGATTTACTTTTTAAAAATAGACTGGAAGACTTTATAGAAAAAAATAACATAGATGATTCAACTTTTGGAATTCACATAAGAATGACAGACTCTAATCACCAAAAAGACCCTATAATACCAAGGTTCAAATTTGATGATTTTTTAAAAATTATAAAGAGTGTTGAGAAGCAATATAAATATATTTTTGTTGCAAGTGATAATAATGAATCAATAGAAAAATTAATTAAAATATATGGACCCGACCGTATTAAATATTTTAAAGATTTTTGGAGAGCGACAGAAGAAATGGAAAATATACAGCCAGCAGCAGAGGAAAGGCTTTTTTGCATGCAGGAACATTGGCAAGAAGCTTTTTTAGATACATATGTTTTATCTAGGTGCAAAGCAATGGCGGGTAAATTAAGTGCCATAACGCTTGTTGCCAATATGCTAGCAAACGAATCTCAAATATCAATTCCTATGGAAAAGAGATTAGAAAAATGAAACAAATCAGGAATAAATTTGGAGTGCTATATTACAATTACAATGTTAATGAATTTCCATTCTACAAAATCATATCAGATTTTTTTAAAATAAAGGACTTGAAGCAGATACACACACTGAGAGATTATGAACATAAAGAAGAATTATTTACAAATAACAACGATTGTGAAACTATTTTTCATCAAAAATTTTATAAAAAAATAAACTCTGGTTGGCCAGAATTCGAAGAATTGTATATAAAATTTATTAAAGATCATATTTGTAGTATTTTTAAAGAAAATGAAATAATATACCAATCAAAGCCCACTTTCAGAATTCAGTTCCCTAACAATATAGCAGTTGGGGGTAGCCCAAAAGATACTCCGGAAATGTATGGTTGGCATAAAGATACAGACGATGAGTATAACCATCCAAATTTTGAAAAAAATTTTATAGTGCCATTAACTGATGCAAAAGACACCTCTTCTGTATTCATAGAAACGGCCCCTAACAGTAATAAATTTCACTCTGCTGACATGAAACTTGGAGAATTTTTTCAGTTTAGGGGAGGTGAATGTATTCATGGAAATAAACCTAATAAAACAGGACTATCAAGAGTTAGTTTTGATTTTAGAATAGTTCTTAAAAAAGATTACAGTAGTGATCATTCAAGAATCTCTAAATTAAGTGGAAAGAAGTTTACCATTGGGAATTATTATGATATAATTAATACAAATGAGTTTTGATATAATAACAGAATTTGAAAACGAAATAGCATCTTTCTTTGGCGCCCCTTACGCAGTATCAGTAGATTGCTGCACTCATGCGATAGAATTATGTTTAATTTACAATAATGAAAAGAAGATAGTAGTACCTAAAAGAACTTATGTGTCAGTACCCCTATTGTCTAAAAAACTAGGGATCGATCTTGAATGGAAAGATGAAAATTGGTCTGATTTTTACTATATTGGCCAAACTAATATTATTGATGCCGCTGTTTTGTGGAAAAAAGATAGTTATATTGATGGCTCTTTTATGTGTATAAGTTTTCAATATAGAAAACACCTTTCATTAGGAAGGGGAGGGATGATCCTCACAGATAATTTAACTGCCGCCAAAGATTTGAGAAAAATGTCTTACGATGGCAGGGAGAGAGATGTTCCTTGGAGAGAGCAGAATATAAAAACAATGGGATATCATTATTACATGACACCAGAAACAGCTAAAAAAGGTTTAGATATGCTTCCAAAAGCAATTAATACTGAACCAAAACGCTGGTCAGTTAATGACTGGCCAGATTTAACAAAAATGGAGATTTTTAAATGAAAAAAGCATTAATCACAGGAATATCAGGGCAGGATGGAAGTTATCTTGCAGAGCACTTATTAGAAGAGGGATACGAAGTTTATGGTACCGTAAGAAGAAACTCGACCCCAGAGCACCAATCCTCTCGTTTAGATCCTATAATGGAAAATATTAGGACGTTTTACGCCGACCTTTCAGACTGCTCTTCAATCGACCGGATCATGCAAGACGTTAACCCAGACGAAATATATAACATCGCCGCTCAATCACATGTGAGAATTAGTTTTGAAATACCTCAGTTTACTGCTCAGACCAATGCAGTGGGAGTGTTAAATGTCTTAGAGGCTTATAGAAGATACTGTCCAGATGCAAAATTTTATCAAGCGAGTTCTTCCGAGATGTTTGGTTTGTCTGTCGATCCTGATGGTGCACAAAGAGAAACCACAGTTATGAACCCTGTATCACCATATGGATGTTCAAAAGTCTTTGGTTATAATATCGTTAGAAATTACCGCCGCGCTTATAAATTACATGCAACAAACGGGATATTATTTAATCATGAATCTCCACGCCGCGGCTCTAATTTTGTTACAAATAAAGTTGTTAAAGCGGGGGTCAGAATTAAACTAGGTCTACAAGATAAACTTGAACTTGGAAATATGGACTCACATAGAGACTGGGGACATTCATATGATTACGTAAGAGCTATGCATTTAATGTTGCAGCAAGATCAACCAGGTGATTGGGTCGTGGCTACGGGTATTGCACATTCAGTTAGGCAGATGTGCGAATATGTATTTTCAAGCTTGGGCCTGAATTATCAAGATTATGTTGTCCAAAATCCCAAATATTTAAGACCAGAAGAATTGCCTTATTTGCGTGGAGATTCTACAAAAATTAGAACAGAGCTTGGGTGGAGTCCAAAGTATACTTTTGAATCATTGATGGATGAGATGATAGAGCACTGGTTGAAAGTTTATAAAAGCTGACAATGAAAAAAGTTTTGGTGACAGGTGGAGCAGGGTTTGTAGGATCCAATTTAATAAGGTATTTGGTAAAAAATACAAATTTTGAAGTGACTTCATTAGATAATTATTTTACTGGAAAGGTAGAAAATCACGTTCGTGGTGCAAAATATATCAAAGGATCAACACAGCAAATCTTTGAAAAAGTCACACACAAACCAGATATCGTATACCACTTTGGAGAATATTCTCGCGTCTCGACTAGTTTTGAAGACATAGAAAAAGTTTGGAATTTTAATATTAGTGGGACTAATGAAGTTATAAAGTTTTGCAAAGAAAAAGAAAGCAAACTAATATACTCTGCTTCGAGCACAAAGTTTGGCGATTCCGGAAAAAATATATTTGCTTCGCCATATGCGCTTTCAAAATCATCAAACACAGATTTAATAAATTCTTATCGTGACTGGTTTGGCTTAAATTCTGCAATATGTTATTTTTATAACGTATATGGTGCTGGTCAAATATCAAAAGGAAAATATGCGACTGTAATAGGAATATTTGAAGAACAATATAGATTGGGTCTTCCACTTACAGTAACAAGCCCAGGAACTCAAAAAAGAGATTTTACACACATATCAGATATTGTCGATGGGTTATTTATGCTTTCAAGAGATGATGCAACTGGTGATGGCTTTTGTTTCGGAACTGGAAAGAGTCATTCAATTCTTGAAGTAGCAAAACTTTTCACTGAAAAAATAGACTTAATTCCGCCACGCCCCGGCGAGAGATTAAATTCTAGTATTGATTTATCTCGGTCAAGTAGTTTAGGATGGAAAGCTAAAAAGCAGCTTGTAAACTATATAAAAGAAATAAAAACTTTAAACATACAATAGAATATGATAAATTATAATTGAATTTTAATTTTACAAATTTGAAAGGTGAAAAAAATGAAATTATCAAACCAAGCAATGGGAGCTATTATGATGGCACTACAAAAATCTCTATTAGAGCAAAGTGATATAGTACCAACTTTGAAGTCATTTGTTTTTGAATGTAGTGAAACAGAAGAACTTTTAGTAAAAAACCCTCCTAATTTTCAAATAGATAATGATGTATTTAGCCCGCAGATAGAAGAAACAAAAAGTACAACAGGGTCTGATTGATGCCAATGTATTGTTATAGGTGCAAAAAATGCCATGTAGAATTTGAAGTTTGGCATTCAATGTCTTATAATGATCAAAAATGTTTAGAATGTGAGTCTTCTCAAATATTTATTATTCCTTCGTTAACTGAAAAAATTTTAGTAAATAAAACAAAGAAACCAGGCAAAGTAGTTAATGATTTTATAGAAGACACAAAAAAAGAAATTAAAAAAGAAAAAAAGAAATTAAAATCTGAGGTGTTGTAGTATGTGGTTTTGGTTATTCTGTTCAAGTTTGTCATTAAATATATTTTTATTTTTTTATATTAGGTGGCTTTTAAAGGGAGTTTCTACTATGAATGAAGACATGGTAATTGTTTCAGATATGATAGAAGATTTCACAGATCATGTAAAATCTATACATGAACTAGAAATGTACTATGGTGATGAAACTTTACAAAATCTTATAAAACATGGAAATGAGGTAACAGATAGCTTAAAGGCACTTGATTTAATAATTAATGAGGAGTCCAAACTTGCAGAGGAAACGTCGCAAGAAAAGCAAAAATAATTACTTTACAAAAGTTCACGAAGAGGCCATAGTAAAGTATGCATTGTCGAGTAGTAGACAAGAAAAATCAAATTTATATATGACTTTGATACAGCCGGCATTTGACGAAATGGTAAATAAAATTATCTTTACTTATAAGTTTAATAATTTACCAAACATTGATTATCTGAGAGATGATTGTAAAATCTGGCTCACAACAATACTAGATAAATATGACCCAAATAAAGGATCAAAAGCTTTTTCTTACTTTTCGGTAGTTACTAAAAACTGGTTCATTCATAAAGTTAAGAAAAATTCGAAAAAGCTAAGAAAAGAGGTTTCATATGAAAATATAGTTCACAACGGCGGACCAGACTCCCTTGGTACTTCTTCTAACAATGTTGATTATTTAGAAAAAAGAGAAGAAGCAGAATTTTGGATATGTCTTTTAAATCAAGTAGAAAGTTGGGACTCTATTTCCTTAAAAACAAACGAGAAAGCTGTTTTGGAAGCTGTTAAGGTTCTTCTACATAATATAGAAGATATAGAAATATTTAATAAAAAAGCAGTATATCTATATTTAAGAGAGTTGACAGGGCTGAATACAAAGCAGGTTGTAAATAATCTTAATAAATTGAGGGAAAAATACAGAATTTTTAAAACAAAGTGGAATAAGTAATAAACTTTATTAATTCCTATTTAAATTATGAATAAAAAAGAACAAAACTTATCAAATTTTATTGATAAAGCATTTAAAAACATCACAGATGACCGCGCAGCTGCGCAGTCGCTACTTATGAGTTTAATGAAATATATGCAATCAGGAGATGAAAGACACAGAGAATTTGGATTAATTGCAGCTAAATACTTAGAGACTCTACAGAGATCGAATGAACAACTAGTGAAAATTGCATCTTTAACACAAAAAGAAGAAAAACAAAATCAAGAAATCTCAGAGAAAGATAAGCAAGAGCTTTTTGATTTAATAAGCAAGGAAAGTGAAGAAAGTGGGAGATAATAACTCGCCATCTCAAATCGGCATCCAAAACCAGCCAAGCACTGTTACTAGACTGGATCCTGTTGTTAATAATGATGGGAGTGTATCCCCATTTCAGCACATAGCAAATTCTCTAAAACATCTTAAAAGGGAGGCAGCAAAAAATTCAAAAGCCACAAAAGAACTTTATGGTATAAATTTGTTTGCTATTAATATGCCAATTTCTAAATTTATAAAAAAGTATGATGAAAACACTAGTTTTTATAAGAGCGTTATACAAAAAAATGGAAATGTTATAAAGCCAAAAAAAGATTCTTTTGTGATAAAAGCTTATGGTTACATTCCTGAAATTTCTGGATGTTTGCCGTTCCCAGACTACGAAATATATACAAAATTTATGAAACTTTATAATAGAACTGACGAACCAACCCAACAAACAGGGCAAAAGTACGAAGAGTTTGAAAAAATTTATGAAGAATATAATAACAGAATAGAGAAAGAGGTCACTGAGATGTCAGAAGCAGTCTTTAAAGAGTTTGAAAAAATCGTTATGCACCCAATATTTTATAAATATTCAGAGGCGGAGACAGCACCTAACCCCTTTCAGTTTTTAAAGGTTCAATATAAAGGCGATTTTGATGGCTATCATACAGGAATTTTAGTTGAACAACATCAGGAATATTATGTAGCGAGGTCAGAAAATGTCGAGTGATACAATTGATAAGTTAAGAGATCGAGCATATACAGACTTTGAAGAGTTCACTAGAGGTATTGCAACTGGAAAAGCCAAACAAGCACTATCGGAGCCAAACCCAGCTTACCCTCTTCGTCCCGGTGAAATTATAGGTGCCAAAGGCAATAATAATACTCTAATAGTTATGGGTAGAGATCGAAACCCTTTTGGGCCTTCAAAGAGAACTACGCCTCATGGGTCAGAAGAGAATCCAAATGTAAAAAGCGCTACAAATAGTGATGTTTCTGGATTTTCAGATCACATGGCTGCGGGAGCAATTGATATTATTGTTGGAAGAGGCGCACCCTTTCCGCTTGAAAAAATATCAAATGGATATAATCCAGATGGCCTACCGCCTTTATATACAACAAGAAATCCAGTCTGGTTAAAAGGTAGTGAGCAGAAATTAATAAAAAACCTGGGAACTCCTCAGCAAAAGCTTGTAGACCATCCCGGGTACATAATGGATGCAGCAAGAATATATATATCCCAAATGTGTCAAATAGATGATTACTTTAAAACAAAGCCAAAAAAAATAGGATTAGCAGATGATGAGGGCCCACACAGTGCTATAATGATAAAAGCTGATAAACTAAGGCTTCATTCAAGAAGAGATATACGAATAATCGCCGGTGGAGATGCAGATGCAGAGGGTCAATATTATGATTCAAATGGTTACAAAATAAGTGAAGCACCTGGAAAAATACACCTTGTAATAGGGAACAATAAATTTTCGCAAAAGAGAGTAAGAGATACATCAGATGCTGTTAGAGCAACTGAGCTAGTTGAATGTTTGGGGAAAATTGTTGATCAAATGCAGGGAATATCTACGCTTTTACATAATTTCTTAAAGGGACAAAAAAAAGTTAATGAGAAATTTGCAGGATCTGTATATGGCACCGCTCTTGGAATGACTACATTTGACCCAATTGCACAAGCCACTGGGTGTGTGGATACAATACAAAAGTGCGTTGATCTAATACAAATGCATGCACTTAAAACAAGTAATATACCTAATATTAAGAAAGATTATTTACTAAAAGGTGCGGCACAATATATAGGAAGCCGACACGTGACGTTGAATTAAAAATGAGTGACAATAACAATACTTCTATAATAGGACAAGATCCTTTTAAAATTGAAATATCGCTAAACGGAGAAACACTATCTTTTGTTCGACGCAAATTTGGACAAGCTGGTAAAGATATACTATCTGTCAAGCTAGCATTAGGAGTGGTTCAAGATTTGCAAGGAATTTTAGGAGTTGATCCAAATGTGTTTGAAAATTCTTCTAGAACTACGCCACTAGATGAAAATGGCTGGTTTGATTGCAAAACAGGCCGCCCAATAACACTGGAACAGGCTGCAACTTTTGATTCAAAATTTCAAGCTGCTTTGATAGATTATCAAATTAAAAATCAGTTTTCAATTTTAAGTTACCAATTTTCAAAATATGGCGTAAAAAATGTAATTGCACAAGCAGCAGAAGAGAAATTAGATGAATATGATTTAGATGATGAAGAGTTGAGAGGATCAATTATACTCAGCCAAATGAATGCAATAAATATTTTATTCGAAGAAGAGCTGGGTATTTTAGGTGAAGCAACATTAGCCGTTTTACATGGGTGGCGACCATTTACAACTATCTCAAATACTGGATATATACATTCGACAGAGGTAATCTTGAACAGTATTAGAAACAGGGTCGTTGATGTTCTACCAATGATTCTAGTAAGAGATTTTTTCGATGGAGTCTTAGGACAAAACCAGCAAGATTTAGTATCAAATGGATTTATAGAGGAAAGTATTTCCTTCGACAGTCAAGTCGACCTAGATCAATACCTATTAGTTGCACCAGAGTCTCAGCGATGGCTAAATAACCAGAGTAAATATCCATATGGAGCTTTATCTTATAATCTTATAGAGGAAAACGTCAGTGCTTTATACAGCTCTTCAATTACTGTAATCGAAAATTTTAATTCGAGAGAAGGATCTATGAATGATCCAGGTAGTCTTGAAACGACAGAAAATCTACGAAGATCTTTTTATCCAGATCCTTTTTCCACCACTGATCCATTTTATATAAGCGAAAGTAAAACTGGCTTTTATTTTGAGACAGATTTTGTATTAGATTCCAGTGGGCCACTACCAAGTAACGATCCTGATTTGATTCAGCAACTAGAAGACCAAGCCTTGGAACAGGTACTTTCTTTCTACG
>CEPH01058937.1_pt1 | contig 12935 bp, 19 predicted proteins | sample 530571 | NCBI WGS metagenome assembly CEPH01 (sample SAMEA2620413, study PRJEB7988) | marine metagenome | biome: marine biome (ENVO:00000447); feature: surface water layer (ENVO:00002042); material: "saline water (ENVO:00002010), including plankton (ENVO:xxxxxxxx)" | depth 5 m | reverse complement strand
TGCATTTTGGGAGGATCGCGAATCACCCGACAAGTTTGCGACACGTCTACGGGTAGTGCAAAAACGTTACTCAGACGCGCTACTGGCAGTCGAATCCAACGCAACCGCGTGCATCGCTATTTTGAAAGACCAAGATACGCGCAATCTTTTGTGGACCGACTCCAATCATCCAGGCTGGTACGCGACATCCAAAAGACTTCAGGAGTCGGAAGCGCGACTAGTCCGAATGCTTCGAGAGCGGGAGTTACACATCCGTAGTAGAGGGATGTTACATCAACTGCTGAACTACGACGGTACGCGAAAAAAACGGGTTCGCGGAGAGGACGGTACTATTCATCACTTTGACCGCGCTCGCACAGCGGTTATGGCAGCAGACATTTTATCGAAACGCTCCTTTACACAACAACCATCTGTTGTAGAATCCACGTACATGCCAGGACAAATTACGATCAAGCATTTAGATCGAGTCAAGGCGACTAAAATAAGATCAACTAAGACACCCTTTAAACCAGCATCTCAAATTTGGAAGTAAAATGCCAGGACACTACGAGCAAGCAAAGAAAATGGCCAAAAAGAAAGCGGAAGAGGATGATAAGGCCAACGAAAAAAAGGTCAAAGAAATGAGCGATGAGGAACAGCGCGATGCGTTGCGCAAGAAAACAATGACACCGATCGCGATGCCTAAAACTACGCCCCCAAAAAAGAAAACAGAGAAGTAGCAATCAATGGCGTCGAAGCTATCAAAATTAATTGATAGGCACCTTGACTACTACAAGCGTGCTGAAAAAAAGGAGTTCGATAAAGCTCGACGGTTTTATCGTGGCAACTTTTTTTCGACGGGCGACAGTGACATACAGGGTCTCAGCGAGTCTTCGTACCTGTGCTCGAAAAACCTAATTTACGCCATTGCCGACACTGCTGTTAGTGCACTTCTTGGACCAAACCCATCTGTGGGTGCAGTCGCTAGAACTCCAGTTTCAGAGAACGCTGCACCCGCGGTCACGGGACTAATCGAATATGTATTCGAAGCGAACCGATTCCGCCGCAAAGCTGCAACGGCATTGATTGACGCGGTTCTCTGCAAAAGAGGGATCTTTAAAACTGGATGGGATGCAGCAAAAGATACGCCGATTATTCGTGCAATCAATCCATCCAGTGTATTTTTTGACCTTACGGTCCGAGATCCGGATGACATACGTTACTGGATCGAAGCCACAGTCATTTCTTTTGATGAGTTCAAGAAACGAGTAAAGTCTGGCCAGTACAAGCCCGAACTTGTAAAAGACGTCCGTCCTGATCGATATCCGAAATGGTTGCTTGATCAGAATCAAAAGAATCAAACCAATATGGTTCGAGACGCTTTCAAGTGGGTCACCGTTTACGAATACTACGATCGTGAACGCGGGATGATTCAGCATTACATCAAGCAAGCTGATGCTGTCGTTTTCGAAGATAAGATTGACTATGTTCCCTACTCGATGTTCACACTCAATCAGTCAGGGATTGACTGCACCGGATTGAGCGAAGTTCAACTAGTATTGAAACAGCAAGAGACGATTAACGATCTGCTTACCCACATGAAGCAGATCACATATCTGCAAATTCCACGGGTCATGTATGACTCCGGTCGAATCACAGAAGAAGACCTTAATAAGGCTGTCGAAGCGGCTGCAGGGTCATACGTAGGAATCAATCCATCCAACAGTGATGCGCTACGAAGCATGGCTACGCTTTTCTACGAAATGCCGGTGCCCAACAGCCCTTCAGGCGTGAAAGAGTTCATCGCTCGTCAAGAAGACGACGCAGCGTTTATCAGCGCGCTCGCAGAAGCTGCACGAGGTCAAGTGGCGGGCGCTCGGACTGCGACTGAAATGGCAATCATTGACGCACAACTGAGAACTCGCCTGGCGACTCGTGAGGGTCATCTGAACGACGCACTGGAAGACGTCGCAAAAAAAGTTTTTTACTTGTGCAAAAAATACATGCGTCAAACCAGACTCGTTCGCATTGCAGGTAACAGCAGGTGGTCTGAGTTGAGTCACAAAGATCTGATTGACATCGACGTTGATTTCAAGATGGTCGGGCACAACCCGATCCGACGCAATCCTGGAATGATGGCAGAAACCATGATTCAGATGCTGCCATTCCTTTCACAGAATCAAAATGTCGATGTCCGCCGCCTTACTGAAGAAATCTTGGCCAATCTCGGACTACCAAGCAGGATTCTAATTCCTGAGGCCGAGTTGCTGGCACAACAGCAGGCAATCGCAGCGCAACAACAACAAGCCATTTTAGCCGAGCAGCAGGCAAAACTTGGAGGCGCCGCCGCGGGTCGACCTGCACTCGAAGCGCAAGAGCAGGCTCGATTGCAACAGGTACTAGAGTCTTTGCCGCCCGAAGAAGCAGAGCAAATCGTTTTGGATATGGCAAATCAACAAGCTGCCGAAGAAGCCAATCAAGCTCCAGAGGAAGCCCTCCCAGGTGGTGGTGGCGCACCAATCCGAGAATAAGTGGGGGAGTGAATTGTGGCACTTTCGAAGCGAGACAAACTCCGTAAAGCAGCCCTGCTGAAAAAGCATCGCCTTAAAGGCGTAAACATACCGAAACGGACTCCAAACCATCCGACAAAGAGTCATATCGTTCTCGCTCAAGAGGGAAGTAAACTGAAACTGATTCGCTTTGGTCAACAGGGCAAACGAGTGGGCACACTCAAAGGAACTGCCGGCGCACCAAAAAAAGGTGAGTCGGCTCGAATGAAGGCGAAACGAAAATCCTTCAAATCTCGTCACGCTAAAAATATTGCTAGAGGTAAAATGAGCGCTGCCTGGTGGGCAGATAAGGTGAAATGGTAATGGCTACCTTTGAAGAAATGATGAATGAACTCAGGCAAAAAGGTCAAAAAGCCGAAGCTTGTCCTGTTGCGACACAAGTGGTCGAAGTCAATTTAGAAAATAGACAAAACGCACTGGATACAAAAGAGTATGGACCCGCAAATCCCGCGCTGGACGAGGAAGGCGGCAACGAAGAGTTTTGGCAGCGATATGCTGAACGCTTCAACGACACGATTGAAAACGTGATGACCATGAGGTGCGGAGGGTGTAGCTTCTTCGACGTGTCGGATGAAATGAAAGAATGCATCGAAATCGGCATCGGACCTGAAGGTGACCCAGAGCAAGCCGTAGATGCAGGCGAACTCGGATACTGCTCCGCACTCGACTTTAAATGCGCGTCCAAAAGAGTCTGCATCATTTGGGCAGGGAGGGTTGCAGCCTAATGCCAAAGAAAAAACGAAAGAGCCGTGTAAACGAAGCAGGCAACTACACGAAACCGGGAATGCGTAAACGACTGTTCGAATCCATCAAAGCCGGGGGCAAGGGCGGACGACCCGGTCAATGGTCTGCTCGCAAGGCTCAAATGCTTGCCAAACGATACAAAGAAAAGGGTGGAGGATACAGATAATGGATCACGCAAAAAAGAGTCCGGTTGGGCACAAAATCAAAAAACTTAAAAAGAAGGGCAAGTCCCAGAAACAAGCTGTGGCGATTGCACTAAGCATGAGACGTAAGAAGAAGTTGGGTCCGAAAGGCGGATACAAAAAATGACTGACCCTAAGGTTGGCACAGGCAAAAAACCAAAGGGCAGTGGCCGACGACTGTATACAGATGAGAACCCAAAAGACACGGTGAGCATCAAGTATGCAACTGTTCAAGATGCACGGAACACGGCCAAGAAGGTAAAAAACGTAAACAAGTCCTTCGAACGGAAGATTCAAATCTTAACGGTGATGGAGCAACGAGCTAAGGTGGCAGGTAAAACACAACAAGCGGCCATAGCAAAACGAGCGAAAGAACAGTTACGTCGAAAGCGGAAGGCGAAATAATGGCATTAGCTAAGTCACAAAAAGACCTCAAGCAGTGGACGAAAGAAGGTTGGCGCACCAAGTCGGGTAAACCAAGTATACAGGGGCCTGACGCCACTGGTGAGCGGTACAAGCCTGCCGCCGATCATGCAGATGACTCACCAGCCGAAACCGCAGCAGACACAAGAGCCAAACGCAAGGCAACACGAGAAGGCAAACAGTTCGGTAAATTCAAGAAAAAGGCCAAGCGCCAAAAACTTAAAGGTGCCATTAAGAGCAGGAAAGCATGAAGGTAGAGCTATGAGCTACATAATCAACAACGTAGAGTGCGCTGGCTGCGATTACTTTGAACACGAGGTCATGTATAAGCGAACCGATGGACCCGATGATTGTCCAAAATGCGGCAGCAAACGCAAAATGAGTTTTCGTGGTTTTAGTTTTGCGATTCACGGTCAAGGACCAGGATCATTTGCCGCAGTCGATTTCGGCGTTTTAGGCAAAGCCGAAACCAAAGAAGACTATGATCGCTGTATTGCAACCATCGAAGAGCGGTTCCCCGGTAAGCGAGTGAATATTCAGGAAGAAACGAGGGGCCAAAAAGCTGAACGACTGGATACAATTCGTCACAACAGTTGGAAACGCAAAAAGGCGCGTAACTGTGATGATCAGACTCTGAAAGAAATTTCTACACAGAACAAGCGTTACAAAGCAGAGGGCACATCCATAGCCCCAAAGGAGGGATGAGATGCCCAGAGGGTCACTAAGAAACCTACTGCGAGATCACGAGGCTGTTGAGTTTTCTCAACGCAAGGCTGATAAAAACGGCCGAAGTTTGCGCCACGTGAAGGATGACATCATGCGCGACTCTGCTGTCTATGAAGATCGAAAGACAGGGGAACGTCGCTCGATCCCGAACAAATTCATCAAAGCTATCGGCACGGCTGCGAGCTTCGAACTAATTGATCCCGACCTTGATGTTGTCAAGTCACTTGAACTAAACTAAACCATAGCGGTACGAAACCGCTTAGGAGTACTCATGCCCGGCCACGCTGATAAAAAAATGGACGCACCCAAAGATCCTGCGATGGCAGACGATCCCAACATGCAAGCAATGAAGCAAGAAGGCGAGAAGGTCGATGACCTAATCAGTCAGCTTGACTCAGCGCTAGCAGATGTGAATGAGGGACAACCTGGTGCAGATGCGATGGCAGGTGCTGAAAAGAGTCCAGGTATTCAACAAGACCTCTCCCCGCTGGAAGAAACGTTGGGTGTGACTGCAGAACGAGCCGAGATGCTTTTCATGGCCGCTCAGCAGTTGGATTCGACAAAAAACAAATCGCCTGAAGACTTGGCAAAAATGATTGCTGATGACTTCGATATTCTTATGCAGCTTGAAGTGATTGCTGCACGAGGCATGCAAGGGCAACCACAGGCTATGGGAGATCAGGCAATGATGCCTGACGCTGCAGCCATGGATCCTGGCATGATGCCCCAAGGAGGTATGTGATAAATGTGGAATGAAGACAATGAGGCGGTTGAAACCGTATCTGACGAAGCTGCACCCGAAGGGGGCAGCGAGTCTACCGTTGAAACAAGTGATGTCGAGTCAGTTGATGTCGCGGCAGATACAGATCAAGAAGTTACTCCTGTCGAAGTTGAAGAAGAGATTGAGGCACCAGAAGTCTTCGATTGGAATGGCGAGTTCGAAAGCCTTCGATCTGCCCCGTGGATGGACGGTATTGATCAGAGTCATCGTGACGCCATCCTAAAAGGTGTTCAGGATAAATATCAAAACTGGCAACGCGGCTACACCGGAAAGTATCAGGAACTGGCTAAGCAACGACGCGAAGCCGAAGAAATGCTGAAAGAAGTTCGCGATCAAGAGATCCGTGTTCAACGCTGGCTAAATGGCGACATCAACCCGATGGTCGAAAAACAGCGCGAGATCGATGAACTCAAAGTTGCGCATCGTGCTGCCCTGAAAGCTCTCCGACGGGAAGCAGAAGAAGCACACGAAAAAGCGACCCGGTCTCATGGAGATCAGCTTCAAACAGCCGCACGAGAGCGTGATGAAGCACTACAGCAATATCAGGAACTACAGACTCAGTTCGAAAAGTTTGAGACCGAACAAACTGAAGCTCAGGTCGACGCACTTGAAAGCTGGTTGATTGCTGAACATAACGACATCTACGAAAACGATGAAGCATTTGATCAATTCTGTGAACTAGCCAAAGCAAACATCGCACCTGATAAAGCTATTCAGATGTTGAGGGGTCTTTATCCCTTGGCCCAACCTGAACCCGAGCCCGAACCGGCTCCAGAGCCTGAACCAGAACCGATCCCAGACGGAATGAAGTTGATGAACATGGGACCAGATACCGCGGCCTCTACAGAGGGTGGGGACCCCCGGTCGTATGAAGAAATCATGGATGGCCTTCGAAAAGGCGCGATGATTGAACAAGAACTTCTTCTTCGTCAGTAAATAAAAAACCCCCGATGGCCGAAGCTACCGGGGGTTTCTTTTGTCTACGTTTTTAGGCGTAGATCGTGTATGTCACGATATCCGATGAGTCGAGGGCACCGTTAGCGGTAATCGTCAACGTGCCTGACGCAATAACTGCCCGCTCAATCGAAGCATCGACACTACCGGCAGAATCACCAGCGTTGCAAGCGATGACCGGCGCACCGTCAAGCTCAGCAGTAAACCCAGTGACTGTAATGGTGGTATCTCCACCACCCTTCACAGTTCCAGTCAGAGGGGCACTGTTAGCCGCTCCAGGCGTCAATAGATACGCACCAGTGGTTGCACTCACACTTACGACACGACCGACACGAACGTGAAGTGAAAAGGCGTTAGCATCGGCCGGTGCTGTGGGGATTGCACCGAACGTAACTGCTCCAGCAGTAGTGCTCAGATAGACCGCCTCGCCTGCTTGAGCCGCAGCGCTCGTGTCTTGACCCGTGATAAGTTTCGACGGGATCGCAACAGGAGTGATGTCTCCCGAACTCGCCGCGTAGTCGGCGACGAAAAATGGTCCGCGACACTTAGTAATGTCATTTGCGTCTGCCTTAGCAACGGACATCACGTCACCAGACATTCCGATCACACAGAGAATGTCGTTAGCAGAAATCGCCTCCGAACAATGAACCTTCACTGCTTGTGAACGATGCTTGGTAACACCGGGCAAAATTTGATCTTGTTTGAACTTAGCCATGATTTCTCCAGTCCCTCATTGGGATTTCAAAAGCGCATAATCACGCGAAAATACTATATCACTTTTTCTTCGGTCGTTCACGCGGAGTGCCCTTACGCTCTGCACGAGAAGTGCCCTCGGTCGATCGGCCAAACTCACCTGGAGTACCAGGGGTCCGAGTACGGCGAATGTTAGTGCGTGCAACATCAGCCTGCTGCTGTGCTTCGGCGGCACGGCGCATATTTTCTTTCAGCATTTCTAACTGGTATGGGTCACCAAACCGACCCTGCTGGACCATCTGTTCGATCTCAGACTCAGACGGTCCCTCAATGTCGTCAATGCTACGACCGCCCCGTTTCATATCAAAATATTTCGCTGATTCTTCTGGTGAAGCCTCAGAAATAAAGTCCGAGATATCGCCCCTACGACCACCTTTAGTGGCGTCAGCAATTCCACCCAGGTCGATAAATTCTTCGAAAAGCTCGCCATTAGTCAGCAAAAGCTGCTCTAAAGCTTCTGGACTACTGGCTTCCATGTAAGAAAAACCTTCAGGAAAGTTAGGCTGCCTCACTCTGTAGAGTTTGGTGGGTCCGCCCAAGCCACTACCAAACATATCAAAAGCATTAATCGCGTTTCTCATGAGAGCGTCAGCGTTCTTGGGTATACCAGATCCCGCTGGCATACGGACTGGAATACCCTCTGCGGATAAACGCTCGGCCTTACTACGAATGCGGCCTCTTGGGCGTTCGGGGATGTCGATCTCTTCAAAACCACGCGCAGATCTTGATGGGAAATCATCATACCCATAGGCTACATATTCATCCCGCAACTGACGCAACTCTGTTTCGCTCAAATTGTATTTACCTGCAAACTGTTCGAGCAGATCTCTGTCTTCGGGAAGAAGCGGACCTAAATCCTCTACGACATTGTGATGCCCCTGATCCTTCAGACCAAACTTAGGTGACGCCAGTTTAGGGTCACTACCTGTGAGACCCATTCGCTCCGTGCGATCAAGTTGATCTCTCTTGAACGAAGCTGCTCCGCCGCCGCCTGGGGTGCCTCCGCCTCCACGGCGTGATAGAATTTTTTGCCTCTGATCATAAAGATCTTCTAACTCAAGCTCAAGATCCACTTCGCGCATTTGAAATGGGTTACCGTATTCGTCAGTCGAGAACTCAAGATCGGCTAGTCTCCGTTCTATTTCTTGGGTCCTACGATTGATTGCCTCAAGCAGAGCATCTGCCCCATCGCCGCCTGCAGGCGTGCGGCTTACTGACTCAAAGTCAAAGTCTGTGTCGCGCTCACCTAACGACGCCTGATAATCATATGCATGATCGTCCTCGATCTGAGCCAACTCACGTCGGATCTGCATGTCATCTGTGACTTTTCCTTCATCTACACGCTTCGCAAGGTCGCTCATCTTCCTTGCGGCTTCATCAGGGATCTCTTCGCCCGCTTCAGCCGCGCTCTTCAGCCAACCTTTAGACATGGATTTACCCAATGTCTGAAGAATTCCAGGAGCTAAAACAAGGCCCGCAAACCCAGCAGCCTCACCAAACTTACCTTCTTGTGCCGCCATCCCACCCAGCGTTACGTCACCCATGGTAGCGAAAGGCTCTGCAATGCCCTCAGAAGCCTTTGTAGCCACCGATCGGATTGCCTCCCGATCTCCAGACATTACGGATCGAGCAAGCTGCTTAGCAGCCTCAGGATCAGCAGCAATCGCAGCTTTTGTTCGTGGGACTACTGTAGCGGCCTCTAATAACCCTTCACCAACAGCCTTTGCGCCTTCTTTGGCTGTCTCTTTCATGCCCTGGAATGTGTCAGAAACAATATCTTTGGCAACGCGAGGAAACTGGCGCTGAAACTTAGCCGGGAACGCTTCTCGTTCATCGATTGCTTTTTTAAAGGCCCGGCGTTGAGCCAAGGTCATACCTGTCGGAAGTTTGAATCCCTTGTAATCAGTGCGAGACTCGAACCTCTTTACAGCTTCCTCGTCTGGAGGAGCAATGCTTTCATCCGGTTTGGGAGGCAAATCACTACGAACTTGTTCACCAGTATGATCAGGCATGATTACTTACCCTTCTTTGCGTTCACAACTTCACGCAGTTTATCAGTCTTGGCACCCTTTTTCTTTTTGTCTGTAACGCCTCGACCAATCAAAATATCGGCTTTGGTAATTTTGCCATCTTTGTTTAGATCAGGAAACTTGGACATACTAAAACCTCACCGTGCAACAATAACACGCGATTACTTATCTTTCAGACCGTAGTTATCTTTTGCCCAACCACCACCCTGAAGCACAAACGAGGTCATAGCAATCTGCTTTTTCATCTGACACAAACAGACCTCACACGTTGGTTGAGGATCGTTGAATGCTTGTAGGATCTCTACTTTTTTGCCGCAGTCCATACATTTATATACATACAAAGGCATCATGAACTCCGATCAAAAATTTCCGTGCACCATGTGTGGTGCTTGTTGCAGACAAGCAGGAAACTTGAAACTGCTGTGCGAAGAAAAAAACATCGATTTAGGATTCAACGTCCCCATCAACGATGACGGTTCCTGTGGCCACCTCATCCCCATTGTTAGGCCCGACGGTGTCGACGGATTCGGTTGCGCTATCTACGATAACCGCCCCAACATTTGCAAAATCAACATGAGCATTCCCGTCGGCGTCGAAACCAAGGATCATTTCCGTGTCAGCGCTCGATCCTGCAGAGACTTGCAAGTCTTCTACGGGATACCGGATACCTATCGGGTGCAAATCGAATGATGCAATGAATGGTGTATGAGGTCCGGCGTAGCAGCCCTCAACGTTGAAACAAAAATATTCTTCTGCTTCCTGGTTGCTCATGCCACTGGCCATAAAAATCTCGATGCATTTTTCGCGATCGTATAGAGCAATCGCATCTGTCCCACAACGAGCGGTGATACCGACCAAAGCATCGTCTAAACCATCGTACAAGATTGCTTCGGGGTTCAGTTCCTCTAATATTTCTACGATGTGAGAGGGTTTAGAACGTTGAATACTCACTCTGCCCATCCATGAGGGACCAGATGACCTGGACCATACGGTGTGGTTTGGATTTTAATTTCCTTACGATTCATGTCCACGTCCTTATAAGACGGAAAATCATGCTTGGAGGGGTCGGGAGACCAGTAAAATACAATTACTTCTTCCCCTGAGCGCCCCCAATACCGCTGCCAACCCCCTGATTTGTAGTATTCATGCACCTTTGACTGCTCTGAGGGCACCCGTTCCGACGCAGACCAGGCATTCCAGCCCTCTGGTGGCGTGATTTGGCCATCATCGTTCAACTCAACGTCAAAATCCGGCGCAGATTCCGACGAATCGGCTGTCGGGTCGTCGTTTTGCGGGGGCACTGCCGGCAAAGCAAGCGCTGGTGGGGGTGCAACGTCCGTTTCTGGCGGCAAATCGGCGTGATTTTCCGGAATCGCGGCCTCCATCACCGATAATCCGCGCAAAAGTGCCACCCTGGCCACCGTATTCAGCGTCACATCCACACCAAACTCCCGTGCAGCGGCGGATTCGGCGACCATTGGGACAAGATTAGCCAAACGATCAAGCATTGCTTGCTCAAGTTGAAGTCGAATCGGTTTAGGTCGTGTATTTGTCATAGTGGTTCCAGGTTTGAGTCGACAAAAACGTACCATGGGGGCCAAAGCGTGGCAAGGTGGTATTACCACAGTGGTAAGGTGTTTTGAAAATTAGCTCGGTTCGGAAAGCCGCTCTACAACAATAGGGGTAGCGGCGACATAGGGTATGCCTCCCCCCCTACTGCCTTGGTGCTTCCGGAGACCCTACTACCTATACACATCTTCCTACAGCAACTGTGGCGGATTCCGGTGACTCGACGGAGGAATGGGTTAGGTTAATCTTCTTCCGGGTAGGATTGGTGTCGTTGGCGGATTGATTGGCGGATTGGCGGATTGGGTTTGGCGGATCCGACGTAACCAACAAACAAACGGACATCTTCAAAGCTGTGAAACGCTTTGAACTCTGGCTTTTTTTCTGGACCGGCAAACCTACCCGAGCAAGCTCGGCCCGCGACCAAACACGTTGCCCCCGCTGAGACTTCTTTCGATTTTTAATCGATTGACCTCTGGTCAACCAGAAGCCCAAGGTAAATAATCAGGAAACCTAGGACACCTGCTCGGTGTCCAATCCTGATTATTCACTCAGCGAAGCAAGTCGCATGGGGTGACCAAACAAGTTTGGTCATCCGGTCCTTGGGTGATGCAACAAGGGTGTTGGTTGAAAAATGACCACTTGACCTAAACCAAGTTTAGGTCGGGCCTCAGCCAGCCAAGGATGTAACCTCTTGTTTTTATTAAGATTTTAAGGAGTCCTACCAGACTCGGTTACCTTTTGTTTCTATTCATTTTTCATTTACTACTACTGTCTTCCGGGCACCCTAAGAAACTTCCTTGGTCACTGGGGTGAACCAAGGAGTTTCTTCATTACATGCCGGGTACAAATCGCAGATGCAGTGGTGCCACGCGGTTTTGGTATGTCTTCTTGGTTCTCAACCTCGGCGCAAAATGATTGCGCCTTTAACCCTGGAGATAAGTCTATGTCTTATGCTATTTACGTTGGATACCCAAAGCGGCGGTATCTTACGATTGAACTTGTTGAACGCCGCATGTCCGAGATCGATACTGCTTACAAGAAGTGGAAAGCTGAGTATCGAGCTTCAGACCCTGACCGCACCGACCCTAACGATGACTACGGTTGCGAGGTCCAGGAACACTTTGTGCGTCTTGCTCAAGAGGTCGCCTCTGACATGTTCGACTTCAATCTGATCCCGACCGACACCCTGAACGATCCTTACTTCGATCTTTGGACCTTCGGTTGCAACTTGTTCGATTGGTGGTGCGTTGAGCGCCACTGGTAGTTTTTCTTTTTTCTTTTCTTTTCTATTCAATTTTGAGTCTTGTACTCACTTTCATACTTATTCAAAAAAGGAACTAATCATGCTTGATACTAACAACATCGTAAACTTTCCGAATCCTCGTCACACCGGTAACCGTGACGTTACGCCACTAATCAATACGCTTCGCTCATTGATTATGAACCACCTCTCCAACATCCCCCACCTTCAGATTGGAGATGCGAATCCGAATCTCCGCGAAGAAGTTGAGGCTATGTTCCAGGGCAGTGTTTCCTTCTACGGTCAATACTCCTACACCGACCAATCCACCGGTGCGACGAAGTACGGTAAGCAGGTTTTCCTCCGCAAGATGTGGAGCAGCAACCCGCACGATGCAAATGCGCTCGATGACTTTTCCTGCCTGGCCAACGGAGATTTCTTCGAGGGCAACACAAACCCCGACCATGGCGCTTGTTTCTACAGCCCCGCTCAGTTTCGACGCATCGTCAAAAACATCATGTTCGCTCGGACAGCGGAAAACATCAAACGACGTAACGGCACTGCGCCATCTCCCAACGAGATCTACGATGGTCATTACCAAGTGTGGATGTTGATCAAAGATCTACAGTCAATCAGCTATTACACACCAATGCGTAAGCGCCGTGACGGCACAACTGAGCCTTTCGACTGGCCTGACGAAGACATGATCGACGCTCTGCCGACCATGACAGAGTGGACTCAGAAGTTCGACGCGAACAAGCGCGGCACTGCTCGGATCTACAACACTCCGTTGAAGCCATCACAACAGGCCGACGAGGCCACTAAGGTTGGAGAGGAGCCCCAGCGGATTCTCAACCCCAACACTGGCAGCTACGATCTCATCGCAGAACCCAGCGAGGATGCACTCGACCACACCATCGGTAATGGTTGTCTCCCCGCTGACGAGGAGCGCCGCCTCAATCGTGACAACAACCACCTGCGCCG
>CEPH01045438.1_pt1 | contig 12947 bp, 10 predicted proteins | sample 530571 | NCBI WGS metagenome assembly CEPH01 (sample SAMEA2620413, study PRJEB7988) | marine metagenome | biome: marine biome (ENVO:00000447); feature: surface water layer (ENVO:00002042); material: "saline water (ENVO:00002010), including plankton (ENVO:xxxxxxxx)" | depth 5 m | reverse complement strand
ATATGGTAAACTCTATGAAACGTGGTTCTAGTTTTTCTAAATCACATAAAAACGCACAAAAGAAGGTAGGTACATAATGCCAAAAACTAATGGTCAATATTCTGAAGCTCAGAAAAAAATTGCAAGAGTTGCACCACCATTTGATAAAATAACAGGAGCTGATTTTAAAAAGCTACGTCAAAATGCTAAAAGAAAACCAAAGATGAGCTGATGACACAAGTAAGTTGGATGTGGGGTGGCAAAAGACATTACGGTACTCTTATTAGAGAAACCAAAACACATAAGTTTGCAAGAACAAAAAACGGCAAAATAAAAAAAATTAAGAAGGTTTAGTATGCCACACAACACTGCAAGAAAAAAAAATTTATTAAAAAAACACAACCTATCAGGAGTTAACAAACCTAAGAGAACTCCTAAACATCCTACTAAATCACATATTGTTTTAGCACAAGAAGGTCATAAACTTAAATTAATTAGATTTGGACAACAAGGTGCAAAAACTGCAGGAAAAAAACAAGATGCAAGGTCTAAAGCAAAAAGAAAATCTTTTAAAGCTAGACATGCAAAAAATATTAAAAAAGGAAAAATGTCTGCTGCATACTGGGCTAACAAAACTAAATGGTAGATATTGAAAAAAATTTAATCTGTCAGAGTCCTAAATGTAAAACAATTCTTAAAGGTAGGCAAAGAAGGTATTGTTCAGATACTTGCAAAAGATATGTACAAAATCAAAGAGCATTACATGGTGATAAAACTTTAGGTATACCAAAGCCACAAAAGAAAAATGCAACATCTCGTAAAGGCGAGTTCTATGACCAGTTTTTAGAAGATGGTTATGCATTAGAAATGTTAAAAGGTGAAATGAGTGCTAGAGAAGTTGCAAGTTTATATCAAATATCTCCTGCACAAGTGTCAAGAATGTATGCAGCATTTATAGATGATAAAGAGCTTGAAACAAAAAGAGAGGACTGGACAGTTCCCAAAGAAGCAATTAATTCTTTAGAAGATTTTAAAAAATTTAGAGATAGATATTTTAAAACAGAGACAGGTCACAAATATGAAACACCTGACTTTCAAGATAAATGGGTAAAGGCTATAGCAAATAATATTGCTGATGGTGGCAACTTGATGATATTGAGTCCACCTCGTCATGGTAAAACAGAATTGCTTATACATTTTGCTATATGGCAAATATGTAGAAATCCTAATGTAAGAATTATGTGGGTAGGTGGAAATGAAGATATTGCAAAAAATGCAGTAGGTTCTGTACTCGACCATTTAGATTCTAACCAAAAATTAATCGAAGAGTTTTGTGGACCAGGACAAACATTTAGACCTAAAAGTAGGTCAGGAAAAAACTGGTCACAGACAGCTTTTTCAGTAGCAACTAGAAACGTTACTGGTATAAAGTCACCAACAATGGTTGCAGTAGGTAAAGGAGGTAAGATTTTATCTCGTGACTGCGACCTTATTATAGCAGATGACATTGAAGATTTTGGTTCGACAGCACAACCATCAGGAAGAGCAGCAACAAAAAGGTGGTGGACAACTACATTGTCATCACGTGTTGAAGCTCATACTGCTGTTGTAGTTATTGGTTCAAGACAACATTCAGATGATTTATATAATTCATTATTAGATAATAACGCTTGGAACAATATTGTAGAACAAGCACATTCAGATGATTGTGAAATACCAGAACAAGATTTTGATGAGCATATAGATTGTATGTTATGGCAAGGTAAAAGAGATTATAAATGGTTAAATACACAAAAAGAGGCATCAGCAACAACAGGTGGTGTGCATGTATTTGAAATGGTATATCTTAATAGAGCAAATCCAATAGGTACAACAATATTCAATCCTGAAACTATAACAAAATGTTTTGATGACACATTAGATATTGGTGAAGTAAAAGAGTCTTGTTATTTAGTAGCAGGTCTTGACCCTGCTGCTACAGGTTATCAAGCAGCATTTTTGTGGGCTATATACGATAGTTCACCTTTAAAAATGCAAATGGTTGATATTGAAAACAATAAAGGTGGAGGCATCAAAGAAGCATTAAGAGTTATGAAAGAATGGAAAGAACTACACGGTTGTTATCATTGGGTTATAGAAGAAAATGCATTTCAAAAGGCAATAAGACAAGATACAGAGTTAAGAGATTACTGTGCAACAAACGGAATTATACACGAAGGTCATCAAACACAGGCAAAAAATAAATGGGACTCAAGATATGGTGTTACATCAATGACATCTTTATTTGCTGAAGAAAAAATTATCTTACCTTACAAATCTGTAGAAGCTAAAATCAAATCAGATTTATATAAAAAACAACTATCTTTCTTTGCTAGTAAAGGTAGAGGCTATAAATCAGATATAGTAATGGCTAGTTGGTTTCCAATGAAAGTTGTAAGAAGATTACAAACTGCAAGATTTGATGATATGATGGTAGAATATAGTCCGAGTTTTAGCGGAATAAATACAGCATCTTGGAATGATGCACCTTGGAGATAAATGTTAGTTAAAGATATTTTAGACAGAGCAGTACATCTTAGAAACATGCATAAGACTGCATTAGTCGATAGACATAGATTTAGGGCAATAATGAATGGTGGTGCGGATGGAATAAGAGCATTACTAGGCAATCAACTTGATATGATGGACGAATCATTATTACCTGCACCAAACTTACTTATGTCAGGGTTAGATAGACTTGCACAAAAACTAGGAAGAGTACCTAATCTTAGAGTAGATTTAACTAATCCAAGAGACTCTGAAAGGTCAAAAAGAAAAAAAGAAAAGCTAGAACGAATAATTACATCATTTGACCAAATGCAAAACTTAAAAGGTCAGCTACCACAAGTTGCAAGATGGTTACCTGGTTACGGTTTTGCTGTATGGATAATAACTACAAAACAAGATGCAGATGGAAATGTATATCCATGTGCTGAACTTAGAGACCCTTACGATTGTTTTCCTGGTTATTACGGTGCTAATCAAACACCTGATGAATTAGTAACAGTTAGAACAGTACCAGTAGATGAATTAATAACTATGTACCCTGAACTTAAAGCATATTACAACGACCCCGATTCAAGTAAAGATAAAGAAGTTAATAAAAGTTATGCAAATTTAAGTTATCAAAATTATGAAGAAGGTTCATGGGAAAACTCAAACGATAATGGAGACAATATTATTGAATACATGAATGCTGAAGGCACTTATATAGTACATCCTGCTTCAGCAAAAATAGTTGATTTTGTCCCTAATCCTTTACAGTCAGGTCCTGCGTTCGTTGTAGCTAAAAGATTTAGTTTTGACCAACTGCAAGGACAGTTTGACCAAACAATAGGACTTATGTCATCAATGGCAAAAATAAATATTATGTCAATAATTGCTATGGAAGATGCAGTATTTACAGAAACTAACGTAGTAGGAGAGATAGAGTCAGGGCAATATAGAAAAGGAAGATTTGCTGTTAATTATTTGACTCCTGGTTCACAAGTAGTAAAACCAGTAAGTAATTTACCGTATCAACTATTTGAACAAGTAGGAAGAATAGAAAGACATTTAAGAGTTGTAGCAGGATACCCAGTTCAAGATGATGCAATATCTCCTAATTCATTCGTTACAGGTAGAGGTTTAGAAGAACTTCAAAGTGGTGTATCTCTTATGGTAAGAGAATATCAACAAATATTATCAAAAGCATTAGAAGATGTTGATTATAAAAGATTAGAACTAGATGAAATATTGTTTGCTAACAAAAGAAAACCTTTATCAGGATATATTAAAGGAGCAGCATTTTCAGAAAATTATACTCCAGGAACAGATATAAATAAAAATTATAAAACAACACGTGTTTACGGAACTATGGCAGGTTTTGATGAGCCACAAAAAATTATTACAGGATTGCAGTTGTTACAAGCAGGTATCATAGATAGACAAACAATGCAAGAAGAAATGGATGGACTTCAAGACCTTACTAAAATAAATGACAGAATTACAAAAGAACGTGCTGAAAGAGTTCTGTTTGAGTCGCTTCTTGCTAGGTCACAACAAGGAGACATGCAAGCCATGGCAGCAATAACAGAAATATACAGAAGTCCAAATAAAATAGATGATATATTAGAAGATTTCTTTTCTGAACAAGTAGAGCAACAACAACAACAACAATTAGCAGCAGCCGCAGGACAACAAGCAGCAGCTCCAGGACAAGGACCTGCATCGGTACAAGATATATTTGCACAGATTGCAGCAGGACAATAATGGAAGAAAATAATAAAGAATACGCAGGTAATCCTAATTGGGCAGGAGATGATTGATGGAAGAATACTTTAATGAAAAATTTATAGACATGATATTAAAGGAATATCCTGAATATAATAGTCAACCATTTACAGAAGAATATCAAGATGGCATTATGTTTAACGCTGTTACTATTGCACAGTTTCCAGGTATGAGAATAGATTTATTGATTATAAGAGGTGAAGATGACACGAGGAGATAAATTAAATTATAATCCTGGAAAAGACAAAATAAATCCATCTGATTTAGTAGGTGGTGGACAAGATTTAGAAAGAGCAAGAAACGCAGAACTAGTTAGAAGTTTTGAACAATATAAAGAACCTGATGTTGGGGAATTAGTACAAGAAGTTGAGCCAATAGATACAGCAAGAGCTTCAGGTGAAGGGGTCACTCCGCTTAAAGCAGAGACACAAAGAAAAAATGTATCAGCAATAAATGATTCACTTATTTCACAGCCACGTGTTCCTGTAGATAAATTAGCAGTATTAAGGACATTATATAATGTATATCCGGATGTAGATATATTAGCCTTAATGGAAAGTGAGATGAAAAAGCAACAAAATACTTATGGTGCTGGCTAAGGAGAAATAAGTATGAGATTTTCACAATATTGGGTAGACCCTGATGTAGAGTTGCAATTGCTCTTTGACCAAGAGAGAGAAATAAAAGAAACAGAGATTGTTAAAAATCAAATAACAAGGTCACAAGGATTTCACACATCTCAGCTTGCAAGCGAATTAGGTAATGTTATGCCTAGTGGTGCAATTATAGCTTCCGGATTATCTGAGTTAGCAATACAAGCACCTGAAATAAAACAAGTAGTAGATTCATATTTAGAACAACAAGCATCAATAACTAAAAGAATTAGAGATGCAGGAAGAAGTTTTATAAGAACAGCTTTTGTTGCTGCAGATTCATTAGCAGAGGCTGTTATTAAAAGACCTTTTCAAGCTGCTGCAGCTACACATGTACAAAGAGGTGATAATCCTATTCTTGCTTTAGGTGGACCTTTACTTGGTTTCCTTACAGACCCATTTACAAGAGATGAGGGTGAAGAATCTTTTTACAAAAAATATAGAGAGAACAAAGAGCAATTAGGTAAGACAGTATTTGGTAGAGCAATACAAGAGTTAGCAGCAGGAAACAATGTTAACCTAGGTGCAGGTTTTTTTGGAAATAGTGATATTGCAGAAAACATGGATATATTTAAAGCTATTGTCGATTCTACTGACGATGAACAAGTTATATCACAAGCAAGAAGTATTATTGAAGAACAATTAGGTAAACCAATAACTATAGAAGAAAGACAAGATGTTAATAGTTTGTTAGCACAAGATGGGTATATACTATCTCCAGGAACAGTAGTCGCTGCAAATGTTTTTGAACCAGGAACTAAAAATTTTAATATCATGTCAGGTGCTATTGATTTTGGTGTCACCGCAGGATTAGACCCACTTAACTTTGTTGGTGTAGGTATTGGTAAAATAGGTAAAGCAAAGAAAGCATTCAAAACAGGTGAATCATTACAAGGGGTAGGAATTATAGATAAAGCTATAAGGAAATCAGTTCATCAACCTACTGCAGATGATTATTTTTTAAGAGGACCAGGTAGACAAATTGCTGAACTAATGGGTAAAGAAACAAATATAAAGAATATACAAAAGATATTTGGCAAAAATAGAGATGCTATACCACATGAATTGTATAGAGAATTAGCAGATGCAAATACAGAAGGTGTTATAAATGCACTAAGAAGAGAAATATCAAGAGGAACTATTACCGAAAGATTTGACCCTACATCAGCTATATTCAATGGCAAGTTTTCTACAACATTAGGCAAGATGTTTGACCCTGAGTTTGGAGACTTAGGATTAAAAGCTGTAGTAAAAAGACGATGGGAGGGTACACCTATTGTACGTATGATGGGAGATTTACCTCCAGTAAACCTTAATGTTAAAAACTTAGATGAAGCATACGACCAACTAAATGAATTTATGGATGGAGTAGGTATTGGTGTAGAAAAACAAGATGAACTATTAAGAGGATTTGTTGATATAACATCTGAAGTCAAAGGTAAAGGTGCAAATCCAAATGAAGCTATACCGAGCTACGGTATTGTATCTAAAATATTTAAGTTTTTAAATGATGAAGTATTTCCTGCTACAGATGAAGTATTAGGTGAAGGATACGTAGGTAGAGCATTTGAGAAGTTTGAAGCAGATACATCGAAAATGAGAGATTACTTTCACGATGAACTAGGTAATCCTGAAACATTCCTTGGTGCAAAGTCAGACATTATCATAGATGGAAAGATACAAATACAACCAACAGCACATTTGTTTTCTGAATACTTTGATGGCAATATATTTTTGCCTGGCGGTAGAGATTTATCAAGAATTGTAGGTAATACAAGAAATGCTTTTTGGAGACTTATTGGAGGAAGAAAACTTACTGGTAAAGATTTAACACTTGAATCATTTGTAAAAGCACAATCAGAAGATGCTAACTTTGTAGCCAAAAACTTATCTAAATTATTTTATGGTGTCGACCCTGATGGTGTAAGAGTTACGGAGGGTGCATTAACACAGATAGCAGATACTTATATGCAAGCCTTGTGGAAACCTTTTATTCTTCTTAGAGCTGCTTGGACATCAAGAGTTGTAGGCGAAGAGCAATTAAGAATGTGGGCAGCAGATAGAACAAGCGTATTTAGTCATCCCATATCACATATTGCATGGGTATTAGGTACACCATCTGCAGGGAAGTATGTTGGTAAAGTTGAAAATGCTTTGAAAAAAATACCTGGTATAAAAGCTAAAGGGCTAGAGGACATTTTAGGTAATGAGTTTTTAATGGATATATCTTTTAAAAATTCTATGGCTAGAGGTAAATCAGTAGCTATTGGTGGACTTGCTCCTAAAAGGTCAAATATATTCATAACAGTAGGAAAAGGTAATAAAAAATATTTAGATGGTTATGTATTAGAAAATACACTATTAGCTAATGATGTTCTTGCAAGAGAACTTGCTAGAACAATTAGTAATGCAAAAGGAGTTTACGCAACATTTGATGAGTTAGTAGATGCAGCTTTCAGTGGTGATTTAAGACCTTTGTTAGAAGATTTTGTAGAATTAGCAGACGATGCTTCTTATGCAGCAAAAGCAAGAATATTAGAAACTAAAGAAAACGTAGCTGCTTACTTAGAATCTATACAAGCAAGATTACACAAACAAGCAGGGGGAAGTTATGAAAAATATATTGTTGTAGATGGGCAAGAAATAATATTAAAAGCAGGAGAAGCAATACCTACAGAGTATGCAGACTTTATACCTAGATTTAGAATTACTCAAACAGGAGATGACGAGATACTTAATCTTATTGCAAATGGTAGTGGAGAAGTAGCCGGTAAATTTATATCATTAGAAAACATATCTAAAGAATTTAGAGCAGAATATAACAAAGCTAAACAAGCATTAGGTTCTAAATTAAAAGAATGGGATAATTCTGATTTACCATTCAACAGACCAGAATTTGTAAAAGTATCAAAGGTAGACGTAGACTCAAGTCTTTTAAGTAAATATGATGAAGTTGTATCTTCTATATTTAGAATATTTGGTTCTACACCTACAAATAAACTATCTAGGTCTCCTGCATTTAGACAGTTATATTTTGAAAAAATGGAAAAACTTGCACCAAGTCTTACAGAGACTGCATTAAATGCTTTAATCAAACAGGCTAAGAAAAATAACTTAGATAAAAATTATATAAAAAGACTAGAGTCTTTAGTTTCTAATGTAGATGATGCACTTAAGATTGGTACACGTAAAGCTGATGAAATAGCTAAAGGCTTTGCATTAGAAGAAGTTAGAAGATTACTATATGACTTAAATAAACGTTCACAGTTTGCTGATGCAGCAAGATTAATATTTCCATTCGCTGAAGTGTATAAAGAAGTTTTAGGAACATGGTCAAGACTTATTGCAACAAATCCAGGTAAATTACGAAAAGCAGAACTTTTAGTAAACAAAGCACAAGAAAATGGTTTTTTTACAACAGACCCAGTAACAGGAGAAGAAGTATTTAACTTTGCTTTTACTGAAGGATTAAGTAACAGTATTGTAGATGAAGAATCAGGTATAAGAGCAAACCTTGTTGGTTATACTTCAGGTCTTAACTTAATTGGACAAAGTGTTTTACCAGGATTTGGACCAGTAATACAGTTACCTGCTTCATATTTACCTGATACACAAAGATTTGCTTCTCTTAAAAAAGTTATATTTCCACTAGGAGAACCTGCAAATGTAGGACCTATTGAAGCTGCATTACCAACTTGGTACAAAAAAGTATTAACTCTTGGTGATGATGCAGACCCACAGTATAGAAGATTGTTTGCAAACGTTGCATCAGACATATTGAAAGCAAGAGTGTTATCAGGACAAGCTAAATTTACTACTACACAGGAACGAAGAGAAGCAGTAAAATCTGCAGAGAAAACAGCTACATTTGTTACATTGATACAAACTGCTCTAGCATTTGCTGCTCCTACAGGAGGCACGGTTAGATATTACAAACAAGTGCCTGAAGAGTTTTTAACAGACGAAATACAAGAAAAACTTAAATTAGATATAAGAGACTTTCCTGCAGGAGATGATGGTGCAGTAATGTTTGGGTTTTCTGTATTTACAGATTTATATTACGACATGCTTAGAAAAAGCAAAGGTGATTCATACGAAGCAACAAAAGAGTTTATTTCTACATTTGGGTTTGAACCTTTTGCTTTATTACAAAGAAAATCAAAAACAGTTGTAAGAACACCATACACAGCAGAGGGTTCAGCATATATGGCAGAAAACAAAGATGTATATGAATTTGCACCTAACACAGCATACTATCACAATCCTGATAATCCATTAGATGAGTTTGATATTGCTTCATATTGGAAAGCATTTACTGAAGGTGATAGAGTTTCTTTAACTACAGACCAAGTTGCAGCAGAGATAATGAATGCAAAAGGTAGGTTTATATACGAAGGTAATAGAAGAATGTTACTTAATGATGCTAATTACTTTGGTGTATCAGATTATGTAAGGAGACAAATACTAAAAGAAATAGAGATATATTTGATTGAGACATTACCAGGATTTAGAGAAAGTCTTGGTCTAGCAGGAACTATAGATACAGAATCACAAGTTCGTGAACTACAAACATGGAAATTAAATCCTACACTTGCAAGTTCAGATGCAGGTCAGGGATTGTTTAAATACTTAGACGCATACGAAAAAGTATTAGACTGGGGTAAGAGAAATATTAGACCTAATGTTACAATAGGTTCAGGTGATATGTATGCTCAAAGAGAATATCTACGTAGATATGTACAAGATGTTTTATTAAGAGAACATCCTGATTTTTACCATTTATGGGTTAATATATTATCAAGACAATTAGATGAAGATATTGCTAAAACGCAAAACATTGAGTTAGGATTTTAATGGTAGAAGAAAAAAGCATTGGTACGATATTAGGCGAGCTGTATCTTGAATATATAAAAACAACAAACACAGCCTCTATGAGCAGAGTAGGTGCTGCTAATATTGCAAATAGACCTATAGGGGATGAGCAGACAGCTTTAATAGATTTTTTTAATAGCTTTGAACCTTCTACACCTGAAGAAAGACAAGCAAAAGCTATTGCATTAGAGCAAATTAGAAATAATAATAATCCATTTTTTGGATTAGCTAAAGATTTTAGAGATGACTTCAAGACTGCTGCAGAAATTAAAGCAGATGAAGAGGATATAATTATAGAAGATGTAGTTGCTCCTGACCCATTAATTGCAGATTTTGTAGAGACTGAAACTAGAGAAGAAAGAATAGCAGCTACAGAGGGTAGAAGAACTTTTAAACCTTTATCTGTACAAGAACAACAATCTCAATATATTGACCAAAAATTAGCAGAAGGTGATTTTTCAGATGAACAATTAAACTTTGTACAGACAATGTTGCCATCAGATTTACCATACATTGGTCTTGGTGGAACAATTACACCAACACAACCTGATAAATTACCTTTGTATGTAGAAGGTATGCAGTATGGATTATTTAATGGTATGTCTGCAGAAGAATTAATTAACGTACAATTAGCATTAGTAGAAGCAGAGTATTTATATCCAGGTTCTTTTGAAGCAGGGGTTTTAGATTCAAGAACTATTGCAGCTATAGGTAAAGCTATGGAAGTACAAAACCTTCAAGGTAGAACTAATCCAACACTTGCATCTTCTGCATCTGTACAGTTAGCACTTAGTGGAGCAGGTCCAGGAATAGCACAAGATATTAGAAACTTCTTTATATCAGAAGTTAAAAAAGATGAACCTAGTGGTCAAGCAGATTTAGCAATAGAAGAATCTGTTCAACTCTTTCCTGAGTTTGCAGCTCTCTATGGAGAAACTGCGGCAGAACAAATATTAGGTAGAAAAATAAGACAAGGCGAAAGAGCTATGATAGGTTCTTATTATAATGAAGCAGTACAAGAAGCATCACAAGAAGTTCAAGATATGTTGAAAGCTAGAGAGCAAGCAAGGAAAGAAGCTCAGACAACTGCATTAAAAACAGAGCAAATTAGATTACAAGCAGGATTACCTGAAGGTGTTTATTCTGTAGAAGCACCTGAACAATTTACTGCTGCTCCAGGAGACGCAGGTTCTGCACAACAAATACAAGGACTTATAACTGCATTAGCAGGACAAAGATTTGAAGATAAAATTACATCAATAGGAGCTTATGCAGCAGAGCTAGATGAAAATGACAGAGAAGCAGAGATGAGGTCTAGGTCAAGAGCATTTACAACAGCACTTAACTCTACAGGTTCAGGAGCATTAGGAGCATAATGGCAAAAGTAAACGTTAATCAAGTGATAGAATTTCTTAAAAATGCAGGAGCAGCAGATGAAGATATTCCGAAACTTGTAATGACTGCATATTATGAATCTACTTTTGATACACTAGCTCAAAACAAAGATACAGAGGCTATTGGTTTGTTTCAAATAAATGCTAGTTCTTTTTATAAAGGCACAAAACCTGATAATACTTTACGTAGTTTTTTTGGTAATGATATATTATCTGTTACTGAATTTGAAGAAAAATTAAAGGACCCTCAATACAATACAAACTTTGCTGTGCATTACATAAATAGAATAAAAAAAGATTTAGAAGATGGAAGCAGTCAGTTTGGTGATGTTAGTGATAATGACAATGACCCATTTGCAGTTTTTGAAGGATACCTAGATTATGTAAAACCTTATTTAGAAGGTAAAAAGATTTCAGGAAGAGGACCGGATGAAGTGGCTCAAAGAAATGATGTAGTAATAGGAGTTGGAACATATCTTGATGCTTTTGTTCAAGTTCACATGAATCAAACAAAAGAAGATATTCTTAATACTTTAAATAATACAACTGAACTAAAAGAAGATGAGTTTGTAAAAGCACAACCTGTATCAGAAGAATTATTAGAAGATGAGTTTGTAAAAGCACGACCTGTATCAGTAGAAGAAGGTCGAAAAGAAAAAGAAATTAAAGATGTGTTTACAGCAAGCATATATTCATATTTACAAAAACAAAAAAGTGTATATGAATCACAAGTTCCTAAAGAAGCGGGACCAATAGATGTTGCTAGAGCAAAAACAGATATTAAAAGAAACGAGAAAAAATAATGCCGCATGAACCAGGACATATAGAATTTGATTCAGATGTTACAGCTGATGGAGTATCAGTAGATGATATAGGAACATCCACTGCAACACAAGCTCCTGCACAATTTTCACCAGGAGAATTTGATGGACCTGAACCTGATTTAATTTATCGAGTTGGTGACCAGTTTTATATTCTTTATGAATTACCTTTGGAAAGACTTGGAATAGATGATGAACCTCATTACATTATGTACACAGGAACTGGTGTAATTCCTGAATATGAATTTAAAGCACAATCAATATCACAAGAAGCACTAAATAAAGTTTTGTCTGTATCTTTTGATTCAGGTGGATATGAAGAGATAGAAGATAAAACAGATGTAATTAATCAGTTCTATAACAGAATACTTAGAGCTGCAGAATCAAGACCTTGGCTTTTAGAAAAAGAAACGTCAGGTAAAAATGCAGGTAAGTATGTATTACTTTCAATGTTTATTGAACAACTATTTGAACCTTCTGTAATAATATCAGTAGATGAATATAAAGCAGAATCAAATTACATAAATCAATTTACTCAAAGACAATTAGATTATTGGTCTGCTATTACATACGGAGATGACCCCGCAACAAATGCTGCTCTTAGAAAACTACAACAAGAGTCAGCTATAAGTGTTGCATCACTACTTAGGACTTTTGCTCCTGAAGGATTAAGTCAAGAGGTTGTTAACTTTTTATATAATAAATCTTTGACAGGAGATTATGACCCTGCATATTTGAAAGAACAGATTAGATTCTTAGCAGCACCTGAATTTGCATCTTTAGTTGACCCTGAGTTACAGGCATTAGTAGGAGACGTTGAAACAGGTACAAGCCAGTTTGACCAACAAGCAAGACAAATAATAACAAAAGTTATGGGTCAAGGATTTTTAAATGATTTAGGCGAAGATGAGTTTAAT
>CEPH01173097.1_pt1 | contig 12971 bp, 10 predicted proteins | sample 530571 | NCBI WGS metagenome assembly CEPH01 (sample SAMEA2620413, study PRJEB7988) | marine metagenome | biome: marine biome (ENVO:00000447); feature: surface water layer (ENVO:00002042); material: "saline water (ENVO:00002010), including plankton (ENVO:xxxxxxxx)" | depth 5 m | reverse complement strand
CCCAGCTGGGATATTTGGATTGAATTTGCCGAAACAGATTCTTGGCTGTAGCTCTATCTCCGGTCTTATAGGCCGATATGGCATAATAAAACGAGGCGTATCTGACCATATCATTGTCAGAGTCCATGCCCGATAGGGCCTGAAACTTACTAATGGCCAATGCATACTGCTCCTTATCGAAATAAGACTTCCCTTCGTCAAACAGCTGCTTGATGTTCTGGGCTTGTAAGAGTCCAGAAATTAAAATCAATAAAAACGTAAACAGAATTCGTTTTATCATTATTCCCATTCAATGGTTGCTGGCGGCTTAGAGCTTATGTCATACACCACCCTATTAACTCCTTTTACTTTATTAATTATTTCATTCGATACATCTTGTAAGAAAGCGTATGGCAAGTCTACCCAATCGGCCGTCATACCGTCTACACTGGTCACTGCCCTAAGTGCCACCACTTGTTCGTAGGTTCTTTCATCGCCCATTACACCCACCGACTGAACCGGTAAAAGTATAGCACCTGCTTGCCAAACCTGATCGTACAACCCTTTGTTCTTGAGGCCATTGATAAAAATGGCATCTACCTCCTGAAGAATGGCTACCTTCTGTGGGGTAATGTCTCCCAATATTCTAATTCCTAAGCCTGGTCCGGGAAACGGATGACGCCCCAGAATATTTGGATCAATTTCAAGGCTTCGGCCAACATTACGAACCTCATCTTTAAAGAGCGTGTTCAGCGGCTCCACCACCTTCAAATTCATTTTCTCCGGCAATCCTCCAACGTTGTGATGTGATTTTATTGTAGCAGAAGGGCCCTTCACGGAAACAGACTCAATAACATCGGGGTAAATGGTACCTTGCCCCAGCCATCTTACCCCCTGAATCTTGTGTGCTTCCTGATCGAAAACTTCAATAAAGACTCTTCCTATAGCCTTCCGTTTGCCCTCAGGGTCAGAAATGCCTTTCAGCGCAGCATAGAACTGATCCTTAGCGTCTACCCCTTTCACATTAAGGCCCATGCCTTTATACGACTCCAAAACAGACTCAAACTCATTCTTTCTCAAAAGCCCATTGTCCACGAATATACAGTGCAGATTTTCGCCTATGGCCTTATGAATAAGCACTGCAGCCACCGAAGAGTCTACCCCACCGGATAATCCCAACACTACCTTATCGTTGCCTAGTTTCTGCTTCAGCTCTGCCACTGTAGATTCCACAAAGATATCAGGGGTCCAGTCTTGCGCACAGCCACAGATGTGTACCACAAAGTTTCTGAGCAATATCTTTCCTTCTTCGGAATGTGTGACCTCAGGGTGAAATTGAATACCGTAGGTAGCTTCATCCTGTACCTTGTAAGCCGCTACATTTACACTTGCTGTACTTGCTATTACTTCAAAGCCCTGTGGCAATTCTTTAATGGTATCTCCATGAGACATCCACACCTGGGAATCGAGGCTAATTTCTTTCATCAAATCGAAATGCGTGTCTACTCGACTCAGGCGGGCTCTACCGTACTCTCTTATTTCTGACGGAAGCACGTTGCCTCCGTATTTCTGAGCCATGAGCTGGGCCCCATAACACACTCCCAAAACAGGCATTTTACCTCTAAACTGGTCTACATCAATATCAGGAGCATCGGCCTCGCGCACAGAGCATGGGCTACCCGAGAGAATTACCCCTTTTATATTGTCAGTTATTTCTGGTATTTGATTGTAAGGATGAATTTCGCAGTAGACATTGAGTTCTCTGACCCTTCTCGCTATCAGTTGAGTGTACTGCGATCCAAAATCTAAGATGAGGATCTGTTCTGCCATGCGCAAAAATAACACTAGCCCCGACTTATCACTAATTAAAACCTACTATTTCTAAAATTCACATACAGACTTTTAACTTTAGGAAATAGCTGATAATGAGCATCTCAGCATTTTTTATAATTCAGTAGATAATTTCGTATATAATATATTTCAAAATATTATTGCGAAATATGTAACTTTTTAAAAATATAATTCGTAATAATAAATGTATTTCAAATAAACATGGCAGGATACTCAGGAACACCTTTAGTGAAAAAACTCGGAATAAAAGAGCATCATCGGATGCTCGTTATTAACGAACCTGAAACTTACTGGGACAATCTAGCCCCGCTTCCGGAAGGGGTTGAGATTTACGATAAAATACCTGCCGGAGCCATAGACTTTATCCACTACTTCTGTCTTTCGGCCGAAAAGCTGAAGTCGGAAATTCTAGAACTCAAATCTTCATTGAAGAAAACAGGAATGTTGTGGATTTCCTGGCCAAAGAAATCCTCCAAGGTTCCTACAGACCTGAGTGATATGATTGTTAGAAATACAGGTCTTGAAGCAGGGCTTGTTGACGTCAAAGTATGCGCTGTAGACAGTATATGGTCCGGACTTAAGTTCGTGTACCGCGTCTCAGACCGCTAAGCTTCCAATTTTATTTCAAGAACCATTATGTACCGACCTGGAAGGTCAACAAATAAACTATGTATAACCTTTAACCAATTTAAACTATGACTTTTTTAGGAATAATTATTATCATTTTAGGGATTATTACCCTGATTGTGAGGCCCTTTCTGGCTGAGGAAGACGAATTCAAGGAAAACACCACCGGTGAGGTGATTAAAATCCGGTCCAAAGCATCACCATGGCTTCTCATGTTCAGCCGTAAAATATCGCTAATCATTGTAGCCATAGGAGCTTTCCTGATTATGATACCCTACCTTTTCTTTTGGGCCGAACCGGGTTACCAATACTTTGTGGTATACCCCAATGGAAAAAAAGACGCCATTATGTCTGAGGGAATCAAGTTTCGAGGCTTTGCAAAGATCACCCCCTGGCAAAAATTCATCGATGTTAAAGTGGTGGGAGAAGGAGAAGATACCGAGGAAATTGAGGGAAAAATGGATCCCATCCCCATCCGGTTCATCGACCAGGTTACAGCTACAACAAAGTTATCAACTCGTTTTCAGCTACCTGCAGACAAGGAGTCTTTCATCGAGTTGGCTATCGAGTTCCGTAGTCTACAAAACCTCGCACAAAACACCCTAATTCCCACAGTAAGGGAGGTGGTATCTAATACCGGCTATATGTTTGCCGCCCAAGATTACATCTCAGGTTCTGCCTCTGATTTCCGGGTAGCCATTGAAGAGCAATTAAAAGATGGTGCCTATAGCGTTGAAAAAACAGAGTATAGGGATACAGTGGTAACGGCCATTGAGCAAGAAAACCGAGAGATCAAAGAAGTGCAGACCCGGTATGAGGTTAAAAAACGCGTGGATGAGCATGGCCAGTTTATTCGGATTCCACACGACATTAATGAAAACAACATTATAGTGGCTCAGGTAATTGTAGACGATGTAGTGTTGGAGCAAGTGTTTAAACAACGACTGGAGGCGCAACGAGACGAATCGGCCAAAAGGCAACTGGAGCAGCAAAAAATAAAAACCGCTAAAGATGCTCAGGCCAGAATTATAGCCGAGGGTGAACGAGACAAAGCAGCCGAAAGGGTGGCTCAAGAGAAAGAGCAGGTAAAAGCACTAATCTCCATTGAGACTAAACTTAAACAAGAGGAAACCAATAAGAAGCTAGCGGCCATTGCACTCGAAACTGAGAAGCTAAAGGCTTCGGCCCAGAAAGTAAAAGCTGACGCTGAAGCATACCAGAACGCCAAACTTGTTTCTGCGGGTCTTACCCCACAGCAACGTGCCGAGCTGGAAAAGGAGATAGCGATTGGAGTTGCTAAGGAGTTGGCCAAAATCAAATTCCCTACAACCATGATTATGAGCAACGGTGAAAATGGAGGGGGAACACCCCTTGAGGCTCTCATCGGTGCGGCAATGACCAAACAGTTGACCACCAATACCGGAGGGAATTAAGTAAAGAGGGTGCTTCTAAAGAGCACCCTCTTTTATCTTTTACTCCGTCCTCAGCGAATCTACAGGGTTTGACTTAGCTGCTCTAACCGATAGATAACTCACTGAAATCCATGAAAGTACTATGGTGATCAGCAAGCCCAGCACAAAAACGCCAGCATGAATATTCACCCTATATTCAAAATTCTCCAACCATTGGCTCATGGCATAATAAGCAACAGGAATGGCCAAAAAAGCAGCCAATAGAATAAGCTTCACATAATCTAATGACAACAATTGCAGAATTGTGCCTACCGAAGCCCCCAATACCTTTCTTACACCAATTTCCTTCGCCCGTCTACGGGTTGTAAAGGCCACTAAGCCAATCAGTCCCAAACAAGAAACCACTATAGCCAAACCGGCAAACACCTGAAAAACCAAGGCAAAATCTCTATCTGACCTATAGTACTGATCAATCTGATCGTCCAAAAATTGGTAAGTAAAAGGAAAGTCAGGAACCACACCAGCCCAGGCAGTTTCAAGCCTTTCAAGCGTATTACCCATATTTACCGGGGAAATGCGCAGTGCAATGTTCCAATACCTATCTCTGTCATCTTCAAACATGACCAATGGCTCAATGGCAGTATGCATAGACTTGAAGTGAAAGTCTTTCACCACCCCAATTATAGTTCCATTCTGACTGTTTCGAGCCAATTTAGTACCAATGGGATTTTCAAGATTAAAGTGTTTCACAAAGGCCTCATTTACTACAAACCCCTCTTTTCTATCTGAAGCGAAATCTTCTGAGAACCACCTCCCTTCTTTTAATTCGAGTCCCAAAGCAGCCAGATAGCCATTATCTACAGCTAAAACCTGGTGCATCTCACGCTTCTCTACTTCTGCCTCACCCACGCTTATTCCATTACCTGACAAACTACCATCTCCCAAAGTATTACTGGTAAGCGATGCAGCAAGCACTCCGCTCTCGGTAGAAACTTCATTGAAAAGTAGCTCACCATACTTATAGCCGGCTTGCCATCCCATTTTCAGATAAACCACTTGCTCCTTTTCAAAACCCAGATCTTTCTTACTCAGAAAGTTCATCTGATGACCAATGATCAGAGTAGCTACAATGAGCGTGATAGAAGTAGCGTACTGCAGCACCACTAAAATCTTTCTAAATATTCCTCCACCAGACTTTACCGAAGAGCTAGATCTTAACAAAACATTGGCTCTCAATCTGGACAAATACCACCCGGGATATGTTCCGCAAAGCAGGCTCACTAAAAGCATCAGGCCAACAAAGCCAGCCAGGTTTTGCCAGTCGCTTGAAAGGTCTAAGGAAAGATGAAGGCCAAAATTGCCATTCAGCAGAGGAATTAAAACCGAAACCAATACTGCTGAGATTATCAGGCCCATTAAACTCATGAGACCCGCCTCCACCAAAAACTGCATCACAAACTGTCTTCTTCTGGCTCCAATTACCTTTCTAACACCCACTTCCTTCAATCTAACAGAGGCTTGTGCTGTTGTCAGATTCACATAGTTAATGCAGGCAATTACCAGTATAATCACACCTATAAGACCGAATAGTTTCAGTTGTTGAACATTGCCAACGGAGGATATTCCATCTTCCCTGGTATTCAAATGAATATCTGAGACAGGTTGTAAATAATGTTCATACCAAATTTCCTTTCCATGATGCTTCACCACTAACTCATTCATTTTGGCGTTCACGGTTTCTTCTGAAGCTCCGGGTGCCAACCTCACATAGGCGGGGCTATTGATCGAGGTCCAGGAAGGCTGATTGCTCGGTATCGACCTGGCGGTCTCCATAGAAACCAGCATATCGAAGCCATTCCATTTATCGTCCATAAAATGCGTATTGGCAGGTATATCTTGAAAAACGGCTTGCACCAAAAAGGAATATACCTTTTGGTTCTGCTCAATTGAAAAACTCTGACCTATCGGGTCTTCCTCTCCAAATATTTTAAGAGCCTGGCTCTCTGAAATAGCAATACCATTGAGCGTTTGGAAAGGAGCCTTCAGGCTTCCTTTTACTTCTTTAAGATTGAACATTTCAATGAAGTCTTCGCTCACACCTGATAAGCGATAATCGAAGAATACTGAACCATTGGTCTTTAAAGGCTGATTTGAGATAATAATTGCCAGATCAGAAGCCAGCTCCACTTCTGGGATTTCACTATCAATAACCGGAACCAACATTCCCGAAACAGCATTGAGATAGCTTGTATTCTGACTTAGATTGGAAATTGAATTGACCCTGTAGAGCCGGTCTAACTCAGGAAATTCTTTATCGAAAGAGTACTCATACTTAAGATAAAGTCCAATGATTATTGAAGCTGTAAGAGACAGCACCAGGCCTAATAAGTTGATGGCCGAATTGGCTTTGTATTTAGAGAAATTACGGAAGGCAACTTTTAGATAGTTGGAGAGCATATCCATGGTATAAATCGATTTTGGAGTAATTAACTTGGTTTTGAGATTGAACATGCCTTCTTCAGCAGCCTGCTGGAAAGCCTCCTGAAATGCAAATTCGAAAGAATGTCCCTGAGTGAGTAGCTCTTCAATTTGACAGCTAATAAAATCAACCGCTTCATCTTCTACATAGGTGAAGTTCAGCCCACGCTTTCTGACTTCCCTTCTTATGGCCAGCACCTGCTCCCTTTTCATATCACGCAATTTTAGATTGAGCAGACATGATCTTATCCATATTGCCAATAAAGGCAAAGTATTCTTCAATCTTCGTTGAAGCCGTGGCCTCACCAACCTTGGTTAACTCATAGTACTTCCTGGAGCGATGATCAACCACCTCAGAAGTAGTCGTGAGAACACCCTCTTTTTCAAGCTTGTGAAGGGTTGGGTATAAGGCTCCAAAGGTGAGTTGAATTTCTCCGCCTGACAGCTCCTTTACCCTTTGAGTGATCTCATAGCCGTACATTCGGCCATATTCATAGAGGAGCTTAAGCACTATGGTTCGAAGTGTTCCTCTTAGCAGTTCATTGGATGTAATCATATATAAGAAAATTATATATTCAAATTTCCTATATAATACTCATCCAACCTAGTGAAGGTTACCAAACTATTTAAAAAATGTAGTGGGCTGTCACAAAACATAACCTAATCTGAAAGTCTATTGTATAAATGGTGAAAATGGAGGGGAACACCCCTAGAAGCCTTAATTGGTGCCGCCATGACGAAGCAACTTACAACCGGTGGCAACCAGGCATAAGTAGAATTAAAAAACGAGGCTACTCAAAAACCAGGTCAGCCTCACCCTGAACTTGCCTGCCTGTGGCAAAGGCAGGTTTCAGGGTCTTCATAGTGCTGATTATCGAACTTATAGATTCTAAAATGGACCTATCTGTTGGTAGACAAACTCAGAATGACAAGCTTTAAAGCTTTTGAGATAACCTGGCTTCTGTTTCAGGCCATTAAAGGTGCCTGCTATTTTACAAAACCTGCGATCATAATCTGTGGCTAATGATCATCAAAGGCCTTGCCCACATAATACCGAACACCAAAAGAAAAGGTGTTCCAATCCCACGCCTTAAGACCATGGTTATACTCCATTCTGAGACCAAAGTCTCTGTGCCTGTAAAGGACCTGGTTTCGCCAAAAAAGTGGGTAATCTCTATTGCCAATGTAACCATGGTAGCCCGATATGTCTGAGCCAATCAACCAGTTTCCGTAGCTAAATTCACCTCCTATTCCATACAGTGGAGCATCGTTCTGTAAATTGCTGGAACCATTGGGCAGTCCGTTCTGATTCGTTTGCCAGGTGAGAAATCCGAGCATCCATTTGAGCAAAAAAGACGATTGCTCGTTGTTCCAAAGGGTTTTGCTAAACTGGGCATCCCAGTTGAGCATACCATGATCGGAGAATCGGGCATTGACTAAATTACCTCCTGTGGTACTTTTAAATTGAGTACGGAAAGTTACGTTGAGAAAGCCTGATTGATCTTCATCGAAAACCCTGAATATGAACCCTCCTATAATATCGCCTGTATTTCTTCCCTTCCCATCAAAGGCTGTCATTCTTCTTAGATCTCGTGTAGCTTCAGACACCACCCAAGATTCGCGTGGAATACTACTGGCAAAGAGCATAACCCTGTTTTTTGCCAATGGCAGATTGGTAGCCAGGAAAAAATTATTGGTCTTATCGCCACCACCACGGTGAAAATCGCCTCCGGCATCGAACCAAAACTCATTATCTATTTTACCATTGTACAAGACAGGCACTCTCAAGGCATTGGGGCCTAAAAAACCAGGTGAAATATTTTGGTACCGGTTTCTGAATGGCCCTGCAGCATTGGGATAGTTGTGCAATGCATCCCACCAGTCGAGATTTTCCTGAGCACAGACCTGAATACTCAATAACAAGGAAAGAAATAAAAAAATATTCCGCATGGATTTAGAATTGACCGGCCAAATTACAAAGTCCCTTTTGTTGAAGGAAGTTTATCGAGCTCATTTTCATTGCGCTGCACGGCCATCTTAATGGCTTTGGCGAATGCCTTGAAAATCGCTTCAATTTTATGATGCTCATTTTCTCCTTCCACCTTTATATTGAGGTTGCTCTTAGATGTATCTGAAAATGATTTAAAGAAGTGCATAAACATTTCGGTGGGCATATCTCCTACCTTTTCTCGGCTAAACCTAGCGTCCCATACCAGCCAAGGCCTTCCACTAAAATCTATCGCCACCTGAGCTAAGGCTTCATCCATCGGAAGTAGAAAACCATAGCGGTTTATTCCTTTCTTATCACCAAGGGCTTTCAAGTAAGCTTCTCCCAATGCGAGAGCCGTATCTTCAATGGTATGGTGTTCGTCTATGTGCAAGTCTCCCCTTACATGCACTTTAAGATCGGCACCGGAGTGTTTACCTAACTGGTCGAGCATATGATCGAAAAAGCCAAGTCCGGTTTGATTATCGCAAGTCCCCTGACCGTCAAGGTTCAATTCTACCAGCACATCTGTTTCTTTTGTGGTGCGCTGCACCACGGCTTTCCGGTCGGGTAAACGAAGGAACTTGTAAATTTCATCCCAACTTGTTGTAGACAACACAGCTCTTTCGTCTTTCTCTTGAGAGATGAAAATGGCCTTTGCGCCAAGGTTTTCGGCCAGTTGAATGTCGGTTTTTCTATCTCCTAACACATAGGAATTGGACAAATCATAATCTCCCTCTAAATACCTGGTTAGCAATCCCGTGCCAGGTTTCCTGGTAGGTGCGTTTTCATGTTCAAAAGTGCGGTCGATACAGATTTCATCGAACACAACTCCTTCATTCGCCAAGGTCTTCAGCATTTTATTGTGAGCGGGCCAAAATGTTTCTTCTGGAAAAGAATCGGTTCCTAAACCATCTTGATTAGTAACCATTACCAGTTCATAATCGAGCTGTTCGGCTATTTTTCTAAGGTTAGAAATAGCTCCCGGTAAAAACTCCAGTTTCTCCAAAGAATCTATCTGAAAGTCGGTGGGCGGCTCCACAATAATGGTTCCGTCTCTATCGATAAATAATACTTTTTTCATGGTTGGTTTTTCAACATCATTGCGGGCCTGCCTACAGACAGGCTTGCCATGAGGATTAGTTTGACAACTTCTTTAATTCTTCAATCAGCTTTTTATTCTCTTCTTGGGTGCCAATGGTTATCCGAATCCCGTCTTCGCATAAAACCACTTTAGACCGGTCTCTCAAAATCACCTGTTGGTCAATCAATTTCAAGTATACCTCTCGTGCTTCATTAATTTTCACCAGAAAGAAGTTTGCATCTGAACGATACACCCTCTTCACTATAGGCAGCTTTTCCAACTCGGTTTTCAGTATCTCCCTGTTTGCAAGAATCTGCGCAACCATTTGATCCTTCTTTTCCAGATTATTGAGTGCTCCTATAACGGTTTGTTGAGTCAGCCCACTGAGGTTGTAAGGAGGTTTTATCTTATTCAGTATACCCACAATTTCGGGAGAAGCAAAAGCCATTCCCAACCTCAACGAAGCCAAACCCCAGGCTTTACTCATGGTTTGCAGCACTACAAGGTTGGGAAACTCCCTAAGTCGATGAATGAATGAAGGCCTCTTCGCAAAGTCTATATAGGCCTCATCTACCACCACTATGCCTTTGAAAGCCTTTAGGACAATCTCTATTTTCTCAAGGCTCACATCGTTTCCTGTTGGGTTATTAGGCGAGCAAATCCAAATTAGTTTTGTGTCGGGCTCAATGACAGAAAGTAATTCCTGAATGTCCAGGTCATACTGATTGGTAAGTAGCACCTCTTTAACCTGCACATTGTTAATATCTGCACTTACCTTGTACATGCCGTAGGTGGGCGGATTGATAATCACCTTATCTTTCTGTGGTTCGCAAAACGCCCTAAATAGCAAATCGATAGGTTCATCGCTCCCATTTCCCAGAAAAATTTGATCAGGACTAACGGCCTTGATTTCTGCCAACCGTGTTTTGAGAGCGTACTGATACGGATCGGGGTAGCGGTTCCAGTTATCTTCCGTTATGGAACCTAAAGGGTTTTCATTGGCGTCTAAAAATATCCCCTCACTCCCTTTATAGTCATCTCTTGCCGATGAATAAGGCACCAGTTGCTTCAAGTGAGGCCTTAATAAATCGTTTGGGTCAAACATCTCTCAGCGCGTTAAGTCTTACGGTTACAGCATTCTTGTGTGCCTGAAGTTCTTCAGCTTCGGCCATTTTTTCAACCACCGGACCAAGCACTTTCAATCCTTCAGGGCTAATCTCCTGATAGGTTATTTTCTTCACGAAACTATCGAGTGAAACACCACTGTACATTTTAGCATAGCCATTCGTGGGCAAGGTGTGATTCGTTCCTGAGGCATAATCTCCGGCCGATTCGGGGGTCAAATGGCCCAGAAACACGGAACCTGCATTGATAATCTGGTTAGCAATTCTCCATGGTTCGCTCACACTCAGTATCAAGTGTTCTGCTCCGTATTCATTGAGCAGTTCAATGGCTTCGTTTTCGTTTAAAACTATGGCCACACTATTTTTCAAGGCCTGACTAGCCACATCCGCCCTGGGTAATGCGGCCAGCTGTGTTTCTATGGCCTTTTGAACCTGTTGTATCATAGCTTGAGAATTGGCCACCAAAACCACCTGGGAGTCTGACCCATGTTCGGCCTGTGAAAGCAAGTCGGCCGCAACAAACTCAGGACTTGCCGTACCATCGGCATAAATCGCTACTTCGGATGGCCCGGCAGGCATATCTATTGCCAAACCGAAGCGCGTAGATAATTGCTTGGCAGCGGTAACGTATTGATTGCCGGGGCCAAAAATTTTGTATACCTGAGGTATGGTTTCTGTACCAAAAGTAAGTGCGGCAATGGCTTGTGCACCTCCCACCTTAAAAACTCTGGATACACCCACTACCCTGGCGGTGTATAAAATGGCCGGGTGAACCTTTCCTTCTTTGTTGGGTGGAGTGCACAGCACTATCTCCCGACAACCGGCTAGTCTGGCCGGAACTGCGAGCATTAAAACCGTTGAAAACAATGGTGCTGTTCCACCGGGTATATAAAGCCCCACCTTCTCAATACCTACCGACCTGCGGTAGCATTTCACTCCCGGCATTGTTTCTACCACCAGCTCGGGTTGTTCCTGAGCCTTGTGAAACGCTTCAATGTTAGATCTGGCTGTGAGTATGGCTGTTTTCAGTTGAGAGTCAACCAGTTTTTCGGCTTCTTCAAACTCCGACTCAGACACTTGAAAATCTTCTACATCTACTCCATCGAATTGTCGGGTAAGTTGCCGAAGGGCAGAGTCTCCCTTCTGCTTTACCATCTCCATTACCGGTCTTACTTTTTGCTCTATTTCCTCCAAGTCCATTGTAGGACGCTTGAGTAACTGAGACCATGAAGACTTATCCGGATTTATAAAGACTTTCATTGGATCATCTTTTCAATTGGCACCACCAAAATACCTTCTGCTCCTGCTGATTTAAGGTCTTCTATAATCTGCCAAAAATCGTCTTCCTGAATTACAGTGTGCACTGAACTCCACCCTTCCATAGCCAGGGGCAATACTGTTGGGCTCTTCATACCCGGCAAAATCTTAATGATTTCCTGCACCTTATTATTGGGTGCATTGAGCAGAATGTACTTGTTGTTTTTGGCTGCCTGAACAGAGTTGATCCGAAATATCAGCCGATCGAGGATGGCCTGCTTTTCGGGAGCCAGGTTCGGTGTAGCCAGTAATACAGCCTCCGACTTGTAAATCACTTCTACCTCTTTTAGCCCATTGCTAAGCAGGGTAGATCCGGAGCTCACTATATCGCAAATACCATAGGCCAAACCTATGCTTGGTGCTATTTCTACCGAACCGCTGATTTCATGTATATCGGCCTCAACACCTTGAGCTTTTAGAAAGTCGCCCAGAATTTTGGGGTACGATGTAGCCAAGCTTTTGCCTGCAAAATCCTGCACACCGTTATACTCCTCATTTTTATCGATGGCCAAAGAGAGCCTACACTTTGAGAACCCCAAGTGCTTTACCCAGGTTACCTCTTTGTTTTTTTCTTCGGCTTCATTAGCTCCTACAATGCCGATATCGGCAATACCGTCCTGCACATATCCGGGAATATCATCGTCTCTTAAAAAGAGAAATTCCATCGGGAAGTTGGTTGCATCGGCTTTTAGTTTGCCGGTACCGTTATTCACTTTTATGCCACACTCTTTGATTAGTTTTAAGGAGTCATCGCTCAGGCGGCCTTTCTTTTGAATAGCTATTCGTAATATATTCTCCATCTGAATTATTCAACTGGTAAGTTTAGAAAATGATTAAAGAAAACTGGAAAGGGAAGCGACCGCGTAGGCCACATAGGGGGTTGCAATATCTCTCTCAAGAGAGATGGTGGAAATGATAAGCGTGGAAATGTGCGAGAATCATTTGCATTGCGCTGCAAAGATAGTGTAGCTACTGAACCGTACAATGAAAAAGTGAAATATCTACCCCTTTAATTATTCTGCACAACCCGGCAACACACTCAGCTCATATAAGAATTAGAGCAACTAATAGGGTTACTTACTTAAGTCGCAAGAAGTATATTTCTGAACCTT
>CEPH01031978.1_pt1 | contig 13006 bp, 24 predicted proteins | sample 530571 | NCBI WGS metagenome assembly CEPH01 (sample SAMEA2620413, study PRJEB7988) | marine metagenome | biome: marine biome (ENVO:00000447); feature: surface water layer (ENVO:00002042); material: "saline water (ENVO:00002010), including plankton (ENVO:xxxxxxxx)" | depth 5 m | reverse complement strand
CCAGGGTCGCGTCGGGATGAATCGTGATCGGGTTGACCACCATCCCGCTTTCGAACCGCTTGACCGCGCGCACCGCAGCGACCTGTTCCTCGATATCGAGATTGCGGTGGAGCACGCCCATCCCGCCCAGCTGCGCCATCGCGATCGCCATGTCCGCCTCGGTCACGGTGTCCATCGCGGAGGAGATGACCGGGATGTTGAGCGCGATCTCGCGCGTCAGCTGCGTGCGGGTGTCGGCCATGCTGGGCAGCACCTCGCTCGCCGCGGGGCGCAGCAGCACGTCGTCGAAGGTCAGGGCGAGGGGGATTTCCTTGAAGGCCACGGGGGGGCACCTTTCGCAAGCTGGTCTGCGATTTCGAGCCCCGGCCTATTGGCGGGCGACTCGGAGAATCGCGGGAGGTTCAAACCACTGTCTTGCAGGCGGCCCTTAGCGAGCCCGTCGGCAATCCGCCAGTGGGCGCAGAGCAACTATCAGCCGCCCTCTTCCATCAACCCGTGCTTCTTGATGCAATGGCGCAGCTGATCGTAGCTGAGGCCCAGCGCCTTGGCGGTCTGCCGCTGGTTCCAGCGATGCTTGCCCAGCGCATGCTCCACGATCGCGCGTTCGTGGCTGTCGACCGCGGCGCGCAGGTCGGCAATATCGTCGAAATCGAGGCGCTGCGCGGGTTGTGGCGCAGCCGCGGCACCCTCTTCACGGCGGGCGGATGCGGGCGTGGAGGCGGGCTTCCACGGGCTGTCGAACGGATCGTACACGATATGCGCGACCGGGCGTTCGGGATCGTCCCAGCGATAGATCGCGCGTTCGACCACGTTGCGAAGTTCGCGCACATTGCCGGGCCAGGCATATTCCTCCAGCTCCGTCTGGACATGCTCGGCATAGCCCGGCCACGCGTCCCACCCCAGCTCGGCCGCCATGCGCCGCCCGAAATAGTCGGCCAACACCAGTACATCGCCCTCGCGCGCGCGCAGCGGCGGCAGGGTGATAACCTCGAAGCTGAGCCGGTCGAGCAGGTCGGCGCGAAACTCGCCCCGCTCCGCCTTCGCGGGCAGATCCTCGTTGGTCGCCGCGACGATCCGGCAGTCGACCCTGATCGGGCGGCTGGAGCCGATCCGAGTGACCTCGCCATATTCGACCGCGCGCAGCAGCCGCTCCTGTGCGGCCATGGAAAGCGTGGCGAGCTCGTCGAGGAACAGCGTGCCGCCGTCAGCCTCCTCGAACCGGCCCTCGCGCGCGCGGGTCGCGCCGGTGAAAGCGCCCGCTTCGTGGCCGAACAGCTCGGCCTCGATCAGCGTTTCGGGCAGCGCGGCGCAGTTCATGGTGATCAGCGGCTCGCCCCAGCGCGGGGACAGGCGGTGCAGGCGTTCGGCAATCAGTTCCTTGCCCGTACCGCGCTCGCCGATGACCAGCACCGGGCGCTGCAGCGCGGCCGCGCGGCTGGTCCGCTCGACCGCATCGAGAAAGGCGAGCGATTGCCCGACGAACTGGTTCTCCCGCTCCATGCCCCGCAATATAGTGTCACAGCCCAAGCCTTGGCAATTATTCCCAACATGCTGTTCGTCGAATTTTGCGACATTGGCGGAAAACCGCGTTTTTCATAACTTGGCACGCCGGTTGCAAAGTGTGGGGCAACAGATCGAAACACCCCGGCAGGAGGCCACCGACATGCCCGACCAGACCCAATCGCAGCGCCACTTCGGCAAGGCCGTGCTGGTCACCATCCTCGGCATCGGGGCGCTCGTCCTGCTGAATCCGCAGTCCAACGATGCGCCGCACGTGGGCAGCGGGTATATGGTACAGGTGGTGGAAATCGCATGACCGACCACACCGATCCCCCCGGCCGCGACCGCCGCCTCTCGCGCCTCGACACCGAGGTGGAGCAGCTGCGCCGCAGCCCGACCCCCACGCAGAGCGGCCGGTCGAGCGCCGAACGCGCTGCCGACTGGACAAACCCGGACAAGGTCAACGAGAAGCTCAACACCTTCATCTCATACGGAGCACCCTTCATGGGCATCTTCAGCCGCACCCGCGACATCATCGCGGCCAATTTCAACGAAATGCTGGATAAGGCAGACGACCCGTCGAAGATGATCCGGATGATCATCCTCGAAATGGAGGAAACCCTGGTCGAAGTGCGCGCCAGTGCCGCGCGCACCATCGCCGACCAGAAGGAAATGCACCGCCATACGGTCAAGCTGGACAAGCTGCAGGCCGACTGGGGCGAGAAGGCGCAGCTAGCGCTCTCCAAGGATCGCGAAGACCTCGCCCGCGCCGCGCTGGTCGAGCGCAAGAAGGCCGCCGACATGAGCGAACAGCTCAAGGCGGAAATCAGCGTGCTCGACGACTCGCTGCGGGCTTACGAGGAAGACATCCACAAGCTGCAGAGCCGCCTGCGCGAAGCGCGCAGCCGCCAGTCGCAGATCGCCGCCCGGCTCGAAAGCGCGGAAAACCGCGTGAAGCTGCGCAGCCTGATGACGACCGAGCGGGTCGACGAGGCGCTGACCCGCTTCGACGCGCTCGAACGCCGGGTCGATTACGCGGAAGGCCGCGCCGACCAGCTCAAGATGGAAAGCGAGAGCGGCAAGCTGTCGCTGTCCGACGAAATCGCCGCCCTCGAAGGATCGGACAAGGTCGACGAGGAACTGGAAGAAATGAAACGCGCGCTCGGCAAGGGAGCCGACGACGCCAAAAAGGGGGATTGAGCCATGGGAGACTTTTTCTTTCCCATCATCATTTGCAGCATTCTCTTCATCGGTCTGCCGTGGGTCATCCTGCACTACGTGACCAAGTGGAAGACCGCGGGCGGTGGCATCACCACCGATGACGAGGCCCTGCTGGAAGAGCTCTACGCGCTCACCAAGCGGCTCGACGACCGGATGGATACGGTCGAGCGACTGGTCGCCCACGACCACGCCGACTTCAAGCCCGCCCGCCTGATCGCCGACAACAAGGCCGACAACGAGGAACTCGACGAACTGGAAGCGCTGCTCGCCCGCAAGCGCGCCGAACACAGGGAGACCCGCGCATGAACACGTCCCGCACCACGCTCTACAAGGACAAGCACAACGCCAAGCTGATGGGCGTCTGCGCAGGGCTCGCCGACTATACCGGGATCGATGCGCTGTGGTGGCGGCTCGCCTGGGCGGTTTCGACCATCGCCGGTGCCGCCCCGGTTACCCTGCCCGCCTACCTCATCATGGGCCTGCTGCTGAACCACAAGCCCGAGCAGTTCTACACCGCCGACCGGCAGGAGCAGAAATACTGGCAGGGCGTGCGTGCCAATCCGAAGCGCACCGCGCGGGAAATCCGCGGCAAGCTGCGCGAGATCGACCGTCGCCTGGCGAATGTGGAGGAGCACTACGTCAGCTCCAACCCGCGCCTCGACGCCGAGATCGAACGCCTGCGCTAAGCGAACACGAACAGGGGAGAATTTTCAGATGGAAGCCATACTCGGACTCATGATCCCGATCTTTGCGGTCACGATGCCGTTCCTGATGGTCATCGGCATCGTATGGATCGTCAATCGTTCGAAGCTCGAGAAGCAGCGGCTCGAAATGACCGCCAGCACGAGCGCCGAAAAGGCCGCGCAATACGCCACCCAGATCCAGCGGCTCGAAGACCGGGTCCAGGTGCTCGAACGGATCGTGACCGAACGCGGATACGACGTCGCCACCCAGATCGAAGCGCTGCGTGACAGCCGCTCGGTCGAGGATCGCGACAGCGGCGTGCCGCTGACCTCCGCTTCGCGGGAGCGTGCGTGATGGGTGACTTCCTCAGCGGCCCGGGCATGGTCGTCGCCATCATTGCGCTGACTACCGGCGGATGGCTGATCAACAACTGGATTCGCGCCAAGCATGGCTACGATCTGGAAGACGAATGGGGCGGCAAGACCTCCCGCGCGGACAGGTCCGCCGAACTGGACGGGCTGCGCGGCGAGAACGCCAAGCTGGTCGAACGGCTCAATGCGCACGAAGACCGGCTCAAGGTGCTCGAACGCATCGTGACCGACCGCGGCTATTCGCTGTCCGACGAGATCGAAGCCCTGCGCCATGATGACAGCAGCGGAGTGCCGCTGAACACCGGCAAGAAGGAACGCGTCTGATGCCTTTCGAAGTGACCGATGAAGTAATCGTCCTGGTCGGCATGGCCGTCGTCGCAGCCTGGGTGCTGACCACCTGGATGCGGATCAAGCACGGCTACCCGCTCGAAAACAGCTGGGGCAAGGCGGTCTATCCCAAGGACAGCGAAGAGCGCGTGAAGCTGCTGACGCAGGAAAACGCCCAGCTGCGCGCCGAACTGGGATCGATCAAGGACCGGCTCGGCAATGTCGAGCGGATCGTGACCGATAGCGGCTATCACCTCACCCACGAGATCGAGACGCTGCGCGAGAAGCAGGAGACCAACTGATGAGCTGGGCCGCCGCCATCGTCCTGATCGTACTGATCGGTGCCGCCGCGAGTGTTCTGCGGTCGCGCAACAATGCACGCAACGGCATCACCGAAGACATGATGGGCAATCAGACGATCACCCACCGGCCCGATCCTACGCCGCAGGCCGACGAGGAGGCCCAGCGCGAGATCGCCGAACTGAAAGAGCGGATCGCAGTGCTCGAACGCATTGCCTACGACAAGAACACCAGTACCGCGCGCGAGCGGGAGCGGATTTCCGCCGAGATCGACGCGCTGCGCGACAGCCAGGACTGACCCCCGCCCCGTAATTTTCCGGGCACCCCACGAGAGCACGACAGGAGGATTGAAGTTATGGAGCCGACACTCGTCATTGCCGCCACCTCGCTTCTCGGCCTCGGGCTGGTCGCTGCCGCGCTGCTGCGCGCATGGGAAGGCTGGCTGGCGCTCAAGCGCCGCGAGCTGGACGCGATCGCCGCCGGACACGGCGCGGGCGAGGAGACGCGCGGCGCGGGCCGCATCGCGCTCGCCGACCTGCGCGAACGCATCCGCAAGCTGGAAGCCATCGCGAACGGTATGGACCTGTGAGCGGCGCGAAAAGCCAGGCCGCACAGGCCGGCATCGGCCTCGGCAGCGCGATCGCGGTCGCAATCTCGTGGTCGCTGCACAAGTCGATCGTGTGGGCGATCATTCACGGCTTTCTCAGCTGGTTCTACGTGATCTACTACGCGCTCACCCGGCCAGGCGGGATTTCGGGCTAGAACGCCCTCTCCCCTTGAGGGGCCAATCTTTGCTGCTACATCGCCCCCATGCGCAGCCTCGACGACATCCGCGAAGAATACGAATTTCTCGAAGGGGACGAACGCTATCGTCTGCTGATCGAACTGGGCCGCGATCTGGAAGAGATGCCCGCCGCGCTCAAGACCGACGCCACGCTGGTGCGGGGCTGTTCTGCGGCGGTATGGGTCTATCCCACAGGGGAAGGCGAGAAGCTGCATTTTCTGGCGGACAGCAACGCAGCGATCACCAAGGGGATCGTCGCGCTGGTGATCGCCGCCGTGCAGGACCGCCCGGCCGCCGAAGTTGCGCAGATGGACGTGACCGCCGCGCTCGAACCCTTCGATCTGAAAAACCAGCTTTCCAGCAACCGGACGCAAGGGGTGCCCAACATGATCGCGCTGGTTCAGGAACACGCACAAAGGATCGCCGCGCAATGACCCGCATGCTGTTCGCCATTGCCGGGGCACTCGCGCTGGCCGCGTGCGGCTCTGGCCAGGATGCCTACTCCCCCTCCCCCGGCAGCGATTCGGGCGAGGGTTCCGCCGCCGGCGAGACCGCGCAGCAATTGCCCTTCGGCTTCAGGCTGTTCCCCGACGCGCGCGTGCTCAACAGTTTCCAGCAGGGGCTGACCGTCACCATTGGCTCCGACGCAAGCCAGCAGGAAATCGCCGCCTTCTACGAGAGCGAGCTGGAACGGCTCGGCTGGAGCGAGGTGTCGCAAAGGGGTGGCGAAGAAAGCGCGACCATCATGCTGGAAGGCCGCGACCCGACCCGGCCGGGCAAGGTGCTGGGCGTGGGGATCACCCGCAGCGGCGAAGGTGCGGACCAGACCGCACTCAGCTTCATCGAATCCGATGTCCCGGTTGCCCCCGAGCCTCCGCCGGAAGAGCCGCTCGACCCGCTGGCGGAAGGCTAGCGCGCCGGCTCAGCGCCGATCGGTATAGTCGATCCGGATACGTACCCAGCTGCCGACCAGCGACTTGCCGCCGCGCCGTGGCGGGCGCACCCGGAACTGCCATGCGGCGGCCAGGATCGCGCGGTTTATCATCGAGCCTTGCGGATATTCGCTGAGCGCGACGCAGTCGACAACGCGAAATTCGGGCGCAGTCTTGCATGCGATCAGGCCCCAGCCCGGGCCGGATGCGGTGGAGAGATAGCCTGCCAGCTCGCTGTCGTCCGGCTCGCGATACCAGCGCGCCGCGTAGAGCGGCTGCCCGTCGGGCGCGGTGCCGACCACTTCGGAATCCGCGACGCCCGACCGCGAACCAGTGTCGACCGGCCCATACACCTGCTTTGGCGCAGCGGGCTGTGCCGGGCGCGCGGGAGCCTGGCGGGACGGCAACTGGAACGGCGTCGGAATGACGGGCTGCGGCACCGGTTGGGTGGGCGCTATGTCCGGCTGCACCGCCTCGGGGCGCTCGATTTGCGGGTCCGAGGGCTCGGAGCGCTGCTCGAACTGCGGGGCGCTCTCGCGCGGCTCCTGCTCGGCCTGCTCGCTCTCATCCGGGGAATCGTCCTGCGCCTTCAGGTCGACCACGGTGAGGCTGCCCGGCGCCGCGTCCGGCTCGTCGTGAATATTCAGGGTAAGCAGGACGATCAGCAGGATCGCCTCGATCAGTAGCGCGGCGATAAGCCCGACCACCCGCCGCCCGCGCTCGCTGCGCAAGGGCTCGAACAGCGGGTGGTCGCGAAGGGACTGGGCTTGGGGCAACGGGCCTCGGGGGAATGAGTCGGGCGGAAGTCGCAGGCCTAAGGCGGCTGAATAGGTTCCCCGCGCCGGAGGGGCAAGCGCGCAGGTATGCGTGACGAGATCAGTCAGACGGTGGGCACTTCGGTGCGAACTGAAGACAGCTAGCGGGTCAAAGGGGCATGCTCGACGACGCTGACTTCCTCCGGCGACGCCCAGCTCACTTCACGATGCATCTCGAAGGTACCGTATAATTCCTCCAAAAACCAAGTTCCAGAGATTGACTGGCCATCATCACTCAGATGTCCGCTGTAATCGACGGGAGTATTGTAAGCAGGTCCGGCGGATAGATAGGTTTTGATAAAATCGATTGCCTTGCCCGACCTTACTCCTTCCACCAGCGCTCGCGCAGTCATCGGGCGAAACTCGTTGGGCTCAATGATCTCACCTGAAAAACGAGCCCCAGTTTCGGAAAAGACTGCCACAAATGGGGTTTCCGGACCAAGATTGTCCGAATAACGATAAGTCCCATCCCAGCGTCCCGTCAGGTCCAGCGGAGCCGCCATGACAAAACGAGGCGCCTAAGCCCCAGCGCTCTCGCGCACCACCGCCTCGCCCGCTTCGCGCTGGCGTTTGAGTTCCGCCTTCAGCTTGGCCGGGTCCTGCGGCCAGACGAAGCCGAAGCTCACCCCGCCCTCCTTGCCGATGGTCGCGTGGTGCAGCTTGTGCGCCTGCACCAGCCGCTTGGCGTAGCCCCGCTTGGGCACGTATTTGAAGTAGCGCTGGTGGACGAGCCCGTCGTGCACCAGCGTGTAGATGATCCCGTAGCCAAGGATGCCGAGCCCGATCCACGTCGCGGGCGGCCAGGCATAGTCACCCGCAACCAGCGGACTGCCGAGCATGAACATCGAAATGCTCATCCCAGCGCCGACCACGCCATACAGGTCGTTCTTCTCGAAGCGGTTATTATGCGGTTCGTGATGGTCGCGGTGCCAGCCCCAGCCCCAGCCGTGCATGATGTACTTGTGGCTCGCCCACGCGACCCATTCCATGAAGGCGATGGTTGCGATTACGATTGCGATGGGGATCAGCACCTGCATGGGACCGATGTAGTCCAGCATTTATCGAAATGCGAGCGCGAGGCTCACTCCTCCGGATCGATCAACCGAGCGCGCGGCTGTCCGCCGCTGACTTCCACCGCCCAGGTGCGCTTGGGTTCGATCGTGTTCACGAAGATCGGCAGACCGCCAGCGAACACTGAAAACACGTGAATCTCGGTCGGCACGGGGTCGAGAATGTGGACGATCCCCACGGCTGCGGGTGTCTTCCCGTCAGCGCCGCCCTGCGCCGTCGGCAGATCGATGCAGCTTTTCGAGAATGCGCGCTGGTCCACCACTTCACCGCCGCGAACCTCGTACCGGTAATGGCCACCCAGCGGCATGGCGGCGAGCGTTTCCTGCGGTGTCAGCCAGTAGACATAGACGCTGCCGTCCCCCTTCCCGGTGGGCATGACCACCGAGTTGAACGGCTTGGCGCTGCACCGGGCGACGTCCTTGGGAAATGCAATCTGGCGCGCCTTCACAAGCGCGGACTGCGCCTGGTCGAGTGCAGGCGCATTGTCGGGGTGAAGCGTGCGCGAAGACACGCCATCTGCGGAATAATCGGCCGAATAGACCGGGAAGAACGCATCCGCGTCCTGCCGCCAATAGATGACGCGCAAACCGTCCCCGACCGGCTCGACGATCCACCCGCCGATCGTGCGGAGCCGATCCTCGGGCACGTCTTCCAGCATCGTGTCGGTGGTATGCCACGCCGCCTGATCATACTGGTACAGCGTCAGCCCGCGATTAAGAGCGCCTTGCAGCGCCTCGCGTTCCGCATCCGAAACCCCCGGCATTGCGGGCTCTTGAGCGGCTAGTGGTGAGAGCGTCGCTGCGAACAGAAGCACAGCCGCGAAAACGAAACGCATCATGCTCCCCCGGCTACAACCTATTCCGCGGGCGGGAAAAAGTGGCGGGCAATCTCTTCGCCGATGCGTGCGGGGCGCAGGCTCTTGGCGTCGATGCAGCACCAGCTGGACTTGACCTCGGCCAGCACTTCCCCGCCGCGTTCGATCACGGTGTGGTAGAATGCGCGGGCGCCGCGGGTACTTTCCAGCACGGTGCGCGCGATCACGTCGTCTTCGAGGAAGGCGGGCTTGCGGTAAGTTATCTCGTGCTTGAGCGCGACCCACGCACGCTCCGCCACGGCTTCCGCAGGCGCGAATTTCTGCCAGTGCGCCAGAACGGCGTCCTGCACCCAGCCGAGGTAGCGCGCGTTGTTCACGTGCCCCATGAAGTCGATATCGGAGGGCTGGATATCGATAGGATGAGCATATGGCTTTGCTGACATAACTGTAAGTTAGCCCCTAATGCCTTACATTACCATGACCGGAGCGTGCTTTCGGCAGGATTTTTTCCAGCCCGTGCCCGCGCGGCTTGCAACGATTTGGCGGCCCATGCACTAGGACAGGCATGAGCAAGAGCAACAAGAGCCTGACCGGCGTCGCCATCGCGACCGGTGCCGCCATCGGATCCGCCGCTATCGCCGCCGCCCTGCTATACGCGGGCAAGCGCCGCAAATCGGGCGATGGAGAGGCTGAGCCCAAGCAGCTGCCGCCGATCCCCTCGGGCGAAGATCCGCAGACAGACTGATCCAACGCAATTAGCCAGAAACTGGGAGGAGAGACCCGATGAAAGCCGTGCTTACCAAGGAAGTGGGCGGGCCCGAAACGCTCGTCGTGGAACAGATCGATGCAGTGCAGCCCGGCAAGGGCGAGGTGCTGGTCGATATTGCCGCGTGCGCGATCAATTTCCCCGACACGCTGATGATCCGCGACATGTACCAGTTCAAGCCGGAGCGCCCCTATTCGCCCGGCGGCGAGATTTCGGGCACGATCGCGGCGGTCGGCGAAGGCGTCGACGGCTGGAAGGTCGGCGACCGCGTACTCGCGGGGATCGGCAGCGGTGGTCTGCGCGAAAAGGTCGCGATCGACGCCGCCAAGCTGTTCAAGGTGCCCGAAGGGGTCGATCTGGTCGAAGCCTCCGCGCTGCTGATGACCTACGGAACCATGATCCACGCGCTCAAGGATCGCGGCGACATCAAGCCCGGCGATACCGTGCTGGTGCTCGGCGCGGCAGGCGGCGTCGGCCTTGCCTCGATCGAGCTGGCCAAGGCCTATGGCGCGCGTGTGGTCGCGGCGGTCTCCAGCGATGAGAAAGCCAAGGTCGCCAAGGATGCAGGCGCGGACGAAACCGTGGTCTATCCGCGCGCGCCGTTCGACAAGGACCAGTCCAAGGCGCTGGCTGGCGCGTTCAAGGAAGCGGTCGGTGCGAATGGCGCCGACATCGTGGTCGACATCGTCGGCGGCGACTATTCCGAGCCCGCGCTGCGCTCCATCGCCTGGGAAGGCCGCTTCCTGGTGATCGGCTTCCCCGCAGGGATCGCGAAAATGCCGCTCAACCTCACCCTGCTCAAGAGTTGTGACATTCGCGGTGTCTTCTGGGGTGCGTTCGCCGCGCGCGAACCGCAGCGCAATGCGCAGAACATCGCCGAGCTGTTCGAGATGTGGAAGGACGGCAAGATCGCCCCTCAGGTGAGCGAGACCTTCAGCCTCGACGATGCGGCCCGTGCGATCGAGAAGCTCGAGAACCGGCAGGCCATCGGCAAGCTGGTGGTGGTAATGGACAAATAGCAGCTCGCTTGCGGCTTCGGCCGCCCGCGACTATCTGCGAGACAAGATCTCCGGCCCCTGAGGGGGCGCTTATCAACAGGCAACGACACACATGACCAGCTTCAAGGATCGGGAACGCGGCGAGGAAGCCAAGTACGCGTTCGATGAGGAAACCTCTTTCAAGATCGCCGCGCGGCGCAACCGGCTGCTCGGCGAGTGGGCCGCCGACCTCATGAATCTGACCGAGGAAGAGGCCGACAGCTACAAGAAGGCTGTCGTTCAGGCCGATTTCGAGGAAGCGGGCGAAGAAGACGTGATCCGCAAGGTTCTCGGCGATCTCACCGCAGCCAGCTGCGATGTCGACGAAGCCGCAGTGCGCGCCAAGCTCGCCGAGTGCGAAGTCGAGGCACGCCGCCAGCTGATCAGCGGGACGTAAGCGTCATGCCGATGGCAGCCGACGAAATCGAAGCGATGATCAAGGACGCGCTGCCCGGTGCCGAGGTCGAGATGCGAGACCTTGCCGGGGATAACGACCATTGGGCAGCCAAGGTCGTCGCGCCCCAATTCGCGGGGAAAAGCCGCGTTCAGCAGCATAAGCTGGTGTACGAGGCGCTCGACGGGAAGATGGGCGGCGTGCTCCACGCCTTGCAACTGACCACCGAGCCTCCCAAGTGACCCCCAAGAGCTAAAGCAAACGGCGGTTTACAATCATGGCAGATACCAAAGAACGCATCTCCGGCATTGTCGGTGAAAACGAGGTCGTCCTCTTCATGAAGGGCACGCCTCTGTTCCCCCAGTGTGGCTTTTCCAGCCGCGCGGTCCACATCCTCGATCATTGCGGCGTGACCTACGAAAGCGTCGACGTGCTGCAGGACATGGAAATCCGTCAGGGGATCAAGGCGTATTCGGACTGGCCGACCATCCCCCAGCTTTATGTGAAGGGCGAGTTCGTGGGCGGCAGCGACATCATGACCGAGATGTTCGAAGCCGGCGAACTCCAGCAGATGTTCACCGACAAGGGCGTGAAGACGGCCGATTGAGCCGGCATGACCTGCCGGTCGGCGGGCCGCGCCTGTCGGCGCACCATATGGAAAACTTCGGGGAGGCGGGGCCGGGAGACCATCGGCCCCGCCTCTTGTACGAAGTACAGGGACGCATACCGCTATGCACCTCCCGTGCCAGTTTTACCCGATGCAGCCCGCCTGCGGCATGCGGTGGTTAACGCATTCGGCACCACCAGGGGCATTGTAAGAAATCCCGACAGCAGGTTAGGCAACGGATCATGGCTGGCAGCGTAGAACAAGATGCCCCGCGCGATGGCATCCCCGCCGCAACGGTGGTGATCTTCCGCCATGCGCCCGATGGCGGCGCGCCGCAGATCCTGATGCAGGTTCGCTCCCGCTCGCTCGCCTTTGCGGGCGGCATGGCGGTGTTTCCCGGCGGCCGCGTCGACCCCAGCGATTACGACCTCGCGCGTGAGGCTGGCTACGTCGACATCGATGAAGCCGCGCATCAGATCGCCGCGATCCGCGAAACGCTGGAGGAAACCGGCCTTGCACTGGGCCTGCGCGGCACGATCGACGCACAATCCGCTGCCGAGGCGCGCGCGATCCTGCTGGAAGAGAAAAGCCTCCTTGCGGTGCTGGAGCGCATGGGCTGGAGCATCGCGCTCAACGATCTCGTCCCCTTCGCGCGCTGGTTTCCCAAGAACGAGCGCCTGCCCCGCATTTTCGACACGCGCTTCTATATCGCCGATCTGGGCACCGGCGCGGTCGATATCGCGGTGGATGCGCAGGAGAACACGCGCCTGTTCTGGACCAGCGCGCGCGATGCGCTGGCAGGTGCCGATCGCGGCGAGATCGACGTCATCTTTCCCACCCGCCGCAACCTTGAGCGGCTGGCGCAGTTCGACGATTTCGGTCAGGCTAGGGACCACGCACAGACGACGCCGCTCCCCACGATCGTCCCATGGATCGAAGAACGGCCGGAAGGCCGCAGCCTGTGCATTCCAGAGGGTTGCGGCTATCCCGTGACCTCCGTTCCGCTGGACGACGCCAAACGGGGCTGAGGCTCGTTAGAGCGCGGGCCCTCACGCTCTTACAGAACATTCCTGAAAGCTTGCCGCAGGCCCGCGGCTGCCGGCGCACCTTGCGCAGCAGCTAACGGTGCCATGCCGCGCAGCGCAGCCTCGATCGGCACCAATCAAAAAAGGCCCAGTTCCGGTGAAGGAACTGGGCCTTTTTAATGGCGCGCCCGAAAGGATTCGAACCTCTGACCCCCAGATTCGTAGTCTGGTGCTCTATCCAGCTGAGCTACGGGCGCGCTTGGAGGGCGCCACATAGGCAGGCTCCAGAGTCTTGGCAATCCCTAAATCACCCTTTTTCGAACAACCTTCGAGATAGTTCGATATCGAGTGGGGGTTT
>CEPH01173098.1_pt1 | contig 13035 bp, 11 predicted proteins | sample 530571 | NCBI WGS metagenome assembly CEPH01 (sample SAMEA2620413, study PRJEB7988) | marine metagenome | biome: marine biome (ENVO:00000447); feature: surface water layer (ENVO:00002042); material: "saline water (ENVO:00002010), including plankton (ENVO:xxxxxxxx)" | depth 5 m | reverse complement strand
GAGCCAAGATAGAGATTCATTAGTGTTTGAACCGTTCGACCTCTGTTGTTGAGCGGTTCTAACCATTTCAGAGAGCTCCATTTGGCTCTCATTCATTTTTTCTAGGGGAACAAAGTATTTATTAGGGGTAAACTCGATGGTTCTATCCTTGATTGTGAGATTTAACCCAAGCTTGGCAACGACAGTGCGTTGTTTCTCAAGGTCGTCACTCTCAAAATCCTCTTGAGCATAGCGAGCAAAGGTAAATACTTCATCTGCAACCTCACGCCAGTTGCGAGCCTTGTATTCAGATTCGTTACGCCTGCTTTGTAATGTTTCAAGCCTGTCTTCAAGGCTTTTCATCTCAGCGTAGTACCAAGAATCGTCATCCGCTTCGCCCTCGTATCGCATACGACGTAAGTTTTTGATAGATTGCTCTGCTTTTTCAATCGCTTTGGCGTGAGAGGCTACCTTCGCTTCATCTTTTGCTACAAACTCATCTTCTTCCTGAGCAAGCGTTTCGATAGCGAGCCTATAGAAGTCGGGGTGGATTGTGAACTTTGATAGCTTCTCTTTAATTTGCTTTACAAGTTCAGCTTCTTCTACGTGTGAATGAGGCTGAGTACATTTTACTTGTTTGTTCTTGCCTGTGCAGTGATAGTAAATGTACGACTTGCGTTCGCCTGTTGTCTTGATAGTTTTGTACTTACGTTCAGCGGTAATAGCAAAGCCGCACTCTCCACACTTGAATAGATTGCGAAGCATAAAGTTAGTATCAGGGTCTTTCGGACGGGTGGTATGAGATGGGTCGATGATTTGCTGCGCCTTTTCAAACTCCGCTTCAGTAATCATAGGCGTGTGAGTGCCTTGGTATAGCTGATTATTAAAGCGAATCACTCCATAGTAAAAAGGATTCTTGAACATAGCACAGACACTTGAGTATGCCATAGCCTTACCGCCAGTCTTGCCCCGCTTGTGAATTGTAAGGTTAAGTTCTTCGTCTGCGTATCGTGTTAGTTGGGAAATTGAATAAGTACCTGTCAGCATCTTGTCCCACAGGATTCGTACTAATTCAAAGCGGTCTGGGTCGGTGATGATTGTTTTATCAATCACGTTGTTTAGGTAGCCGATAGGAGGGACTCCATTTTTGCCACCTTTCTCTGCTTTGGAAGCCATACCACGCTTTGTATTAACTGCTAGTTCACGGATGTATTGATTAGACATACCCGCTTCTACGCTGAAGACGATGGCGTTATCTTCGGGGTAGTAACTCTTATCTGATGTGAGAATGTGTTTGAGCTTTCCGTCCTGTAGCAATTGTTGAAGGCGTCCGCTGTCGGTGGGGTTGCGAGAAAGGCGGTCAAGCTTCCACGTAACGATGCCATCAACTTTACCATCTTCAATCTCTTGTAGTAATTGTTCGAATAGGGGGCGAACAAAAGGCTTCTTTGCAGACTTTGCTTCCTCAAGCGGCTCATCAATAAGACGGGCGTCCGCTAGTTTGGCGATGTTTTTCATTACATTTACTTGGTCATCAAGTGACTGCACTTGTTTGTCTTCTGTATCGGTAGACTTGCGGGCATACAGTTTGTATCGCAAGCCTTTGTTATTACGTTCAATCATATTTTCTTCTCCTTAAAAAACTTAAAAGGACGACTGGGTGTTGAAACATTCAGCGAGCAAGTCGCCTTCTGTAGCCAGCCGTCCTTTAGAGACAGAAAATAAAATCCGACTGCTCGATATCTGAATGTTTCAACTCTTTTATTGTACCATTTACCTCTGTTGGATGGAATCTTTACTTAGAAGAAACCTTTATATAATAGATATCATTAATTAATTTAAGATATATCTTTATATAGAGGTCTTCTAATAGATAAAGATGTACTGCTAGAAAGGAATATCTGATAAGTCGATAGGCTTATCATCAATATCGGTAAGTACAGTATCTCCGCTAGGTGCGAAGTACGATTTGCTTTCTTCTTCGCTGTCACCATTGGCTAGATATTGTTTGACTGAGTTGATGCAACATTCCTTAATCTCTAGCCACATTGATTTCTTTCCATTGAACTCAACAGGATGAATATAACCCTTGCCCAACCGGGTTGAAGGCGTGAAAACCTTCCACTCATTGCTCTTGCTGTTTGGTGGAAAGACTACCATCCCGTTGATAAACATACCGATATTATGTTCGGATAGTTTGACTCGATACCCCTCCTTTAAGGGCATATGTACTTCTGCCTCGAAGTTATACAGAGCTGACATATTAGGTGTTCCGCCCGTTTAATGTGATACGCAGTAGGTGAGCGAGTTCCTTGAGGTCTTGCTCGGCTTGCGTATACTCAATTGGTTTATGGAATGTGAGGAAGTGAGCTTGTTGAAACTGCTCAACCAGATGTTTTGAAAGATTCATAGAATCTCCTTTTCTGAGAACCGCTAGACGGGACAAGCTATTGGGTCTAGTAGTTCTAGGTGCTGTCCTGCGTATAGTTAATTACAGGCAAAAAGAACTCGCTTGGAGTTCTTTAAAGTTAAGCTTCAACCAGTAGTAAGTTAGGGAAAGTTAAGATTTCGCCCGTGATTTGATTGCGTTAATCTCTGAAACAGACAATGCTTTTTCTGAATGATACACAATAGTATCTTTCGTGATTGTAAAGAAAGGTGAGAGCGGTTCTTGTTTGATGAAGATGCTATTTTCAAGTACCGTATTGATACTTGTATCTTCTTCAAGAGCGTCTTTCAATGACGCTGCTGTTTTGAGCTGGTTGAGCGTGAGGACTTTTTCTGGATGCTTTGAGACCACCTTCATAAAAAGCTCTTTTTTCTTACCGCTATGTAAGGGATTAAACCAATACTGCTCGCTTCCAATTGAAACAACTGGAGTTCCAAACCCTTCAAACCTTAGACGAGCTATATGAGTATCTTTGTAAGGGTCAACACCCAATCTGAGGCAGAGGTGTTCATAGGCAGCCGAATTAAAACCACCAATGATTGCGTGTTTATGTAGGTTGCCTGTAGTCATATCAAATGCACCGAAATTATCCTCGCCCGTAACGAGAACACCGTTCTTGTCAGGAAAGAAATCACCAGATTCATCCGTCCATACGGTATCAAGAACCTTGTCGCCAGCTAACCGTAGAAGTGTGCGGTTCTCTTCTTCACGGGTTGAGTCGGTATCGTAGGTCCAGCCTACGTACTCATTGAGGTAGCCGCCGTCTATAAGCTTCCGTATCTTCTTGAGTGCTGATACGAGTTGTTCATCTGTTGTCATAAATAAATTATACCTGTTATGATGGGGAGGTCTAGATTTCCAGATTGCACAGCAGTGTATCCATTTGATGTACCTGTGGTAGTGCCCAGTAAGGGCAGCCACAACAGTTAGGCATTACCGTGCTTATCTGGAGATCTAGACAGTCTTGTGTGGCTGTCCTTTTTGTTTTAGTGGACAGACTATCAAGAGAAAGATAGCCTATGAATAATCAAAAGCAAAATAGGAGTAAGATTACGGCAACTATAGTTGTGTGGGTTGCAATTATTCTTGTGCCTTTATCAATTATCTATTGGGGTAATATACAGTCCTTCTTTGCGTCAACGCCTCAAGCTAAATGCGAAGCACTAATTCAAAGTAGCGACAAGGATTCCTATTGCACGGAAGCGGGTGTGAAGCAGAGCAAAAAGAAAGACAAACTTTCTCAGGCAAAGAGCGAATGTCTGGCGAAATCACCATACTTCCATTGGGTAGGTGAGACTGCGATAGTTGAAGGTAGGTGCGATAGAGCTAAGTACGAATCTCGACAAGCCTGCATTTCTGATGGAAGACAGCAAATGCGTACCATTAAAGTACCTGCCGATGAGGGCGGAGGCTCGGTCGTTGTTGATACGAGGTGTCTTGAAGACGGAACATGGAAAGCTTACACTATGGATTAATACGATGGAGGGTTCATTATGAGTGCAGAGGAGACGAAAAAGAAATCAACAAAACTAAGGAAGCTTCTGTATGTACTGGCGTGGGCTGCAGGATTGCCAATAGTTGTAGGCATACCTGCCTTGATTATAGTAGGGAATTCTATTGGACTTTCTGTAAGTAACATCGCCGAGAATCCTTCAACTACTCAGGCAATTTACTACATAGAACTCGCTTTATTCTTATCGGTTGCAGGGATTGTAGTCATTATTCAATTGGTTCGATGGCTGCTCCGTACACGGAAGCGTTTGTTTCCTCGTGTTGGAGCAAAGGTTCTTGGGGTGTATATGTGGGCAGGGATTATACTCACAGGTTCATTTATGGTGCTCCTCACGAGCAACCCTGGAATAGCAAAACCTCCGATTAGCAGAGACGCTAACCTTATGAATGTAGTTGGCGTAATTGGTGGCAAAGAAGAGTTGATTAGTGATGTGTCTATTAAGTACGTTGATGGTTACGAGAACGAGAATCAGCAGGGCGAATATCAACCTGTGCAGGATGAGAATGGCAAGTTTGCTTACGGAACGATCACTATTAAAAAGGGTATAGATGCTAATGCCGAAAAGACTTACGTTGCTCACGAATACCTACACCATATCTGGGAAACGGGGTTAGACTATCAAACACAGCACGACCTCACGAGCCAACTTATGACGCTTTATGGTAATGATGAATGGATGAAGAGTCGCACTGACTTCTATTCTGATACAAGTATGTTACTTCCAACTGAACTCTTTAGCTTCTACTGTACGGAAGTGGGCGACCGGTATCTTTCCGAGTATGTTCTAAATCAATGTAATACATATATCAATCGCTCAGTACTATCGTTTACAAGGAGTTAATTAAATGACCTATGTAAGTGACAGTATTAATTGGCAAGAAACTATGAATACTGTTACAGTAGACTGTTCGCTCGATGTGGCGGTCCACCCTGCCAATACCGATACGGTACTTTTAATCATTCCGGGAGTAGACGGCTCTGTAAACGGGTATGAAGATAAGTACGTACGTATCGCTGAGCAGATACAGGACAAACACGGCATTGCTATTGTACGTATTGCTAATCCGTTCATTAGTTCCTTTCACTGGGAGAGTAATCCTCGCCGCATACTGGACTACATTGCTACTAACACCACTTCTATAACAGGCAACAGTAAAGCACCTCATATTAAAGTAATGGCTCACTCGGCAGGAGCATCCATTATGGCGAGAATCGCTCACGAATACGACAATATTACGGACATATTGCTTGTTAATCCAGCTCAGAAACTGGGCGGTGATGCGATACAAGAAGGACTTAACAAAACCAACGCCAAAGTAAGTGTAATCTTCGGTGAGAAAGATCCCTCTGTGAGCCTCTCAGAAGCCCTACAAGGCGATGGACACTCTGTAGTAGTACTTGAAGGCGTTGACCATAATTTCTCAGGAAACTTCCTATCTTTATACATTGATTTACCTCAAGAGTATTTGTTTTAGGCGTACTATAAACTACTGTTGTATAATTTGATTAGACAAAAGCTTTATATTTATGACAAAAATTCCAGTATCTATAAGTCAGCTAGCAAAATATGGACTCGACTATGTAAGTCTTATTTCAAGTAGTCGCTCAAGAAGTCGCCCTGTTAAGACTGAGTTAATCAAACCAGACAAGCTTTCAATCAATGAACTCGTATTCGGAAGCGAGACTGACAGCCTATCACTTAGCGTGGTGACTGCTCTTGATAGTCAATATGACCCTGCCACTCCCGAAGAAGACAAAAGCGATGAGCAAAAGGAAGCTGAGCAGCGTGTCTACTACGACCGAGAATTGCTCAACAAGCTTCAAGAAATCGATACGAAGATAAAGACAGACGAATATACCAAGAGGGTTGTACTACAGACAGGGTTTATTTCTTTCGAAGCTAAGCGGTATCTTGAGTCAGACTACAGTGAAGAATATGAGAAGTACGAGGCTGCTTTGATTCAGATTCCTATTACTGCCTTGCACTTTAGATTTACTGCGGATGGTGCGAACGTAACTATTGATATAGCAGACAACTACATAGAAGTCCTTAGTGGGGCAATTAAAAACTATTTGCCTCAGCAGTATTACGATGCGGTGTTTAAGTTCGTTGCGGATTCCGAGGCAGAAGACAAGACCAATCTTCCCGTGACATCTGAATTTATCGATGAGCTTTGGGCGACAATTCGTGTTCAACTTGAGCGTGTGGATGCACGAAACATTTCCGAATCACCTGATTGTGATGGAAGTATCGTTGCACTCGCTGGTAAAACAAACCACTTCTTAGCAGAAGACCTAAAAGAAATAGCCGCATTTGAAGACGAAGAGCTGTTAGAGACATCATTGGGTAGTTGGGTGTCCGACGAAGATATGGCGATTGAGCAATCTGTATCCGATGACGGTAGTACTGAAATATTCTTTCCATTTGATTACGACAAGTATCAATTAAAAGTCCTGGGTATTACAGGTAATAAGGCGGTAATTGTTGAGGGTCCTCCTGGTACGGGTAAGTCACAAACAATCTCCAATCTACTTGTTCACTTAGCGGCGACAGGTAAGCGTGTTCTGTTTGCAAGTCAGAAAGACCAAGCAATACGAGGAGTAAAAGACAAACTTAAAACATTGGATATACCGTTTTTGTATGGGTACATTCCTGATAAAACCTCCAAACTTTATACCGAAGAAGATGAAAAAGATAGTGCTGCAAATACACTCCTTGCTCTTAATCGTGAATTTCAGAAGGGAAAAGTCGGTGACCTGAAACAGCCATTAGCTTTACTTTCGAAATCTGCAAATACATTCGTTGAAAGCCTTAACAACGAACGTTCTGTCTATGGCTTATATGAAGAGCGGCGAGGGCTAAGTTACCTAGATGCAATCTATCCGTATGAAATTGACAGTGAATGGTTCAGCAAGGCGTCAGCTCTTGAGGAGACAATAGCGAGCCTGCAAACAAGCGTGGTCGAATATGAAGCGGCTCACGACAAGTTTATTAAAGCTGCTGCCAAGAAGTTTGAGAACCTCGAACTGGATTATCAGGCTACGATTGACGCCATAGTAAATATTCAGGACTACTTCAAGGTTAATATGCCTGAACGTTCTGGCTGGATAGGTGCAAAGGTTAATGAAGTAAAACTCCGTAGTGCTCTGAAGGAGCGTGGACGCAATTTACTTCAGGAAGTATACGTAGAAGTTGAGAAGATTCTTTTCTCAGATAGCACAAAGTCAACTCGTCTGCAGCTACTCAACAGCCTGTCTGACTATTTTGTGTATGACAGCGAAAAGCAGGCGGTAGGCGAAAAGCAACTGGTGCTAGGGGATTTACTCAAAAGTGTAGAAATGCCCGCTACTGTATATGACTTACTTAAAGAAATCGTTTCAAAGTCTGGCAAGGAGAAGGTATTTCAAGACTTATCTCGTTATGATGAAATCTCTGAGCAAATTGCTGATATGTCACTATATTCCGCAAACGAACTTAATAGTGAAATAAAAGATATTAGGAAGTTTTACAGAACTAACATAACGAACTATGTACGCAACCGCATTCTTACGAGAGTGGGTGAGGCAAACAATAGCAAGAGCGTAAAGGCGACACTTGCTCAAGTTGCTCGCAGCCTCACTAAAAGCAAAAAAGCGAACAAGACATTCGATAAGCTAAAGCATAACAGTGAAAACTTTAGTGCAATGTCACAGGTGCTACCTATCTGGATGATGAGTCTAGATGACGTAAGCCGTATCGTACCTCTAGAAATGAATGCCTTTGATTATGTAATTATTGACGAAGCATCTCAGTGCAACTTTGCTTATGCGTTTCCTGCGATGTTCCGTGCTCAACACACCATCTTCTTTGGTGACACCTTGCAGATGCGTGACGATAACATAATGTTTAAATCTAATGACCAATTGAGTGCTATAGCAACTAAGCACAGGATTCCTGATGTCTATCAAATTAAGGCGGAAGAAGACACGGTTAAGTCAGTAATGGACATAGCCCATCTTAACGGCTTCAAGACTGCGACGCTTAAATACCACTATCGTTCACCAAAAGAACTGATTGGATTCTCTAACCAATCATTCTACGAGCCGATTGGGCGAAAGCTTGAAGCGGTAAACGATAATATTGTTCCTTACAAAGACACCGGTCGTGTGCTATTGACTCATATTGTCGAGACAAATAGTGAAGAAGAGACATCCGACAAAACAAACTTTGCGGAAATTCGAAAGATTCAAGAGTTAGTGAGTGAAATAAAAAGTGACCCTGTACTCAAAGATAAGTCTATTGCTGTCCTCACCTTCTTTAACGAGCAAGCTGAACTGATACGTAATGCTATTAAGGACGATGATATCAAGGTATCTATTATTGATGGTATTCAGGGTGATGAACGAGACATCGTTATCTACTCATTCGTCATAAAAGACCCAACTGATAAGAAGCGATATATTGCACTTACAGGTGAGGGCGGCGAGATCCGCAAAGACATTGCGGCTGGACGTGTTAACGTTGCCTTTAGTCGTGCAAGGCTACAGGTTCATACGGTCACATCTCTTGCCCCTGAGCTATGGCCAGAGGGAATCTGGATTAAAAGATACCTAGAATACGTTGAAAACCACGGCACTATTAGCCGCCGTCACAGCAAGGTCGAGCAGCAATTTGATTCCAACTTTGAAGAAAACGTCTTCAATACCCTTGCTCAGACCCTAGATGCTGATAAGTATACTCTTGAAACGCAAGTCGAGTCTCTTGGGTTTAAGATTGACCTTGTCGTATACCGTAACGGTAAGAAGCTTGCTCTTGAAATGGATGGTCCGTCACACTTTGAAGGTGGAGATGGTCAGGTATATGTAAAGGACGATTGGGATAGGCAATGTGCGTTGGAGACAGCAGGATGGAACTTCTACCGTATTTCATATTTCGACTGGGTTAACGATGAGTCTGCTGAAAAGAAGGCTTTGCTAGACTATATTCAGCAGTACTTCTCAGATGACAATTCTAGTAGCAAGACGGATGTTCTGAAAGAACTTGAAAGCGAAATGGTAGCCCCTGAAGAGGCATCTAAGGAAATGTATGTAACTGACTTTTCCGACGAAGTCGTCGACCACGTTACTACAGTAAGGGCGACTCAGCCCTCGACTACAAAATCGGTGGCATCTTCTAAGAATGAGTTTAGTGTAGGCGAGCGAGAAGTTAATCAGGCTGAGTTTGAAGTGTACCTAGCTTCACATGTTGGCAACGTAATTACTGTCAAATACCAAACTCCACGTGCGAATAGTGCTAGACATTGGCGACCGATTAACCTCGTTAAATATGACGCTACATATTTCTATGCCGAAGCTGCGGACGAGCGGGATTATCTCATTAAGTATCGTCGAGACCGAGTCGTAGACTTCCAGTAAAAAGGTTTTGGCTTTCTATTTTTTCGGACGGGGTTGATTGGGGACAAACGCAAACTCGATACTTATACCCACTCAATCACTGTATGTGTTGTACAGTATCTTTTTTGAAACTGGGGGTAGGGGGGTGGCAATATGTCTATAAAAAGAGACTATTTCCTTTATGTTCTTTATACACAGTTCCTTTGATTTGTTACTGCCCGTAAGGCAGGGAATAGCCGCCAAACATAAACGAATCATACGATGATTTAACTGATGAGAATACTGCATTTCTATGATATTTTTTTGTTTACTTTGCACAATCGAACGTACGAGTGATAACGAAATACAAATTATACGAGTATAATAGTTCTTAGACGACATACACACTAGCGAAAGCAAAGCGTCCCTGGAAGTCTTTATGCAATCATCGGCTCCCTGTCGCGAGGATACTATCAACGGTTAGTACACTCCACCAGTTAGCCTTATAAATTAAAAACCGTACAGCTAAGCAGTTTGTTTTAGTTGTTTTTTGTTTATTAAGACCTAGGAGATTGTATGAAGACATACGAACAGATTGAATTTATTAGTTATATTGAAACACCTCGTTATACAGAAGTACCCATAAGAATCGACAGTATTCTTGAAGAGCGTATGAGGGTATTTTTAAGGGCAAGGAAGGCACGTCGCCTTATATTTTGTAAGTAGGCAGCTATATGAATCCTTCAATAGATATAAATGAGAGGGTGGACATCGTGCCTATTTTCTATGCTCAAGCAAGCGAAAGACTTGTTTGCGTACCTTGGAAGATGAAGTATAGAGGTCAGGAAATTATATTTACTAAGTTTGGGATGCGGCATCCCACATCTAAGGGTAGGAGGATGATTCACGTTTTCGATATGAGCGACGGTGTGAATGATTATCGTATTGAGTTTGATTCAGAAAGGCTAACGTGGACGCTAGTGAGTATGTTGGGAGGTTACTATGTATAAAGATTTGAACACTGAGAAGCCTATGATAATGTTCATCGACCTCAACAGTGCGTTCGCTACCGCAGAGCAGCAAGCTCACCCTACATTGAGAGGGAAAGCTATGGGGGTAACAAACCGCATATCGAAGGAATGTTGTGTGATAGCTGCATCGTACGAAGCAAAAGCTCTAGGTATAAAAGTAGGTATGAGACTAAGTGATGCTAAGGCGATATGTCCAGAGTTTATAATACTCGAAACCGATGCACCTAAGTATCATCAGGTATATCAAAAGCTTGTACGTATTATGAAAGATTATTCACCGAAAACCCGTATGAAATCTATTGATGAGGGTATCATTGATTTTCACGGAATGGAACCTGTTCTTAACGGGAGGACACTGGAAGATATTGGTTACGAAATCAAGCGGCGAGTAAAGGATGAAATAGGCGACTGGATGAAAATTAATGTAGGTATTGCACCGAATATCTTTCTTGCTAAGCAAGCAGCGGGCTGGCACAAACCTGATGGGCTAGACATTATTGATCACCGAAATCTTCTTAGTTATTACAAAGAAATGAAACTAACTGACCTTACGGGCATCGCGGAAAGAAATGAAGCACGACTCAACTCATATGGCATTATGACACCTCTTCAATTCCTAGCAGCGGATGAATATATGCTAAAGAAAAGAGTCTTTAAAAGCATTACTGGTACATATTGGTATCGCAGACTGCGTGGTTATGAAATTGATGACAATGACACAAAACTTGGGATGATAGGTAGACAGTGGGTGCTACGAGACCCCACACACGAGACTGAAAGGCTACGTTCGTACCTATCCTTCTTATGTGAAACTACGGGGATGAAAGTACGTTATAGAAATGTTGAAGCGAGGGGTATTTGTGTATGGGCTTCACTCCGTAATGGAGAGTACTGGCAGAGTAAGCGAATGCATAAGTCCAGTTTCTATACGAACCAAGAAATCTATCGAAGGGCTATGGAACTATTTAATCAGCGACCAAGTGGAGCGGACGTAACTACTATGGGAATCTATTGCTATGAGCTTGAGCCCTCGAAGAGAAGTCAGCTCGATCTGTTTGAAGACATTGCGAAGAAAGACTGGCTTACGAAAGCTGTCGATGAGATTAATGAATTCTACGGTGCTTTTACTGTACATATGGGCACTACACTTGAGGGCAAGACTGTGATTAAGCAGAAGATTCCGTTTGGTGGTACTGAGTATTTTGAACTACTACTTAAAAGAGCGTAAGAGATGGAGGTTATGTTATGAAAAAAAGACAACACCGAGTTATAATAAAAACATCAAAAGGTGTGGGAGCTGCGAGGACTATGAAAACTGAACTGCAATTTGCGTTAGACGACCAATTGTTAGGTGAAAATGTAAGCCCTGACAATATTTCTTTACCTATGCTGGAAGAATTCGTTCAGCAGGTGATGCAGTTCGTTAAAGGCTCAAGCAAGATTAATCTGAAGAATTTGAAAACTGAAATACGTCAGGGATCGTTTGCTATTGCCGTGGTGGATGAGCTAGGAGAGCTGGAGGATGTTAAAAAGGACTATATAGCAGCAGCTAGTAACAACGACCTCTCTATGATTGACCCTGTTCGACGGCAGATATTAATTGAATGGCAACGAAGTGTTCTGAAAAATAAGGATAGGAAATATAAGCTTAAAGCGGAACTGCCTGACGAAAAGAAGAGCGATATTCGAATGGTTATTGATTCAAGTTCAAAGTTTCATTTTCATAAAGAGGTGTGGTTTGACGTCGAGGAGTATGTATACGGAAGAATCTATGACCTTGGTGGTAAAACTAAATCAAATGTACATATTGAATTGAGTGACGGTACTAGCATTAAAGCCGAGACCAATCCTAATACTTTACTGGGCGACAAAGAGAACCGTATTTATCGTGAGCAACTGCTAAGACTTAAGGCTAAACGTAATATTATGAGTGGAGAAACTAAAGACCACGTTCTGCTGTCTTATGAAAACTACAATTCTGAATACAATCAGGAAAAGTACGAGAAGCTGATAGCAAATGGTCGAAAAGCTTGGGGTCAGATAGCAAATCCTATTCAATGGTTAGAGATAACTAGAGGCTATGATGTCTAAGTCAAATAAAAAACAATTAACAGTGTTAGTTGATACTAGCTTTCTTATATTCTTGTCCAATCCAGACTTGGGGCAACCTCACGAGACAGCAAAAAAATATTACAAATACTTTCTGAAGCATAATATACAAATGAAGCTATCTACAATCGCAGCCACTGAATTTCACCAAGTGCAGTCAATCATTGATATTATATCAACGGACAATTATCAGGTTCTTCCGTATAACTTGAACGATGCAATACGAGCAGCGGATATAGCTTTTGGTCTAGGTGGAACTCAACGGATAAATAGAGATAAAGACAATATAAAATATATGGACGATATTAAGCTATTGGGCCAAGCTGCTTCGAATAATATAGATTTCATCATTACGCACGACAAAACGACGCTAGCTAAATATGCTAATAGTTTAAATAAAGCTGGTATTATCTCGACTAAGCCCATTGATATCAATGAACCATTTGATGCAAGTCATTTTAATGGTGGGCAATCTAGTTTAGATATAGGGACTTAGTTAACTCACAACTTCGGTGTAGTCATACTTAATTTTAGTTATAACCTCCTTTATAACGGGGAGCCAAGCATAAGCACTATGATGTAAATCATGGTGTTTTTGCTTA
>CEPH01015348.1_pt1 | contig 13062 bp, 21 predicted proteins | sample 530571 | NCBI WGS metagenome assembly CEPH01 (sample SAMEA2620413, study PRJEB7988) | marine metagenome | biome: marine biome (ENVO:00000447); feature: surface water layer (ENVO:00002042); material: "saline water (ENVO:00002010), including plankton (ENVO:xxxxxxxx)" | depth 5 m | reverse complement strand
TACAATGGTTTACCCTGGCCGATTGTTGGTTTGTGTGTTCTTTTCTCCGCTTTATTCATACGCTTTTTGTGTCTACCTATTTTAGGACGAGTTCGCTTTACGTATGTGTTAACGCCGAATCTATTTCTTTTAGCCATTTTCCTGTGATCTATCTAATTGTGCGTATGATATAATACCTTGTATTTCGTTCGCAGTGCCAGTTGTCATTTTAATTACATCACCAGCTTCTAATACTAAGGTTTGATTTATTATATCTGTGGTTGAAGAAGCTGCTATTGATTGATTACCTATTCTAAAGGTTGCACTAGCTGAGGTATCAGTCACTTGCGTTACCAACGAAATAGCGGATGATCCAGAACCGTTAGATGCTTGTATTTGTTTAACTAGCACTGTTGAGCTAGTGTTAGCTGTCAAAACACTAACAGTGCTTGTGGTCGTTAAAGTAAAACCTTGATTTTTATATTGTATAGTCATTACATTAAAAAATAGTTAAAACTATTTTGTTCGTTTTTAATATCAGTTGTAAAAGAAAAATTCAATTGCTGTTGCAAAGTTCTTAAAGCCTGTAAAATTTGTCTTTGATTATCTGTAGAGTATTCACTAGCTGGTTCTGGTAATTGTATAACTATTCTAGCCATTATCTTCTACCATCCACTCTTACATCAAATCTGAAAGTGCCATATCGCCAACTCTCGTCTAAACTTTCGTTTTCGATTTGCACAGCAGCAAATCTTGCTCTTGCTCTTGTGTTTACTTTAGTGGTGCTAGAACTTATAGTAAATGGTCCTAATGGACTTGATGCAGCTACAGATCCTTGAGCAAAAGAGTTCAAGAAAATAGTAACTTTTGCGTTACCACTAATACGTTTAAAGTCTGGTAAAAATCTACTAATACTCATTAAGAATTCACCATCACCAGGAACTCCTGAATTACCATTCAAATCAAATTCACCAGATTTTATAAACGCTGGTATTGCAGTTGATGACTGATCAGTATTTACTTGATTCACACCTATTTCATGTTGATAATAAATTGAAGCACCAGCTGAAACACCATTTACAGTTGGAAAAGTTGGCGTTATTGAAGATTCATAATCTGTTGCATAAGGTTGTTCATACACGGTAGATCCAACCCATGTAGTTCTATCCAATGTGCTAGTTGTCCAAACATTTTCAGCAAAGTTATAGGTTACACATCTGTTTACAACTTGTGAATTTGCAGTAGCATAAAACCAATTTATTTCAGAATATAATTCATTTATACCTGCATATACTAATTGACCAGAAGTATAATTTATTCCAGGGTTGTTACCGTTTGTTGTAAATACAAAATCTTCTACTAAACAAGGTAATGATTTTACAGTTCCGTCATAGACATAAAAACCGCCTGTTTTACCCATCCAATAAACAGCACCGTTTGCAAAGATCCCCGCATGTTGTCCAATCATACCATTATTTGAACCCACTTTAAGAATAGAAAAAGTAAAAGGTGGTCCAACAAACTGAACTATATATGATGCAGTGTCAGTTAAAACTATAATATAATCTTTACCTTTGATGGCACCAATAATTTGTGTTCCATCATCTAATCTAAAAGTCCCTGCAGTGTTAGTTGATGTAGGTGCATAATCGGTTAAACTTTCTTGATCAGAAAATCTTATGAACATTTTATCTTGTGTGGATGGAGTTCCTATGGTTGTTTCAGTTCCTAAATGAAATAAGTGTCTATCCCTATCAGAGACCATTGTCATTACAGACCTAGTAGGCATGCCTGTTCCTATAGTAGCTCTAGTAGTTAAAGCATTTGTTGCTGACGCATCCCAAGTAAAAGTTCGACCGTTGTGAACTGTAGCTATAAGTAAATTACCATAATTATCTAATGACCAATTGGCAGGATCTATGGTTACATTACTGGATGTTGAAGCATCACCCCAGCCAACGTAATCAGAAATATTAGTAACCGTTGATCCATCGGAATGCTCTGCTGGTGTTGTGCCGTTAGCTCCACGACCTAAACCAGTTAACTCATTGCTGTTTTTACCTGAGTAAGTAATGTCCTCAGAACCAATTCTAATAGTTCCAGAGGTTGGAAAGTTAGTGGCACTAGTAAGAGTTACAGAAGAGCCACCAACTAGTAAAGCTCCACCATTGTTCATAGTTGTTGTTACTTGAGCAACCGTTCTACCACCCCATAAGTAAGTCCCCCAACCATAACCAAAAGTTTGATTGAGTGGTCCAACTGGTTCGTAAGGTCTAACATCTAATGATCCATCAGTTGTTACACCAGATTTAGATTCTGCTGATGGCATTGTAATTGTGAAAGTTGTTATAGTAGGAACAGATTGAACTTCAAAAACTTGATCATCAAAATCTGCAGCAGTGTAGTCTGTATTAGCAGATGTAAAAGAAGCTGCATTAGCAAAAGTAGTTAACTCTCCAACTTCTAAATTGTGTGATGCTGAAGTAGTTATAGTAACAGTAGCTGATCCGTTGGTCGTTGTTATACTTGCTCCTGTAGAGAAGTTGTCAGTTTCTAAAGGTGTTACATCATAGAAAGCACCAGCATAATAAATAATTAAAACTTTATCAGTGCCAATCGCAGCAAATTTTTTACCATCTGTATTGGACCAAACGTGTTGAGCTCTAGCTGCACCAACTATAGTATTTTCTGTAAGTGCACTCCAACCACCAATTTTTTCTGGTTCACCATATCTGAATCTAACATTGTCACCATCAACCCATCTACCTTCAGCTTCTGCTGGAGTAGCTTGTTTGTCAAAACCTGGGACTATACGTACTTTTGATAAAGGCATATTGTCATTATACTAAAGTTCTAGTGTGATTTATAGACTTGGCTCTTTATCTAAAAAGCTATACCAACCAGTAACTATGTATTTATGGTCTATTTTTGTTATTTGACCCCTATGAGTATGAGTCCAGTATGCAGGCCAAATTAAAGTTAAGCCTTTCTTGGCTGGCACTGTTAGGTTTTGATGGTAAAACTCTGTGCCACCTTTTTCAACATCATTTAGATAAGTCATAAATACTAAATTTCTTTTTCTTAGATGATTAGGTGTTCCATTGTTTTCGCAGTGCCAATTATAGAAACCTTGTCCAGGTTTGTAATGTTGTAAATTATAAGGTTCTACAATGTCTGTGTGAAAAACAAAATTTACATGTGGCAACTGTTTTATATATTCTGCTGCACAACTATTTAAAGCTTTCCTATAAAAATACCATGGCTTGGAGAAATCATTACTTGAAATATTAATCTCCCGTTTATCATACTCAATCTTTTTATTTGGTCTTTCAAGTTTTACATCATGATAGAGATGGTCATTGTTATCAGCCCATAGTAATATTTGATCGCAGATTTTTGTATCAATATACCAAGATCTCATCAAGGTATCGACATTTGAATTTTTCATCCTAAGTTAAAAGATAGTCCATATTTAATAGCTTTATCAGAGCCTTTAGTTGCAAAGTGTTTTAAAAAAGAACTAAACAAAGCAAACTCACCTACTTCAGGTTTTAATGTAATATTGATTTCAGGAAACTCTAAGTGTTGATTACTAGGTGTTAAATAAATAGCACCAGAGTATAAGTTAGGCCTGTGATCATGAATATTTGTATGGTCATGTGGTTGTAACTTAATACCCCAAGCATCTGTTAATCTACAAGATGGTAGGTTTTTGTGCATAACATTCGCTGATTTAAATATGTCAGTAACCAATTCAATAAAATATTTGTCATCTAAAAAATATTTCCAATCGGTCATTTGACCTTTTACGTTAGTTACATAATTTTTGTTTTCTTTATGTTTTATACCCTGCTCAATCTTATCTATGAAATATTTAGCATCAGTTTCTATTTTTCCTGAATAAAATAAAACTTCTTGTTCTATTGGTTTTTGTATATATTTACTTAAGATTAACTTTCTCATCGGGTTTAGTCATTTTGTTTTGTAGTTCTTCTTTAAAATTTGAATTAAAAGTACCAACCATGTGAACTAAAACATTACCAAAAGTTTTTAAAGTTTCTGGAGTAAAATGTAATTTTTTATTTTTATTTAAAGATTCAATTTCTTCGTCTGAAAAAATTAAATCACAAGATCCATCTTCTTTGCTTTGTCTAAACTTCATCCTGGTAATTGATTCCTTTTTGAGGCTGGTAACCCAAATAAAGGTCGACCATCTTTGTAATTGTTTCGATGAGGACCATTTTTGTCTACATAATGTAAAAACACTTGAGCATGATAATCACTTTTATATTCGTTTCTCCAATGTTCAACATCACAACCTCTGTAAATTACTGCATCTCCATCTTCTAAAGTTATTTCATTACCATCTATGTATAATGGCCACTTACTCGATGAAGCTATTTGAACGGTTACACTTATTTCACAAGATGGTCTGTCCTTATGTTTTTTTAAATCAGCTCCTAAAATATACATCCTCCAACAAGAATAAGTTGGTAAAACTTTTAAACCTGTTTCTTTTTCCATAATTTCTGCCTTATGTACCATCAATGCTTCCATGATAGGATCTCCGTAAAACATGGGTAAACCTTTGCATTGCTGAAAATCAAATTCGTTTTGATTAATTCTATGTTTAATAACTGTATAAAATCTTAACAACTCTTGTTCTTCTTTAGTTAAAAAATTTTTAATTACTTTGTATTTATCTAAACTGCCCATGATACTATTGAATGTCTTACTCCTTTAGTTATTGGCTCTATGCCATGTCTAAATAAAAAATTACTTGGCCAAGTTATTATTCTACCAGCTTTGGGTTCAACCACTTTTTTATCCTTACCATCTGTGGATTCAAAAATTAAATTACCACCTTCATAATCATTATTTAAATATAATATTTGACTTATTCTTCTGTAGGTATTACCGCCGTCATCAATATGTAATTTATAATGACCACCTTTTTCATATCTTAGTGCTTGAATATCATTGATAGATGCTTCAGGCACATCTTTGTGTACACGACAATAATTATTTATTGATATACTCAAGTAATAAGTTACAAGATTAGCCCAATGACTTAAAGTTAATGATTCATGTAAGTTTGTAAGACCCATAGTTTCTACGTTTCTTATTTCTTTTATTAAGCTTGCAGCAGATTGATTTGTAAAAATCTGACCTTCTCGATACCATTTTTTTTCGTAAGCAAAGTTTAAAAATTTAATTAACTTTGCAATTATTTCAGGGTCAATTTTATTATCTTGGATGTAAACGTATTTGTCGAATAACATACGTTTGTTATATACGATTGTATTATTTTTGTAAACTAGAGGTTAAATCTACTTATAGGTGTGCCTAAACCAGCATCAGTAAAATATCTTTCTAGCGTTTTGTTCATTGGAAAAGATACACTTGATGTGTCAATACTTTGTAATGCTGCTTTATAGTCCATAATTCTTTGTTGAAAAGAAGCATTATCTGTAAAATTACCTTTTTGTAAAGCTTTGTCTAATCTATTGCAAATTTTAGTAATGTTTTCATCCATTTGTGTTTGATTCTCAAACCAAGCAGTTTTGGCAACATAACCATCTGATGGAGGTGGCATATCTTGATCTTTCATTACCACATTAGATCCAACTATTTCTTCGTCAACAATTTTTTCTTCATGGTTTAAAGATTCATAATCTTCATCAGAAATATCAATAACTAAATTTTTACCAGCCACAGTAGTATCCCAAGTAGGTATAAAGCATTTCATATCAGCCTCTGATTGTCCTATCATTACAAATCCCCCAGTTGGTGTTTTTAGTAATTTTTTAGCCATAATTAAAACGTCTCGTATATCATGCAGAAACCGTCTCTGCCGTCAACATCTGCAGCTGTAGCTGTTGCAGGTAATTTTTTAGGGAAATCGGTTTTAGGATTTAAAGTAAAATCATAAATTGCTTCTGGGTTTGTTCTGAACATAACTACGTCACTGTCAGGACAATTACCTGGAGAGCCATAACCTGGTGAGTAAGCTTGTGGTCCACCACTACCAGCGTTTGCAGTTATTAAAACTGATGGGTCACCAAAAGTTGATGCTTGTCCAGCTTGACCAGGACCTGGGTTTGGAGCAGGCACCATAGTACCGCCAGCACCAATAGTTAAATTTTGTGAGTAAGGTCCAGTAATATCTACAAATTTGATACCAAAACCACCATCTCCACCTGATCTCTGTGAGCCTGATCCGCCACCACCGCCAGCTATATAAACTCCAATTTTAGTAGCGTTAGGTTGAGATTGAAAACTGTAAGTTCCTGCATCCATTTGTTGGAAAGTTAATTGAGTTGTTCCACCACCAGATCCTGAAGATGCAGCGGTAATTCTACCGTCAGCGTCAACAGTTATGTTAGCAGTTGTGTAAGATGCAGCAGTAACGCCAGTAGCTACTAATTGATTAGGTCCAACAGAGTTAGCTGCCATTTTAGAAATTGTAACAGTTGTAGCTGCCATTTTAGCACCTGTTACTTGTAAAGCTGAAATTTTAGCAGTGGTAATTGCATTGTCAGCAATTTTTGCAGTAGTTACGTTTGCGTTTGAAATTTTTGCAGTGGTTACAGCATCATCTGCTATTTGAGCAGCAGCTACTGTTCCACCTAATGTATCTAGTGATACTTCTTTTAAATTTGTTCCGTCTGCATATGCAGCAAAAATAGCTGCTCTGTCTGGAGAGAAACCAGTTCCAGAAGCCGTTTTAATTGTTAAATTAGAAGGGTTAGTTAATCCTGTGCAATCAAAAATATAAAATTTTTCTATTCCATCTGGTATTGTGCAAACTGTGCTAGATGCTATTGAAGCAGTAGCAAATTTGATTACCATGTTTCTCGCGTTTGACAAAGTAGCATTTGTCATTGCAAGTGCTAAAGTTCCACCACTTGATAGTGTCACTTGTTCAAAACCAGCTATGGCTTGTTGTACTAAATTTAAATTGGTGTTAGTTTTATCACCCCATGTACCAGCGTTTTCGCCAGTGACCATTAATTCTAGTTTTAAATCTGTTGAGTATGCTGATGTCATTTTTTATCTATCCTATCAAAACTATGCAGCAAGATCAACCTCTGTCCACGTATTATTTACGCCAGTGTCAATCTCATTCCACGAAGTTATGTTAACTGTGCCTATATTTGTTGTCAACCCTATACCAGTTACAGATGTTCCTGCAGTTCCTACTGCAGTTACTGATCCCACTGATGTTGACGCTGCAGATCCTGTTACTGGATATGCAACAAAATCGATTACTGAGTTTACAGAAGCAGCTAAAGCTTGACCTGTTACAGGTTCAGTAGTTCCTTGTACTAAACTTATTGATCCTAAATTTAAAGATGCAGAAATACCACTTACATCTACTTCTAATATTGGTTCTGGTAAAACTGAATTTACACTTGTATTAAGTGCTTGACCTGTGACTGGTTCAACAGTCGATTGTACTAAACTTTGACTTCCAAGACCTAATGTCATGTCAGGTTCAAAAGCAAAAACAAAAATGCTATTGTCAATTTGAATTGACTCTAAACCTATTGTAGATGTTAATAGACCTGCACCAGTTACTCCAACCGTTACATCTGTAAATACGCTTTGTAACGTACCAATACTTGCAGTCATGGATATACCAGTAACCTCTGTTGAGAAGTTACCACCCCAAACTAAATTACCCCAAGTTCTTCTACCCCAACCTTCTCCAATACGAGCATCGATTTCTACTGAACCAACTGACGTGCTAGCAGAAACACCACTTGAAATTTGGAATGATCCGTCTCCTCCGACTGATTGTGGTGAAGCTGCTGTTGCATTTAATAGTCCTGCGGTTGTAACTTGAACAGTAGCACCGATGTCAAAAGAGGTGCTTGTGCCAGCTGATAATGTTGCAACGTTTCCTGATGGAGCTCCTGAGGCACCTGCTCTCGCAGTTACAGAACCAGGACTTGTTGTTAAAGATTGACCTACTGCTACCACGTCTCCAGCAGCACCCCAAGAATTTTCTCCCCAAGTTAATCTGCCCCAACCTGTGTTAATTTCTTCATCAGTTGTTACTGATCCAACAGAAGTTGATAATGATCCAGCGGTTGTTACTATAGCTTTGTTTTGATCTTGATTTCCCCATTGGTTATTGCCCCAAGCGTTTAAACCCCATGTGTCTCCAGCAGGAGTATCAGCTTCTCCTCCCATGTTAGGGTGATTAGAACAATAATAATAAAGTTGTGGTGCTGAAAAAGCGACTTGAATTTGTGTATAAGCTCCCGCACTTCCAGGAGTACCGTTAGTAGTAACACCAACAGTGTATTCGGATCCTCCGCCTCCATGAGTTCCGTCAGATGTAGTTGAAAATCTTAAAGGGTGACCGCCACCAGTTCCGTTAGAGGAATCAGATTGATCAAAACGATAGGTATAACCTTCACCTAATTGGACGGTAGCTTGTTGAACTCCGTCAATTGCATATTTATTGCCCGACCCAGTTGAAACAACTGTTACAGTAAATGTTCGCGTTACAGACACTGAGTCGAGCTCCTTTCATTATGCTATTCTTAGAATCGCAGCAGATGTTGTAAAAGCAGGGAACTGAATAGTAAATGTTCCTGCAGTTGCAGTTTTATCTCCACCGAAATCTAAAACACAAACAGCCCTGTCTTCATTGGTATCATTGTAAATTAATGCACCTCTTGCAGTAAGTGTAACACCTGTAAATGATAAATCAGCAAAGTCTGTAATAGCTGTATTTGTAGCTAATGACGTTCCTACATTTGTTAAGGCTTTACCACCAGAAGAATAACCTGATGGAGAACTTACTTGACCAGTTGTTAAAAACGATGTTGTAGATTTTCCGATAACAGCCGCAGATGTATACATTGCTAACTTGAATGAATTACCACCTGGATTGCTAAAGTTATGCTTCGCTTCTAAAAGTTCTTTTTTAAAAGAGTTGCATATTGCGTTACTTGTTATTGCCATTTTAATATCTCCTTAATTAATTATGGTGATGGTGAAGGTATTTTTATTCGAGGAACTCCACTATCGTATTCTCCTCTTCTTCGTCTACCCATTTGTTGTAGACCAAAAGCTTGAATACTTTCATTATACCTTCCAGAATAGATTTTGTATAGATCATCAGGTCCTTTTAGGTATCCGAAAGCTTCTTTTAACACTCCGTAGAGAAGTAGGTTCTCATGGTGAGTTGATAGATAGGTGTTAGTAGAACTATCAAAATGAGGTGGGTCTTTAATGTAATTTATTTGTATATCGTATGCTTGATCAGGAGTGGGAGCTAATAAAATATGAACTTCGTCCCAATTAGCGAAATATTTAGGTAATCCTGTAGTTGTGTTATTCGGACTAAACTCAGCAATAAAACTAGTATCTCTCTTTTCTAAAAAATCTCTAACATTAGATGTAATAACTTGGACTGATCTTAAAATCAGAAGATCTGAAGGTAAACTCACATATCGATTACTAGCAGTTGTTGATGACGTTGCATATTTTCTTAAATCATCATAATCAACTTGCCCAGCTATCTCTAATTCAACGTTTCTAATGAATTGGTCTAAAATAGTATCTGTTAAAACATTGCTATCTGTTTCTGTATAGTTTCTAACTTGAGTTAAAAATGCTGAATGTGTAATTGCCATTATGTTATACTCACTGTTACTGGTCCTAATCCCATACGAAGCTGTCTTCTAGCGTTTTGTAAAGAAGGATCTCTAGGAACCATTGATTGAATAGAAGTTGTTATACCATCGTTAGTGGTAATATTAGAAAAAGTGCTGAAAGCAAACATTCCAGGTAAACTCAAATCAGCAATACCAACACTCTCACCACCAGATGATACAATCGTATTATCATTAGCTGCAAAAGTTGGATTTAATACTTTCATTTCTTGTGGTTGTTGAAATCTTTGTGGTCTAACTTTTTGTAAAGCGATAGCATCTGCAACAACTCTTTTTCTTCTGATTTGTGGTTGCTTAGGTTCGTACTCTGATATGTGAACAAAAGATCCATTCCATTCTGTAACCATTTCAGAATAAGGAAAAGCCATACCACTTCTATCTGATATAGCTAATGATCTTCTACCTGATGCGTATTTTGCCATATTAACTTACATTTGGAAAATAAGATTGTGGCGTAACAAATGTTGAAGCCCTTTGACCATCTTCTTCCAAAGCCCTTTTTAATTCATCCTCATATATTAATTTCATTTTATCTGTCATGTCTGGAACTTTTTTCATAGATAAATAATATGCTAATCCAGCACACATACATGGTAAAAATCTGTAAACAACATCTGCTTGTTGATCATAATAAGCTGTAGCATCTTCAATTCTATTTATTGAATAAAATTTTAAAACTGTGTAAGTAGAAGCGTCAGGTGCTAAATATAAACTAATTTTTGGTGTAGTTTGTCTGTCAACATAATATTGTGAAGGTTGTCCAGTAGCGTACTTATTAGGTAAAGCAGAATAAGTTGACCTGTCAATTTTAGTTAAAGCCACATCTTGAGTGTTTGCAGTATTAGAAGCAGTGGCTGTTGTAGATATGTAGGCCTCTAAAACATCATTAACATTTGTAGGCACAGTATATGTCTCAGTTCCTGCAGTTAATGTTTGCTCATTTAATTCAACTTTCCATAAATGAATACCTCTGTTGCCCCAATCTGCAAATAACAAATTTAAAGATCTTCTTGCAGTTTTAAGATCATATCCAGACATTCCTCTTAGACCGCCACATCTTTCGTAAGCTTCTTCTATGATTTCATCTATGTTTAAGTTAAAACTTGTTGATCCTGATGTAGCCATTATTTAAACTCCTTCAAAATTTTATTCGTAGATTGAGATGCTTCTCTATGAGCAGATGTAGAACTTAATCCTGCAGCTCTGTTTTCATTATATTCTTTTTTAAATATTTTCATAAATTTTTTTGATGCACCTTTAACAATCGGTTGTCCTAATTTAAAAGCTACTCCTATAAATGGTCCTGGCATATTTAAAATGTTTTCTTTATACGGAAACCAGCATGTCCTTTTTTGCTTATACCCATGTCAATCTCCACACCCTTTTTATAAATTCTACTATAAGATAAATTTGGATCAAAATAAGCTTTAGATCTTTTTGGACCTAAAATTTCATCACCTGGTTTATAAGGTTGAGATTCAATTCTAAATAAATCTATTTTAAATTTACCTTTAGTTTTTTGTTTAGGGTTTTTATAATCACTCATTTAAATCCTCTTTTGCGGCCGCTTTGAGAGCATATTTCTCCTTTTTGCGGTTGTACAACTTACTTGATTGTATCACTTTGGATTTAAATGTTCTAGACCTTACGATTTTTGCGTATGGATTCTTTACCTTTTTTTGCAATATTAACCACCTGAGTTTTACCCATAACCTTAGCACGTTGCTCCATAACTGTTAAAATTTGTATTTTTCTAGCAAAAGGTTTGTTTACTCTTTTGACTTTAGCCACGGTGGCCCTTGCATCTGCTGGTGTTGCAAACTTAATTTTGACTGTATCTCTAGGATTTTCGTCTGTATATAATCTTCTATCAGAACCTTTTGGTTTTTTACCAGTGCCTAATTTAGGATCTGCCACGTTTCATCTCCTTGATATGCTTCTTTATAATTTTAGATTGTTTCTTGTGAAGTTTAGAAGCTTTGTTTAATGCTGAAGCTACTTTCTTCAATCTTCCGTTTTTCATTCCGCCTCCTTTATAAGTTTTAACTTTTTTCTTTTCGTCTCTTGCTCCTCTTAATTTGCCCTCAATTTCTTTTGGTATTTGTGATCTGCTAATCGCCATTTGTAGTTTTAAAAGCTAATGTAATCCTAGGTCCTTTAGAATTATCTTTTGGTGCATTACCTTTATGTTTCTCCTTTGCATTAAATACTATAACTCTATTACTGACAAAATCAACACTTTCTTTTTCAGTAACAAAACATCCATCACCTTTATCTAAAGTTTTCGAAACCATCAACAATCCAGTATAATCTCCATCATCTTTATGAAAACACCCGTCCATTCCTGCAAATTGTATATTTGCATAAGCTCTTCTTACACTTTTATTTTTTATTTTTTCATCGAATGAATTAAAAATTTTAATAGCTAAATATTGAATTAGAGGATCTTCTAAACTAAAATTTGTCTGTAAAAATTGACTACCATCACCTTCATCACTGCATTGTAAATTCATTTTACTTTTTAAAATAAAATCATTTAAATAAACTATTAATAAGGGATCAAAAACTTTATCTTTTAGGTACATTAAAAAATAGATGTAGCGTTTCCTAAAATTGGTTCGTATTTTACTTTTCCGTCTTTTCTATAAGCTCTTAAATATTGTTTTCTTGGAGAGTCTTCAACATAACTACAGTGAACCCAACCACTATTTTTTTCTCCTGGATTCCAAAATTCTAAAATCAATTGATCTGGTTGTAAATTATTAAAAATCCAATCACTCAGTTCTGCATTTGATACACCTATAACTTCAAAGTCACAAGCCTCTGCTTTTGCATGTTGTGAATTAACGGAGCTGCCGATTGCTACACACAGCTCAGGGGAACGATAGCCTGAGGTTACTTTAACTCTACCAAAATGATCTCTTACAGGTTGTAATATATTTTCACAAAGTAATTTTAATTTATCAACTTGTTCGGCGTTAGGATTATTATCAATACCTTTTCTAATAGCCGTGTCGCTTTTAGTTAATTCTGATAGAGAAAAATTTCTTGTTAATTGCATTATGATTTTAATTTTTTGTTAAAAAAATTTATTTGATCCTGTTTTATAATATCAATTTCTTCATTATTCAACATACTTATTTCACTATCAAACTTTTCTTTTTTGATTAAGAGATAATAACATAAAGGAGTTCCTGATGGTATAGTATAATCACCCTTTAATTTATGCCAAAAAAGCTGCACATTTAAAAAGTTTTCACCCATTAATAATCCTGTGGCTGCGGTAAAATTTACATCATCGTTATAAGGTATTGCAGTGGATAACAAATAATAATCTTTAGGTATTATTACTCTCCATGGTGATTGTATTTTAATTACTGTATCTAAGACA
>CEPH01026744.1_pt1 | contig 13123 bp, 12 predicted proteins | sample 530571 | NCBI WGS metagenome assembly CEPH01 (sample SAMEA2620413, study PRJEB7988) | marine metagenome | biome: marine biome (ENVO:00000447); feature: surface water layer (ENVO:00002042); material: "saline water (ENVO:00002010), including plankton (ENVO:xxxxxxxx)" | depth 5 m | reverse complement strand
GTTGCGGTGAGTTGAATCAAGTTTACGTTTGCAATTTCTAGGAAGACCTCTTCGCCGGGAGCGAGAATCAATCCATTAGTTGCTCCTGCGGGGAATGCTGATACGGCCAGTCCTTGCGGAGCAATCGTCAAGTATCCACCACCAGAGTTACCCAAGTCATTGTCTTGAATGTAGTTCTTTAGTTTTAGACCAGACTCTAGGGCAAAGGATGATAGACCGGCAGTTGCACCTGTTCCCACAAGCATAAATCCTGCTGTGCATACGGTTGGCATTGCAATGTTATCGATATCAATACTACCAGTTACTTCGACTCCACCTGCTCCTGCGGTGACTCCGATTTCCTGTCCTGCGACATCGGTAGAAACAACCTTGACATCAATCGCAGTGTAACCGGCGGATCCACCCATAAGATAGGTTTCATCGACTCTGTGGATGGTATCGAGAGTACCACCAGAGATACCTACTTCTTCAACTGTAAGAGTTGCACCTGCGATGGAAACTGCAACAGGCGTAGATCCATCAGTACTACCGGCAACAGGGAGGAAATCAAAGTCTCGACCTGTGGTCAAGCCTAGTCCCTGAATCTCTACGGGAAGGGGATCGGTGGTTGATACGAGTGTGCTTGTATTAGCATCACCAACATCCAACTTGATAAGTTGAACGTGACCAACGCTAGAGATAAACTCTGTTGCAACGTCAGCACCGCCTGTGCCTAGGTTGAGTGTAATGTTGTCTGCTGCTGTGTTTCCACCTGCCATAAACCTTCTCCATTTCTACGGGGATACATAGTATGTATGCTTGACTAACTTCAGTCTTGTGATATACTTCTTCTTGTTCAATTGAAAGGATTCACAATGATAACGAACGAGGAAGACTACACTGTATCTATTCCCAAGAGAATCGAAGAACTCGTTATTGACGAGGATATTCCTTATATGGATGCGGTGATTCAAACCTCTGACGAGATGGGCGTGGAGCCTGGTTTTGTTGCCAAGTACCTGACGAAGCCTATTGTCGAGAGGATTCAGAGCGAAGCAGAAGATAAAAATCTTCTACCAAAAACAGCAAAACTTCCATTTTGATCTTGACTGAAATCATTATGGTGGTACATTACATCAGTCGAAAACAGTTCACAACAAAGGAGAACATATGTCGTTTGAAAACATGAAAAAGCGTAACACAACTGATTTGATCTCGCGCCTTAGTGCGAGTGAAGAGAAGAAGTCATACAAGGATGATCGTTTCTGGAAGCCTAGTCTCGATGATGCTGGAACTGGTTCAGCAATCATTCGTTTCCTTCCTGAGCCTCCAAAGGAGGAAATGCCTTACGTCCTTTACTTCTCTCATGGATTCCAAGGCCCGGGTGGTTGGTATATCGAGAACTCGCGTACCACTCTCGGTGAGAAGGATCCTGTGTCTGAGATGAACACGAAACTGTGGAACAGCGGTCAGCAGTCGAACAAGGATCTTGTGTCTCAGAAGTACAAGAGGAAGAAGAACTATGTTTCAAACATCCTCGTTGTCTCTGATCCTGGCAACCCCGAGAACGAAGGCAAGGTCTTCCTCTTCCGGTATGGTCAGAAGATCTTTGACAAGATTCAGGAGGCGATGAAGCCTCAGTTTGCGGACGAAGAAGCGATCATCCCGTTCGACTTCTGGAAGGGTGCTAACTTCCGTCTGCGTATCCGAAAGGTCGCTGGTTTCCTCAACTACGATAAGTCGGAATTTGATTCGGTCTCCTCTCTGTTTGATGGAGACGATGAAAAGTTGAAGGCCGTTTGGGAAGGTCAGAACTCTCTACAGGAGTTTGTCAATCCTGAGTCCTTCAAGTCATACGATGAACTCAAGGAACGCCTAGAGCGAGTACTTGGAACATCGGGCCCCGTTACTAGCCGAGCGGAGGAGATGGAGTCTCCCGAAAGGGAGGATGTGAACAGTCGATTTGGTTCGGATTCAACTCCGACCGAAGAGACCTCTAGTGATGCTCCGTCTGAGGAGGAAGATGCAATGTCTTACTTCTCTAAGTTGGCTGGAGAGGGATGAGAGACAACTAAATAAGAAGTCTCGCGAAGGGGGCAGGTCTTTGACCTGCCCCTTTTCGTTTATCCAGCGGCCGCTGCAACCGCTGCCCCTGACGTTTGTGCATCAGATCTTGCTGGTCTTGGTAGTGCCATGTTTTGTGTGGGAGAACTTGAATTGTCAACGACTGTAACGGTGTTTTGCACACCTGCCGCTTGAGCGACACCCTCTGCTGCGGTAGTTGCATCCTGCTGTGCTTTGAGTTCCGCTTCGGTGGGCATTCTTTCGAGAAGATTGCCATCTTCCGCACCAAGTAGTTTTCTGGCCCGAGCAGCATCCCTCGGGTCACCGAATCTCTTATCCATTCTCTCAAGTTCACGATTGAACGCAGAGGGATCACCATATCTCTTGAGTCGTTCGAGTCTCGCCTTTTGACTTGCAACTTGCTCTTGGAACTCTTCCTCTTGAATCGCAGCGAGATTGTCCATGTATGCTCGCCTAGTTGCTTCTCTATTTCTCGCCTCCGCTTCTGCATCTCTGGCAAAGTCTGCTTGCATCCGTTCCATTCCCTCCGTTTTGAAGAAGTCTGGAACCAAGTCGATGACACCCGCGGCGAGACTAAAGAACTGCTCTTTGATAATAGAAACAATCTCATCAATTTTCATCGCAAAGAAAGTGATCGGGAACTTGAACTTCTCGAAGATGAACTCGCCAATCTTAGTGAACGCATCACTGATGCCTTGTGCCGCACTAGAGATTAGATTCGCGATACCTGCAATAGAGAAGTTGTCTTTGATCGTATCGAAGACAATGAAGAATAGATCTTTGATTTTTCCGAACTGTAAACTAAGAACTTCTTTGAACATGAAGAGATACTCTTCGAAGACCAGTCCGAGTTTTTGAAAGATCGATAGTTCTGGATCATTGAAGATTGCACCAACATTACCAAAGAAGTTTTTGACGGGTTCAAACAAAGGATCAAGAAACTCCGTTACCGTATCATAACTGATGAGTCCAAATGTAATTCCTTGAATGATCTGGGCGATACCACCTTTGATCGCATCTATCAATCGATTTCCAATCAGTCCCTCATCTGAACCGATGAATCCCTTGAACGCTCCGGTGATTCCGTCGATCAGAAGCATTAGGGGGCCGAGGAACTTTAGTCCAAACCTTGCGACCTTTCCGCCTGGCCCAAGGAACGGTGTAATCCTCCCAACAATCTTCATCACATCATCAGACAGTGAAAGGATCTTTGCTGCAAAGAGTGGGAGTCTACCCTCAGGCCCAAAGAACCCACCAAGTGCAGCGAGAACGCCACCGCCGAGAAGACCACCGAGGATTGGGCCAAGACCTTTGCTTACTGTTTTCGCTCCTTCACCTGCACCTTTTTTCAGACCATCGATGCCATCACTCAGTCCAAGAATCGCATTGACTAGACTCTTTCGTTCTTTTTTCTCTTCAGCCGCTTGCTCTTTTTTCTGAATACGACCCTTTTCATCTCGCTGGACATTAGATAGGTCACGGCCTCGACCACCGCCGCTACCTTTACCCTTTCCCATGCCTTCGACAGCGGACGAGAACTTGTCTACGGAGTCACTAAACTTATTTGTAGTTTCGTCAGCCACGGTTGCGTTCCTTGAGTCTTTGCTCTTCTTCCTTTAGGTATTGTTTTAGCAGCATTATGTATGCGTGCCTTTCCCAAGGCAGCATGGACTCTAGATCCGACCAACTCCATTTGTGATGTTGCAGCATGATAAAGTTATTCTGGAAGTATGACTCCAGACTATCGTGCTGCATCATCAGGTAAAAAAATCGCTGAGGCCCTCCACGGTGATGCGATTTTCATGACCACACTCGTCACATGTCCATGTAATATCCTTACACATTCTAGGTGCGTCTGAGATCCAATTGGTGATTGACTCCATATGTTCTGTTGTCATGGATTCAATAAACCGTCTATTCTCCTCTGGATCTTGATCACGAAGTCTATACGTTTGTTTATCATCGTATACACCAGCAATTGCTGTTTCGATTACAGAAAACTGATCATCGATTTTCATCTTGTCTGTGGTCATAGCAGCAAACTTGCGTGTCGTTCTAAGACGAGGAAGTTGCATTATCAGTCCGATGTTGTCCGCGAGATGAATCCGATCTCCGTCTTTCGATTCGCCTTTGACATAGAAGTCCGTAAGATCAATTTCAATCGCCTTAGGTGCTTCACACTTTTCACAGGTCGCTCTCATCGTGACGGTTTCACCAACTGATGTCGTTCTAAGTTTTACCATGAGATACTCAATATCATTCATGGTCAAATCTTCTACTGAGATTTCCTCATCGATGCAAGTTGAGATGACATCTACGACAGTTCCGATGTGATCGTTCTTATTGTTTGACTGCATTGCAATCAGAAGATTCTTTTCCTCACGAACGGTAAAGGGTCTGTACGATACTGTCTGTCGTGTTGACGGTAGTGTTAGTTGATACTTTGGTGTTGATAATGTTGGTAGACTCATTCAATACTCCTATTCATTTCACTCAACGATTCTTTGTCCTTCTACGACCTTACCTCCTAGAGCGATAGACTCGGGAGATCCTGTCCTTTGGGCAACTGCTGGTAGATCTAGACCAAGACGAGTATTTGGTCCGCCAGCGGCCCCAGTGGTTTGTGGGTTGATTGGTCTTCCACTGAAAGGTTCGACCTGTTCCCACCATCTATACGCCATAGAAACTGTTTGTTTTGCTAGACCCTCTGTTTCTGCACCGACCTCAATCGCTGCGACAGATTTCGGCCAAACCTCATACAGTTTACAGGCATATCTGACTCGATCTTTGCGGTCGAGAAGATTGATAGTCAAGTCACAGACATAATCTTTGTAGTATCCGAATGTGTTTGTTCCTTGATTCTGAATTTTGGTCATCCAGTCGGTAAAGAACTGCCTTTCAAAATAGTCTGCACCAACCAAGAATGTCATATCAATGCTTTGCTCGTATGTTCTACCGTAGGGCATTTCTCTTTCTGGCCCAGAACTAAACCTCTGTGGGTTTGATGCTATTCCGATGCCCGGGACGGACACGGTTTCCAGTGATGCACTTAGCCTTTTCGTAAGAAACACCGACTGAATAATTTTGACACCAGAGTAAGAGTTACTAAAGTCGATAGTGTATCGATTCGTCGGAGCGGTGCCGAAACGAGTGATACGACTTACCATGTCTGCTACTGTTGGATTGAGTGGCATTAGTTCTTCCCTCTACGTTTCTTCTCTTTGCGAATCGCTCTGCGACTATCGTCAAACACTCTTCTTTTCGATGACTTCCTAAAAACTTCTATCGGTAACGCTGCTACTGTAGACCAATCCTTGAAATCAATCTCCACCACTTTCGATGAAACACGATTGAACCGATAGTATTTATAGCAGGGAACCAAAGAAATATACTGTGGTTTGTCTTTTAGATACTCATAATCTACTCTTACTCGGGCAAAGTCATCAGTTTGCTGTAGTCTTGATGAGATTAGTGTATTGAGAACCGCTGATCTTCTCTTGGGTTCTAGATAATGCAGATTCACTCCAAAGAAGCCTTTGTCTTTTCTTTCCAACATCAAGACCAAAGGCAAAGAATCATAGTAAGGCAAATCACGTTTAGTAACAGGATTGTATGTGAATAGATACAAGTGACCCTCACTGAGTCTTGTTGATTTTGGAATGTCTCTTGCACCACTGTGAATTTGTTCAATTGGGTCAAGGATACCCTCTACCTCACCTTTGATTCCTCTGATGTAATCAGAGAGCAAAGCAACTGGATTTTCTACTTCCTTGCTCATAGGATTTCATCCTCCGTGAGAATAACGAATCTCCAGCCACGGTAGTCACAGAACTTTACTGCTGACTCCCACTTTGCTTTGTTTACGGCATATTGAAATGATTCAACAATAAATGATCTGGTTTTCCTACCAGATTTAGGCATCGCTGGTGGTGAGGTTTGTTTTTTTGGTTTGACCTCAATCATGACGATCTCAACCTCACCCCTCTTGTTTTTTTGTTCGACAATGAAATCTGGATAGTATTTGTGTATACGATTGTCTTTCGGGGATCTATACGGAATAGCCACTTCCTCTGATGCCCATTTGATGATGTTCTTATTTGAATCAAACATCTTCATGCACCGACGTTCCCATAGACTTCGGTAAACAATTTTTGTGGCATCCCCTACATACTTTTGGGGATTTGCTGGTTTGTATTTTCCCTTGTATGCCATACATACTTATGTATCACCAAGAAAGGATGATTTACATGGTTGCAGAGTCTTTTGTTCCAAACGAAGGTGTGTTGGGCAACAATCCAGGCGTAGACCCGGCCGCTGGCGGTGCTGCTGCTACGAGTCAATTAGATGAGTTCAATGCGAACGCTAGTGGTAGTATTCTAGAACGAGCATCTCAGACTTTTGGCCAAAGCGGTGTTCTTGGCTCTCTTGACGGAAAAGGTCAGTTTGTCAAGTATCCAGAGGATTTAGAGGGAAGCACCGAATATTCAAACTTTCTTATGTTCAAGATTTTCCAGCGTCAAAGTCTGAACCTACAAACACAATACGAGCGACTAACGGATGCCTTGAGTGGTGCGGCAGAATCCGCATCCGAACTTATCACTGGTGGTGCAGAGGCAAGATCTGAAAGTCTTGCGGATGCAGGGCAAGCGATTCAAGATGCCAATCTAGGAGAGCAAGGTCTCGCAGGTTTCAACAAAACCATCTCCGACACAAGACTAGCAAAGGCAAAAACAGACACCAAAGATGTGATTGTTCTCGGCATGAACACTGGTCTTCAGTTGAATGATAACTTGTCATATACCGAAAACAACTTCGCAATGGTCAAGGGTATTCTAGAGGGTAATATGCTCGCTACCTTTTTTCCCAAAGCGGTGGCGGGTGGCCTTGGTGCCGTTGATACCGTGGGTAAAGTTGTCGGTGCTGATTTGAACTCTGAGCAAGCATTCAACTCAATAATTGGTGCAGTCTCAAACCCCAGAAAAGAAATGACTTTCGAAGGTGTTCAAATTAGAACGTATGATATGTCATTCAACTTCTCACCTAGATCAAGAGAAGAGGCAGAAGCGGCATTGCAGGTGGTTAGAATGTTCAGATTCCACGCATATCCAGAGGTATCGCCAAACAGAGCGTTTTACTCATTCCCATCTGAGTTTGAAATTCATCCCTTCATTGTTAGAGATGGTGTGTCGAGAGAAAATACGAAACTACCTAAGTTCCCTCGGGCATATCTCACCAGTGTATCAACAAACTATACCCCAAATGATTATATGACATCTTTTGAAGATGGAACACCAACTCAACTATCTCTATCACTTAGTTTCCAAGAGGCAGAGGCACTCAGTAGAAACCACATCAAGGCGGGCTTCTAATGGAATATTTCAAGCACTTCCCAGATACAAACTATACCTTTGATGGAAAGACACTATATCGTGCGAAGGATATTCTTCGACGAGTTGCTTTCAAAGAAGAGATCAAAAAGGGGAGAGACCTCTTTACCGAGTATAGGATCAAAGACGGAGATCGACTGGATACAATTGCAGACGAGGTTTACGGCCGTCCAGATTTTGCTTGGGTTCTTGCTCTTTACAATGATATAATTGATCCACTTAGTGATTTGAATTATGACTCTGATGCTTTAGACAAACACATTGAGAAAAAATATGAGGGGACTACTCTGATTCTCTTTAGTGGTGGAGCAACAAGCACCTCTGAGGAGCCACTTAGAGATGTCTGGTTTGAAAGAGGGGATACGATTTATGGGTATGATCCAAACGACATTGTAGATCCTTATCAGATGGAGGTTCGTGGTCAGGTTCTTGACTTTGATCCAACACTACAGACACTTAGAATCAAAGAATATATTGGGGACACCGACAAATCAAAAATCGGGGTGACACAGGTCAGAAGTTTTGATGACATGGTTGGAGTCAGAATTAGCACCAACTCGTTCCTTGACGGTGGTACATCTGATAACAGAGCCACAGTTCAGCGAGTTTACAGAGACAGTGGGAATGCTATTCATCACTTCTTTTCACCGATCATCAATTACAATGGAATGTCAGGCTCATACCTCGACCCTTATGGAACACCACCAGACGCCTCTGGCAGACAATTCACCTCTGGTGTGACCTATGCAGATTCATCTACTTACTCCACCACCGCACCGGGCTTCACCGCGACTCTACTAGAAAACTATGTCACGGATAATGACGCCACTTATGTGGTAACCAATAGAATGCATGAGTTTGACTTAGCACAAAACAGAGACAGATTTATTCGTATCTTAGATCCAAAAATTGTTCAACAGGTTATTGTTGAATTCCAAAGACTTGTTACCGGAGATGATTGATGTCTCAGTTTGATGGTCTACAAAGTATGGATCAAATGACCAAACTTGGCGACTATGAGATCGCCGAGTTACGTCTCTTTGCTGATACTGGGGGTGATATTGACTTGAAAGAGGGCGGTCAGTTCATGCGACTCTCTATCTTTGAAGATATTTTCTCTCCCACTATGCACGGGTTCATGTACATCAAAGATGGTCAGGGTATTCTGAATAGGATGCCTATCAACGCACATGAAACCTTACTTGCTTCATTTAGAACTCCCGGTATTGGTAGTGACTATGTTGACTTTTTGCTGGAAACATCAAAGGTCGATGAAAGAGTTCGATCTTTGGGCGAAAGGGCAGAGGGTTATAAACTCGATCTAAACACAACTGGTGCGAGGAAAAACCTACAGTCAAGAGTTTCAACTGCTTTGTCTGGAAGTCCAGAGAGTATCATTGAAGTTATTTGCACAGATTACCTTGACGGAACTTTGACATCAGAAAAAAGTTCAAACGACATTTCTAAGTTTGCTTTTCCTAACATGAGGCCACTCCGTGCGATTCGCTCTATCGTTCCCCTTGCACTGAATAGTAAAGGAGAGTCTGACTTTCTTTTCTATGAGGATAGGGGTGGATATAATTTCAAAAGCCTTTCGACTATCATCAATAGGAAAAAGAAAAAACCAAAGGCAACCTATACTCTAAAACCAGCAGCGTCTAGAGAGTCTGATGATGCAAATAGAAACCAATCGTTTCTAGAGGGTTTTACTAACCTTAGAGATTACAGTCCGATGAGACAATCTGACCACGTTCAGTCTATGGAGTCCGGTCAGTTCTCAACACAGGTTTACTCTTATGACATTTGGGGTAAGAGCGTGATTTCGTCAATGAGCAACTACTATCCAGAGTTTTCTCAGTATGATCGAGAGGCAAAACATCCAGTCATTCCAACGAACTCAAGATACATTTCTGGAAAGAATAGAATCATCGTTGAACCGAAAACGGCAAAGTCAAATACTGACTCAGACACACAAAGATATCAATCTGAGCCAGATAAGTATCGAGGTTCCAGAGTTGTCTTGTTGAACCAAATAACATCACAGCAAGTAAAAATCATGGTCCCCGGAAACAGTCTTCTTGAGTTGGGTGATCATGTAGAAATACTCATCCCGAGGGCAGACCCTATAGATAAAAGTGAACCTGTTTGGTTTGATGAAAGAGCGAGTGGAGTTTATACAATTACGGCTATCAGGCACGATATTGATTCTAATGAGTATACGAATACCTTAGAACTATCTCGATCTGGAACTCCTTTGGAATACCCAAGTGAGGGTAAATTCCTTGGGAGATCTAAAGAGCCTGATAACGCTGCTCAAGGAGTGTTCTTAGGATGAATCATAAAAATACTGTGGAAACACCAAACTTTGTTTGGTTTATTGGTGTCGTGGAAAGCAGAGCCGATCCCGATGCACTTGGTCGTTGTAAAGTTAGATGTGTTGGTTACCACACCGAAGATAAGCAGCAATTACCAACCGATGATCTTCCGTGGGCTACTCCCATGCAGCCTATCACAAGTGCAGCAAATTCAGAGGTTGGAACAGCACCAGTTGGCCCAGTTGAGGGAACATGGGTAGTTGGTTTTTTCCAAGACGGAGAAAACGCACAACAGCCTATTTTCATGGGAACCATCGGCGGTATCCCGCTCTCACCTGCAAGTCCCGGTGTGGGGTTCAATGATCCCAGTGGAACGTATCCAACTAGAACAGGCTTTCCCGATACACCTCGCCTTGCTTACGGAAATAAAGAGGGAACCTCGGTTGAGTTCAAAGAGTCAAATATTGATGAAATGCTCCCAGCATCTCATTTGTTTGGTGAACCAACACTACCCGAACCTTCTCCACCATACAACGCATCGTATCCATACAACCACATTACACAGACAGAATCAGGCCATCTTTTAGAAATGGATGACACACCTGGCGCAGAGAGAATCAATATCCTTCACCGTTCAGGATCGTTTGACGAGTATCACCCTGATGGGAGTCGTGTTCAAAAAATTCTAGGTGATGGGTATGAGATCGTTGCAAACAATAAGCAGGTTCATGTTCGTGGGACTTGCTATATCACTGTAGATGGTGATAGTGAAATTTACACCAAGGGTGATTGTTTGTTTAGGACAGACGGAAACCAACAATTCAAAGTCCAAGGCGATTGTCAGTTCAATGTTGGCGGTAAGTTTGCAGTTCAGTCATCAAATGGTGCATCGCGGTTGGAAATGTCTGGCCCAATGATCAACCTAAACCCACCGTATCCTGTAGTGTATTGAGGTAATAAATGACACCACAAGAAATTATCAATGAAGCACAACTACTGGGGGTTAGGATCATCCTGAATCCTTCGGGTGGTTTGTCGTTGGTTGGTAACACTAGTGTTGTCACCGAATCTTTCAAGGCCACGGTCACCGAAAATCGTCAGCAGATTATCGACTACCTAAAAACAAATGCACCTTTGCCGGCCGGAATCAATCCAGAGGTACAACCATCCAAGAGGTATACTGTTGGTCAAAACAACATGGTATTCTTTGCTGTCACTGGGCCAACGACATACGGGCCTCGTCCATCATTCGGATTGACATCAGCCAGTGCAGGCATCAAGTTTCCCGCCGATTTATTTACACCGATTTCAAGTCCACTCAAAAGATTGGGTCTGAGTGGTGGTGTTACACCTGATAATGTTGTCAATACTTTCAATGGTGCTACGGGGAATGTCGTGTTTACTGTCAATGGAAGCACAGGTTCCATAGGAGTTAGCACAGGATCGACATTCAATGTCGATGTGGTAAGCACTTTCAATGGAGCGACAGGCACTATTGAGGGCGTCAACACTTTCAATGGAGCAACAGGCACTATTGAGGGCGTCAACACATTCAACGGTGCTACTGGGTCAATTATCGGCGTCAACTCAGTCAACGGACAAACTGGTGCAGTGACTCTAGTTGATCTGATCGGTGTAAGCAGTCTAGATGGCACGACTGGTGATATCACTACTGATACTGGATTGACACTCAATGGACAAACTCTAGGGATCGATTCTACATCTGTCATAACGGTCGGCGGCGTTACAACCTCTGGCACCATAAATGCCACCACGATCAATATGGATCGAACGACCATCAGTGATCGAATTGTATTTCCAAATGGACAGATTGCTCAATCCATTATCACTACAGTGAATGGTGCATCCGGTGATGTCCAAGTTGTAAGCAGTCTGAATGGGGATACTGGTGCTATTGAGGGCGTCAACACATTCAACGGGAACACTGGAACCATCGAAGGCGTTGCGAGTGTCAATGGAGCAACTGGTGCCGTCACGAATATCGCTGCTATCAATGCAACAAACCTCTTTAGTTCCAATCAAGAGTTTGCAGGCAGCGTTGCTGTAAGTGGTGGTATCTCCTTACAAACATCTGGAATCACTTTCCCAGATGGAACACACCAGTCAACCGCCATGCGTGCGGGACTCAAGTATACTGTCACATCTGGCACTCCGAGTGCCGGTCAAGTTTTTGTGTCTATCGATCTTGGTGGGATTGTTGATAGTTTGTCACTTCACGATACCGATGCAAACGGGAATGATATTTCCGGCACTCTTACGTTGTTTGCATCCAATGGTGGGTACATTCAGATTCTAAAAGAGGATGGATCAGCGTTGATCGCTATTGCCGTTGATGCGGGTGAAACTGACACCGCAACATTTGCAAGTGATAAACTTGCCATTACTCAAATTGCCGGTGGCTCGCAAACTGGTTTCGAAACAGAGGATCAAGCACCATCGTCCGGTGATACTGTTTACGTTGATGTCATCCCCAACTTGGTATCCGCTGTTCAAACCATTGGGGGGTTCCAAGGAAATATTCAAATAACCCCTCTCAATGCGATACATGGACTTACAATCAACGAAATATCGTTTGTTCCCTATCTCGGTATCGATGAAACGCAACGACTTCGCACCGCTGGTATCTCTACCAATGGAGGTATATGTTTTCCTGATGGATCACATCTAATATCAGGCAAAGAGGTTGCTCAATTTACGATTCAGTCCTCGTCTGGAATCGCAGCGGATGAAAAACTAGATGCACTGAAGTTCATCCCGTTCAATGCAACGGTCAAAGAAGTTGGACTCAGGACTTCAATCACAGGTGGTGTAACGGCATCGTTTGTCCAAGCGGGAACAGATCCTTTCGGTGCTGCAACCACGAACGCCCGAACTCTAGCAACAATCGAGTTGGGACAGACTGGTAATGACTTTGGATTTACCTCTGCTACAATTTCAAGTTCTGCGATTACTGGTGGCAGTTTTGTGTATCTTGATATTGATGCGATCTCTGGTGGTATTACTGGGATCCAAGCGTTTATGACTTTCGAGGGAACTTGATATGGCACTGACTGACGTATTCATTTCACCCGCTGGTGCAGGCGATAACTCTGGTAGTTCTATTGCGAATGCTCTTCCTGCGATTAGCAGTGGAGATTGGTCAACCAATATCGAGGGTCTTGATCGTGCGAACAAGAGATTTGTTTTCCTTGAGGGAACATACAATGTAACGACCAAGTTGACATTCACTGGTTCTGCTCCTACAGACACACAACCAAATCAATGGGTGGGTGCAAAGTCGGATGGAACCATTCTTCGACCCAAGTTTGATGAAACAGGTCTTCGTCTAGACTTGAC
>CEPH01084558.1_pt1 | contig 13159 bp, 13 predicted proteins | sample 530571 | NCBI WGS metagenome assembly CEPH01 (sample SAMEA2620413, study PRJEB7988) | marine metagenome | biome: marine biome (ENVO:00000447); feature: surface water layer (ENVO:00002042); material: "saline water (ENVO:00002010), including plankton (ENVO:xxxxxxxx)" | depth 5 m | reverse complement strand
CGGGGCGGCGATGTTCGGATATGTTTGTTTCATCAGCGCTTGGAGACTGCCCCATGCGCATCAGCATAGTCATAGTATGCACCTACAGTGACAAAAACACAAGCACTTTAGGCGCGCTCAACCAGCGCAGTGAATTCGTCTTCGGTAAGAATAGTGGTACCATATTTCTCGGCCTTTGCGAGCTTACTTGCGCCCACTTTACCACCCGCCACAAGATAGGTTGTATCTTTCGCAACTGACGTCTGGAATGTTCCGCCCAGCTCCCTAATGTGATCCGCGGCTTCATCACGCGACATCGATTGCAGTGTACCAGTAACGACAAAACTCTTACCTACCAGCCCACCCGTTTTTTGTGTATAGTACGGCACCACACCAAGCTCGGTGAACTTCTCAAGTAGACGAAGGTTATCGCTGTCTACAAACCAGCCGTAAATAGATTCAGCCACTACCTTGCCCACTCCTTCAACCTGCATTAGGTCGTCCAAACTCGCTTCTTTTAACGCGGCGATTGAGGTGAACCTATTTGCAAGGTCGATGGCAGTCTGCGCACCGACATGGCGAATTCCAAGCGCAAGTATAAACCGTTCTAATGCTGGAGTCTTTGCCGCCTGAATTGCATCGTACAGCTTTTTTGCAGAAACATCAGCAAACCTGTCAAGCGCCCGAATATCTTCAAGGCGTAGCGCATAAATATCGGCAATATCCTTCACTAAACCAGCATCTACAAGAGCAACGACATTTTTTTCGCCCAATGTGTCAATATCCAACGCCTGACGACTGGCGTAGTATTCAAGTGCCCGCTTGAGTAATAGCTCACTTGAAGCACCTTTAACTCGATAGACCACATCGTCGCCCTGACGTTCAAACTCGAGTTCAGGATACTGCTCTTTTAAGGCCGTCTCGTAGTCAAATACTCGCGCCTGCTTGGGGCGAAGCTCGCGTACAACACTCTCTACCTGCGGAATAATATCTCCCGCTTTAAATATCACTACCGTATCGCCAATACGAATATCCTTGCGAGCAATCTCATCCGCATTATGGAGACTTGCATGCTGGACGGTAGTACCAGCAACTTGAACCGGATCAAAAACCGCAACGGGTGTTGCCGCACCAGTACGGCCAATACTTATTACAATATCTTTTACGGTGGTTGTCGCTTGTTCGGCGGCATATTTATAAGCAACAGCAGCACGTGGCTGCTTCCCTACCACCCCTAATGCCATAAATTGCGCGCGGTCATTCACCTTTACCACAAGCCCGTCGGTGTTAAACGGAAGCTCATGGCGCGCAGTATCCCAGTAATGCACGAACTGCATTACTTCATCGAGCGACGTAAACACCGTAGCCTGTACATTGCGCCGCAAACCAAGTTCGCTTATGTACTCGTACGCTTGCATATTAGTAGTAATCTCAGATGGATCGTCACGAATGAGATCATAGGCTATAAACGTGAGAGGGCGACTTGCGACAAGCTTGGGGTCAAGCTGGCGTATAGTCCCAGCGGCAAGATTACGAGGATTAGCAAATTCGGGCTTGCCAGCCGCTCGCTGTGCCTCATTAAGGCGCACAAAATCCTCCTTTAGCATTACTATCTCGCCACGCACTTCAGTCCTGCCTTCGGTAAGTCGCTTTGTTTTGCTCGTTTCACGGAGACGAAGAGGAACGTTTTGGATTGTGCGTACATTATTCGTTACATCTTCCCCAATGAAGCTATCGCCCCTAGTAACTGCCTGGCTAAGTACCCCATCCTCATAAATAAGCGCACAAGCAAGGCCGTCCATTTTTATATCGGCAAAGAATTCGTGTCGCGCCCCAGGCAAAAGCTTATCCATACGCACAACCCACGCTTTAACTTCGCTCACATCAAACACGTCATTCAGGCTTAGCATGCGACTACGGTGCTGTACTTTTTTAAAACCCCCCTGTAATTCGTTCCCTACCCGTTGGCTTGGGCTATCAGCTGTAATAAGTTCGGGATTTTCCGCTTCAATTGCCTTAAGCTCCACCATAAGACTGTCGTACACCGCGTCTGAAACAGTCGGAGCATCAAGCACATGGTACTCATAACTATACTGGAGTAAGAGTCGTTTCAATTCGCTATACCTATAGGAACTACTCTGCGACATAGTCAACTACCCTTCGATACAGCAAATACACATACACTGATGTCCATATAACGGTAAGTGCGCTAAGAATTACGAGCAATATTGGAATAACGGGGATCCATTCTATTTGCGGCCATATCGACTTGAGCCAGATATCAAGTGCGATAAACGGTATAAGCACTACTGCCCACGTTATGAGAATAACGAGCACCATCCATAGCATTCGCAAAAGTAGTTTTATGCGTCGTCCGAATATAATATCGGCCGAGCTTTTCAGCGCCTTTACTGGGTACATGCCCGGTAGGGTAATAATCACCAAAGCGAATAAACTACTGGATACCCAATACAACGAAAGAAGTGTAAGTAAGCCGGCAGCGATCCAAAAAAGCATTGCCTCTACCCCACCGTCGAGTATGCCAGTCGAAGCTGCGGCAGCATATCCAATAGCCGCCAAAGCAACGGGAATAAGCTGCACTAACATAATCACAACTACTACTATGCTAGCGAAAATCGGTGCACCCGCACTATATAACCCGTCACGTAGCTTTACCGAATGCCCCGCCATTCGGTTACGAAGTAGCCAAACTACCGTTAGCCATACCATCAACGTGAGAAGCACCGCAAATAGCTGCTGCGCTTCAGTAAGTTCAACCCCTAACCCGCTCGTCATTACAGAAAGAAATAGTGCGCCTACTTGACTTACAGCGTCCCAATCACCACCAAACGCTTCGCCGCCGAGCTCTTGCATTGTCGCGCTTAGGTCAGCATACACTGCCTGTGAGCTAAGCCCTACAAGGAGCCCGTAGAGCACCACGTATATAACCGCCAAGGGTAAAAAAAGCCGCCAGTTCCGCCCTACTGTTTGGAATACACTATGCGTAAAAGCAATATTCCCCGGTAGTACTATTGGTCGCACATAGTCACGACGTCGCGTGCGGCGAAAACTACGATGGGGTCGACGCTCGCGATAGTCAGCTAGCCACTTAGTGTATGTAGCCCATCTTTTTGAAACCCAATGCCTACCTGGCTGCTTCTTAGAACTTCGCGGCATTTTCACGCAGCCTCTTTATGCGATCTTCAAGTGGGGGATGCGAGCTAAATAATTTAGAGAAGAAACTTGGTTTAAGGGGGTCACTAATGAAAAGCTGCGCAGTTGCCGATTGTTGCTTTTTCATTGGCTTACCATACGACTTTAGCTTTTCAAGTGCGCTTGCCATGCCGTCCGAATCTCGGATAGTCATAGCACCTGATGCATCGGCAAGGTACTCGCGCTGTCGACTAATGGCCATTTGTACAATTGCGGCAATGATCGGTGCAAGAATAATCACCACCAGGCCAATAACAAGCGCCCATGGGCTATTATTTTCACGACGACCGAAAATAAGTGTATTCATAACGATATCTGAAAGAAGACCGATAGCACTTACCAGCCCGAAAGCAATCATACTTACCCGAATGTCGTAGTTTTGTACATGCCCCATTTCATGGGCCATCACCGCATTAAGTTCGCGATCGTCCATAATATCGAGTAATCCTGTTGTAGCCGCAACAACAGCGTGTTTGGGGTCACGCCCCGTCGCGAAAGCATTGGGCGCAGCATCGTGAATAATATATACCTTCGGCATAGGCATACCTAACGTAATGGACAGGTTCTCAACCGTGCGGTATAGCCGTGGGTTATCGCGCTTCTGAATTTCCTGGGCGCCAGTCATAGCAACCGCAATGCTTCCAGCGGCGAAGTACTGAATAAGCGCATAGATAAGCGCCCCACCAAGTACCCACCAGGTAATCGACGTATCAGCACCAAACAGGTAGCTAATAGCAAACCCAAGCGCAGTAATAAGGCCAACAAACACCGCCATAATCAAGACGGTGTTACGTTTATTGGTGGCAATTGCTTTATACATTGGCGATTAGAATTTTACGTCTACTGGCTTCTCTACCGCTTCGCGTTCAGTTTCATCAACATCAAAGAATTCGCGATTCGTAAACTTGAACATGGCCGCCACAACGTTAGCTGGGAAGGTCTGAATCTTCGTGTTTAGTCCGGTAACGCCTGAGTTGTAGAAGCGACGCGACGCCTGAATTTTATCTTCAGTGTCAACAAGTTCGTTTTGGAGTTCTTTAAAGTTTTCGTTCGCTTTAAGATCGGGATAGGCTTCAGCGACAGCAAACAGGCTTTTTAGCGCGCCCTCAAACTGATTTTCAGCAGCCGCAGTATCTTTTACTCCCTTGGCATTCATCACCTGTGCACGAGCTTCAGTCACCTTTTCAAATACACCTGATTCGTGTTTAGCGTAGCCTTTTACGGTTTCAACAAGATTAGGTATAAGATCAAGACGACGCTTTAATTGAACATTAATATCACTCCACGCTTCATCAACCCGAATACGTAGCGTTACTAAACTGTTATAAGTAACCCAAATAAAAATACCAATCAGCGCAACAACACCGAGGGCAATCCATACTGCAATCATCTTTTATACTCCTTACTTTCTATACTCTTAGTATAGCAAACCCTCGGCAAAAAACCGAGGGTTTCATATACTGGTGCGCAGAGCGGGACTTGAACCCGCACGGCCGTTAAGGCCAAGAGATTTTAAGTCTCTCGTGTCTACCAATTCCACCATCCGCGCATATATCGCCACTTATTGTACCATTGGTCTGCAAATTCTATAAGTGATATAATTTACCAATTAAACAGTGCTCTAAATGCCACACCCTAAAACCAGATAGTCAGTACTATCTCAAAGACAAAGCCTCCGGGAGATTACACGCTCAATGTAAAGACTGTTATCGAGCTTACCGTATACAACATTATCCAGAATATTATCAGAAAAACCGCGCGCAGCACCTCGCTAGAGCTCGGGTTAGACGTATAGCTATGCGAGAAGAATATCGTCGTAACATGTTACATTTTCTTAGTGATAAAAAGTGTAGTATTTGTGCGGAGTCGGATATACGTACTCTCGAATTTGATCATATTAACCCTACGACAAAGCAGTTCTCTATCTCGCAGGCAGTCAGACTTGGCTATTCTTGGGGAGATATTCTGAAGGAAATAGAAAAATGTCGCATTTTATGTGCTAATTGTCATAAAAAACACACAGCCCTTCAAACGGGCTGGTATAAAACGTCTATCCATGGAGGCACGGACCGGAATCGAACCGGCTTATAAAGTTTTGCAGACTTCCGCGTAACCATTCCGCCACCGCGCCATCTGTTGATTTATTATACCAGAAACCAAGGCAAGAGCATGTTATAATACCAGTAGAAATAGGCATAAGGAGAATATATGTCACATCATGAATCAGCCCCCGTCAAAACATCGACACCGCAACAGCCAGCCCCTACCCCTGCTGCACCCCCTAGCGATACCCGGCTTGGCAAATTAAAACTTGCCTTCTTGTATGTACTTATTGCTGGTCTCGCGAGCTCGGCTATCGTGGCAGTTGCAGCTCTCCTTCTTTGGGACTTTACGAGCGCAATGGCTCGTTCACTCCTAACGATCTTCATCTTCTTTACCCATAGTCTTTTGGTACTTGGGGTGCTATGGGCAGATAAGCGTAACCAGGTTGGGCGGCTTATCCTCCCCACTACGATTGTCGTGCTAGCGTTAGCCAACATGATTACCACCACACTTGGCACCTGGGATATTATTAGCGCCGAAACAGCCTGGCGCGCGGTAGGGCTCTACTTCTTAGCTCTAGGTGCGGTGTTTGTAATTAATGCCAGCCTTCAGCTTCGTATCGCCCACCAAGCGGTACAAATTGCACTGTACACCTCTATTGGGTTTATTGTCGCTACAGTTGTTGCGGTTTCCCCTTGGGTGCTTCAAGTGGTCGAGACTTTCGACCCACTTTACTACCGGATTGTTGCTGCTCTAGCAATCCTTACAACAGCCTCGTTCCTTATTGCTCTTATTTTAAGGGGTATTGCTTTGGCCCAGCACCATGAACTAACCTCAACCAAACCGGTGTCTGAACCCACCCCTAATGGCCTTCTGGTAATCTATATTATTACCGGCACTATCACGGCGATCGTATGGATGAGCGGTCTTACAGGGCTGCTTATAAGCGGTATGACCACACAGTCGCGTCCATCGTCACCTACCTACGACAATCGCCGTTATTATTAATACGCATTCTCTCAGCTAATTCTCCGTTTTAGGGTGTTTAATAGGGGGTAATAGCATATAACTATTTCAGCAAAAGGGTCCATACATGACAGAACACAGCGAGGAAACGCCAACAAATAAAACCGCGAAAGCATCAGCCGAAGCACCACAACCAGTAACTACACTACCTAAAAAGAGGCCAGCACTTTTTGCAACTGGCATTGTTGTTGGCGCGCTTGCGCTAATGGGGCTTGGTATTGGTGGAGGTATTCTTATCGAACAGGGGCTTGACGAAAGCTCTATAGCTACTCCGTCACTGTCAACTGACGGAGATGGTAACACTGCCATAACTCAAGAAGAAAGTACTATCGCTGCAGTTGCAGAAAAAGTCGGACCAAGCGTTGTATCAATTATTACGCAAACACAAATCCGCTCGTACTACGGCACTACGTCGGGTGAAGGTGCCGGAACCGGTATCATTGTAAGTAAAGATGGCTACGTAATGACAAACAACCACGTTATCGATGGCGCAAATACCGTTTCTATTATTGATAGTGAAGGAGTCCTTTACGAAGATGTTACGATAATTGGCCGCGATCCACTAAACGATATCGCCTTCCTTAAAATCAACTCGACCGACACCTTTACGCCCGCCGAACTTGGTAACAGCTCGTCTATCCGTGTTGGCCAGCAAGTTGTAGCAATTGGTAACGCGCTTGGACAATACAGTAATACTGTTACAAGCGGTATCGTTTCCGGAACCGGTCGTCCTGTCACGGCTAGTTCAGGCTACGGCGATAGCGAATCGCTTACCGACCTTATCCAAACTGATGCTTCGATTAACTCGGGAAACTCAGGCGGCCCGCTCGTAAACATGTCAGGTCAGGTAATCGGCATTAACACAGCAATCGTTGAGGATGCGAATGGCATTGGGTTCTCTATCCCTATTAATTCAACTAAGGGTGTACTTGCCGAAGTCCTCGAAACTGGTGAAGTAAGCCGCGCCTACCTTGGCGTAAACTACCTTAGCGTTACGCCGGATGTTGCTCGTGAATACAGCCTTCCGGTTACCTACGGCGCCTACATCTACACAAGCCAAGGTACAAACTCTGTAGCATCAGGGAGCCCCGCCGCCAAGGCTGGTCTACAAACCAATGACATCATCGTGAAAATTAATGACGAAACAATTGGTGAAGATGGCGGGCTTTCAAGCATTATTGGGCAGTACCGCCCTGGTGACACCGTGACCGTTACCTACCTTCGTGATGGTAAAGAAGCAACCACAAAGTTGACGCTTGGTACCTATTCGTAGAGGGCGTATACTAAAAGGTGATGTACAGAAAGGCGCCAGAAACACCATTCACCGCAAAAGAATACATAAGTGCTCAGAATTTCGCTGAGCACTTTTCTTTTGCTCGTCGCCTTCGTGTGGCCTCTGGTGTCGCTGGTGCTGCACTTGCCTTAACAAGTTTAGGAGGATACTACGGTATAGACGTTGCGAGCAATCGTGACCGTGAACAATCTGCAACAATTACACTTGATAACCGCGCCGAGCCGTCACTCCTTGTCCCCAACCCCTCGGCTTTTACTGTCTACGTCGATGGATACGGCTCTATGAATGCAAACCTATTTGCGGACAAACTTGGCCCAATAACCAGCGCCATTACAAACGGCCCCTATTATTCGGCTAATTTTGGCGACGCTCCCATTGATACCTCACTACTCGCAAACGAAGTACTCTCTACTGCCCAGGATACTCGCTACGAGTTCGTCTCGTTCAATGGCTTTAGCGCCGGCGGGCTGCTTACTATTGAAACTGCCGAGAAAACCATACAAAATACCAACCTTCGCGTTGACGCCCTCTTTCTTACCTCAAGCCCAAGTAGCGTCGAGAGTTTGCGGCCCGATCGCATTGAGCAGCTATGGTGGTTAAATACCGCAGCTAAGCTCCCTGGCGCAAAATATTCTTCAGCTATGCGCTGGCTCATTAGTATGGCCTCCGATGTCGACCAATACAACACGGGCGACCCCATGGATTTCTTTAGAGTATGGGGTGAAAATAGTAGTGAAATTCAACGTCGCGCTGAGCCAGGTGTTGCCCAGTTAGACGACCAAGCCCTGGCTATTATTAATGCGGACGTACCCGAGAGCCTTCGTACTATAGGTAATTTACGAGGCGAAAAACAAATGCCCGTTATTGTGTACCTCGCCGCCGAAGACCCCTCTGCAGACACAAGCGTAAATACCGATAAAGCCGCCGATGACACCTGTAGCGCAGCTGCCGAAGCCGGGCTTACCTGTTTAGCCTATAAGGTCCCCAACGTGGTCCATTCAGTATACCAGCTTGACGCTACATCGTATGCTGCCATACTAGAAGGTGCTCAAGAAGAAATTCAGGCGGCTATCGCTGAGGAACGTACGTACTACGAGTTACTTAACCCCGTGAACAGGCCTAGTCTTTTATCTCCCCTTCAATAGATACTTTGGGGAGTGTCTTATCAAGCCATTTTGGTAGCCACCACGCGGCTTTACCAAGGTAGGACATAACAATCGGCACAATCACCATACGTACTACAAACGCGTCTATAAAAATACCGAGCGCTAATGCAAACCCGATCGACTGAATCGTCGAGTCATGATTGCCGATAAACCCAGCAAACACCGAAATCATAATAAGCCCAGCCGCCACTACCACTCGACTCCCCAGGGCATACCCTTGCAGTACCGCCTTTTTAGCGTCTTTGGTTTTGTGGTAGGCTTCTTGCATACCCGACACTAAGAAGAATTCGTAGTCCATTGCAAGGCCAAACAAAATACCAATTGCTATAATAGGAATAAAGCTTACAATTGGCCCCGGCGCCTCGGCAATACCAAACCAGCCCCACTGAAACACCGCGACCAATGCGCCAAACATCGCAAATACCGACAATAAGAACCCAAGTGTAGCCTTGATTGGAATAAGCACCGAGCGAAACGCTATTATCAGTAGAATAAGGGAAAGCCCAATGACAACCGCAAGATATATCGGCAAGGCATCGGCGAGTTTTGTATTGATGTCTATAAGAAGTGCTGTAGTGCCCGTGACACCCAAAGTGACCGTATCACCACCGGTAACTTGTTTCTGGGTTTCAGTATCGCGAAGCGTTACCACAAGGTCTTTTGTCGCATCATCCGATGGCCCCGTTACCGGCGTTACCTGTACGACTGCGATTGTACCATCCTCTGCTGTTTGCACGGCTTGGGCCGCGGCAACGTTATCAAGCTTGGCGATATTCGTAGCCACCAATTGCGCCTGGTAATACGGTGCGTACTGCGCCACCTGTGCATCAAGTTGAGCGGCTGCCGCCTGTTGTTGCGCTGGAGGGAGCATTTCAGGGGTAAGCCCTTGAGCGGCCAGTTGTGCGGTATATTGGGCAGTAAGCTGAGCGCGCACAATTGCCTCGTCTTCGGCGGTTACCACTGGAAGGTTTTCAACCAACACGAGTAGTGGGCCATTTGCCCCTTCGCCAAAGCCCTTCGATATAAGTTCGAATGCTTTATAGGCTGAAGAGTCCTTTGCAGCAGTTTCGTCGGTTGGCAACCCCAGCACAAGGTTTGGTGCCGGTAGCGCAATAAGTACCACAAGCCCTAAGGCTACTACAAGGGTAGTTTTCCGGAACTTAAGGAGAAACTCACCCAGCTTGTACCAAATAGTGCCATGATCAATTTGCTGCTTTTTAATTTTATGCGCTTTTTGCTGAGAAAGAATTGCCTTGCGTGTTTTACGCCCAAACACCCGATGCCTCGCTACACCCAAGAACGCCGGAACAAGTGTAATAGTTATGATAGCCGCCAAAGCAACCGTTGCCGCTGCAGCAAGCCCCATAGTTGTCATGAAAGGAATTTGCACCACTGCAAGCGATGCCAACGCAATCACCACCGTCGTTGCTGCAAAAAGCACCGCGTTACCTGCTGTGGCAATTGCCTTGCCTGCCGCCTCCTGCAAAGCATAGCCTTCGCGCACAAACGTGCGATAGCGGTTCACAATAAAGAGTGAGTAGTCGATACCTACCGCAAGACCTAACATAAGTGCAAGTACCGGCGTTGTGCTGCCGATCTCTACTAGGCCGCTAAGCGCAAACAATGCGGCCATACTAATGCCTACCGTAATAACAGCGGTGATAATAGGGAGCCCAGCAGCAATGAGCGAGCCGAGGGTAATAATAAGAACAATCAACGCAACAACTACACCACCCACCTCGTTTACGCCCACTATCTCCCCCGGCGCGTTGCTAATTAGGTCACCCCCCACCTCTACGGTAAGCCCACTGCTTTCGCGCGCATCGTTTGCAAGAGTATCAACTTGTTCAAGGGTTGACTCATCAGGTATACCCCCATTTGCCCCCACTTGTACCGTAAGGTACCCTATAGTACCATCTTCAGACAATGCACTAGGGTTCTGTTCATACGTTACCACGCCCTTTACACCGTCAACTGCTGCGACTTTATCGGCAAGCGCTTGAACCTCAGTACTATATTCAGTCAGTGTTGTACCCGTAGGAGCTTCGAAGACAATACGTCCAGTGCGGGCGCTAGAACTTGGAAACACCTCGTCATATTTGTCGAGTGTTTTTTGCGCCTCCGTACCAGGAATTGACAAGCTATTTGAAAGTGGTTGCATGTAGTGCGCCGCCAAAACCCCCAGCACCCCAAGCACTACAATCCAGCCGGCTACCACCCACCATTTTGCTTTAAATGTTTTTTCACCAAGTGTGTGTAAGAAATCTCCCATATACTTATAAGTATACTATTTCACGGGTGCAGAATGAAGATACTTATTAAGTTCGGCAAGAAACTCATCAGGGTAGTCGATGTCCTCAATGCGGTATGTCGCCGGAGAGCTTACCCCATCGACACTAATTACCACCGTACCTACATCGATCATCTTCTTAAGCATTGACTGCTCAACACTAATACTAGAAATTGACTGTGGCGTTAATGAAATAATCTTCGTGTGCTCAGTCACGCCGAATCCATTATCGGTAATAACAAGGGTGTTATTTTTAAATTCATAGGCACGTCCGCGCCCATTCGAATACGCAGCAAATACCGCACCAGCAGCAACAAGCAGAATAACAATCCGCGTAATCCACCCAAGTGCTGTGCCGTCTACACCAAGGTACTCTCGACCGTCGGCAAGGAGCGCAAACGTAAGTAACACAAGCGCAATCGCAATACCCAAAACAACCCCTACTTGGTAGTGCTGAAAACGAAGGCTTTTCTTGATAGGCTTATTAAACATGGCTAATTGTATGATAGCACACCAGCCGCTACACCCGCCTAAAATGAAAAGAGCTCGCACATCCGTGATGACGAATGGCATCGACGCCAAGAGCACTTGACGGGAGCGCTTTTCATCTCACAAACATGCGAGCAGTGGGAAGAGAGTCAACGACACTCTCGGCTATCCGGGATGGCGTCGTCGGAGGCGAACATACCGCCAAGGTAAACGAGCGTTGTGCCATCACAAACCTTTCTGACGCCCGTCTCTCTTCCATGGGAGTCTTTGATATAGACAACACCCACCCGAGGGTCGGTGTTCTGTCTCAACTCTTGGTCTGTCTGAGCGGCTCCCACCATCACGATCGTTATCGCCACCGCGCCGAGCACACCGAACGTCGCCGCAATGATAAGGTTCGCATACCGATGAGCGGCGAGGCGCTTGATTGAGCCCAGGAAGCCGCCCCGTTCGACCTCTTTCACTTCTTGAGGTGCATTCTGCTCCATAAAGCGTCCTTTCAGTTGTAACGCGTACGATTGGATAGAATTATATCTTTATTTTATCACTTTTTATTAATAATGTCAATTTTTTACTATTACACCCTAGTGGAGCGCCACAAGCAAAAATATAATCGCAAGTAGTGCAGCGACCGGCGTCATAACAATCCGTTCATTTTTGCTTTTTGAGATAGCGTTCATACCGATGCCAATAAAAAAATACCCCGTAAACACCCACATCCCCACCGAAAGAACCTCTCCACCGGGAATAATCGGCGCTATACCTGCTTTACTTACAAGAAAAGCCGCAAAAATCCCGTATAAAAGTATAGATATTGCGCTTGCTGCCCTTAATTTTGCAGGGAGAACAGCCACCTTACCACCCCAAGCACACTTCCCAAAAGGCGCGCCAACTATAAGAAGAAGTTGAAATACCGAGAGAGCTAAAAGCAACAATAAGCCTATATATGCGAGGTATTCCATGCTATTTATAGTAACAAAGAACCTTGGATGTAGGCCAAGGTTCTCGTAAACATTGTTCGGTACACTACCGTTGGCGCATTTCAAACATCCGCAATTGAGAATGCGGAAAGCGGTAAACTCAAAAATCTAGTCAGTTTGTTTAATTTAGATGGTCAGCTTTTATGATATGGTCAAATGTATACTTAGCACTAGCAGTTAAGTCATTTCTTTCGTTAAGCTCGAATAAAGTAAATACCTCGGCACCATCTCCTTCATACACTTCAAAACCTAAGCTATCTATATCACCTTCATACAAGTAAAAGTGTCTATCTTTATCAAAGTCTTCACTTGCAGGTATTACAAAATCAGTTATAGATTTAATGTCTAAATCATCAGTATTTAAAGAGGTTTCTTCTTTAATCTCTCTTATTAAACACTCGTCAGTAGTTTCACCTTCTTCTACCCATCCACCAAATATACCAAGCAAACCTGCTCCATATGGTGCATCCTTAGTTCTTCTTTGTAGAACGACCCTACCATCAGGCAGCTTAAATAAAATTAGCGTGAACTTCTGTATTGTATCCATAGACCTATACTAGCAAATAAAAGAAAAAGAGCCTGTAAAAGGCTCTTTTTTGAAACTATACTGTTTCAAAAATCATTTGGTCTAAATGGTGCGGGTACAGGGACTCTAACCCTGGGCCTCTTCCATGGCAAG
>CEPH01086706.1_pt1 | contig 13193 bp, 20 predicted proteins | sample 530571 | NCBI WGS metagenome assembly CEPH01 (sample SAMEA2620413, study PRJEB7988) | marine metagenome | biome: marine biome (ENVO:00000447); feature: surface water layer (ENVO:00002042); material: "saline water (ENVO:00002010), including plankton (ENVO:xxxxxxxx)" | depth 5 m | reverse complement strand
CCAACAGAAATTATCTCTAGCAATGGATCTGCAGGCACAGCTGGCATCAAAGAAGATGAACCACGCTTTGACCACTCTGTTGCTGGTGGTTCCCCGTCTTTGCTAATTGAACCGCAAGCAACAAACATTGTCACTCACAGTGAAGGGATAACGCTATCTGCTAAACAAGGCACAGGAGTGGTGGAGTCTGCGCCAACAGAATTTTCTCCTGATGGACGTACAGGCGGAGTAGTTCGAGCTTCAAATCTGCAGGGAGCAACAGGAGACAGGGCTAGAGTGGGGCTGTCAAGTATAACTGATGGGGATACAGTGTCAGGATATTTTTATATCAAAGGTGACTCTGGCAAAACCATCAATTTTACACTTAAAAGGAATGGCGATGGTGACTTCAGGGGTAGCACCATAACTCACACTTGTGATGGTGAGTGGCAAAAGGTTGGTCCTATAGAGAACGTCACGATGGACGGCGGAAACAATGAGGTAGGTATGTTTATTGTCAACGCTACGGACGGAAGCAACACTTTAGATTCTTGTCTTTTGTGGGGGTATCAGATTGAAAAAACATCGTTTTCTACTTCTTACATCCCTACTTACGGGGCTACTGCTGAAAGATCCCTAGACAATGTAGCTGCGCTTGACACCAGCGGGTTCTCTTTTGGAACCACCTGTACTATTTTCTTTGAAGGGGTTATCAATGAAGTGCCTAGCAATTTTATTAGACCCATAACTATGTTTAACTCGCATGCCTCGCCTACAATCGCAGAGCGATTCTTGCTTTTTGCTGGAAGTTTTAGCAGCGGAACTTATACTCTTACTTCTCGCCACAATACAGGCGGAGCAACCGCAGGTGTTGCTAAATCTGGCCTTACAGTCGGAGCCAAAGTAAAGTGCGCCACTGTGTTTAATGGAACATCTCAAAAGTTTTTTGTCAACGGAGCTTCAGGTGGTTCAGGTTTCACGCCGTCAGACGGAACAGATACTATCACTGCTGCAAGTGTTTTTAACTCTCTTGATTTATCAAATATAGTTGCAGATCAAAATCACGCTGTTGGTTCTGTTATCATTTGGGGTTCAGCCCTTACTGACGCGCAATGTATAGCTCTAACAACTCTTTGATACACCATGATTGGATTAGGAACATCACCATCGACAGCATCTCATGTACCAGTAGCATCTCACGCTATCGCCACGGCCTTTATGAATAGAGTGATAGCAGACGGAGGCACACTCGAATCTTACCACTACTTGACGGCGGACCTGGATAAGCTGCTTTGATTAAGAAGATAGCTCATTGTAGACTCTCTGCACAAGAAGTCTTGCCTTCTGAGTTATGGCGTATCTCACCCTGTAGTTAAACTTTGTCTCCTCCCTGAACAAGTGATCCTCGTAAGTTTCTGATGGGGTCAGCTTGTCGAAGTGTTTGTATATGTATCCTTCGTGAACTAAGGGGTAAACGATTCGGTCCCCTATCTTGCTCCTGCTATAACCGTATTCCTTTGACGCATAGTCTAAGGTCCAAAACTCTAGATCATAGGCCCACAACAAGAACATAAGTTCTTTCTCAAAAATATTGTGTTGGCTGCGTGTGGAAACAAGTACCGATTTAAGATTCTTCAGGTAGTTATTTTTGACGTATCTTTGGTTTAGATGCGAAAACTCTCTGAACATCTTGTTCTTTGAGACTTTACTTTTTGGCATAATGAATTATAATAAGAGCAAATATATGGAGAAAGAAGGTTTTTTGTTCGATGTACAGAGGTTGGCTATTGAGTTAGACCAGCTCATCGACGACTATGACCTTCGAGGCGAGGTTGTATCTGTAATGATGACTGGAGTCCTTGAGAATACAGATGGAGACAAACCAAGACTCAAGGCCATATACAGCTACGATATAAGTAGCAGAGAGGAGCTTGAAGAAATATTAGACTTCATCAGACAAAGCTATAAGGGTCCAGATGATGATATCGACCTCTCTGGATTGTTTGACGGAAGTGGCATATCTTTGAACTGATGAAAAACGGAGATAGAGGTCTTGGCGACACAATCGCCAGGATAACAAAGGCGACTAGAATTAAAGATGCGGTTGAAGCTATAACTTCTGATTGTGGCTGCAAGCGTAGGCAGAATAAATTAAATGAACTTTTCCCCTATGGAAGGAATAATAAGAAAGATAGTGGTGGGTCGTGATCCGAAGGACGCAATGGCTTACTACGTCGGGATGAGAGCTGGTGAGGGTAGGGTTAGCGCCATCGTTGAAGATGGAAAGCACCTGCACCGATACGGCAAAAGTAGATATCTAATCTATATCGAATCCGACAACGCTCAAACACTTTGGAAGTCTATAGAAGACATGCCTTGTATAACTGAACTAGATTGTAATTTCTAATGGCTAAAAAATACCCAGACGGGAAAGTAATCCCGAAAGAACTACCAGCAGCTTATAAGCTTGGTAACAAATTAAAGAACTGCGCTAACTGCCTGTTTTATTCACAGAAGTATTGCTCTTTGTGGGGCGCTAACGTGAGAGGTCAGTATGTTTGTGCAAAATGGAGATCTAAATCTGGAGGCGAGTCTGGCGGAAGTGGTGCCCAATACAGCCCACAACCAGCCATGCCTGCGTCATCTGGCTCTGGTTACTAATCATGAAAACACTTGACTTGTTTGTCGTTGAGCTTGAAAAGCCTATCAACGACACTATCACCACGGACAGTGGTCTGGAGTTATACATTGACACTAAGTCCTTTGAAGGCAGTCAGTTTGACTACAGAGTCACTGAAGGTCCTGTTGTTTGCTCTCCTGTAAAGCACAACACAGGGGTCAAAGAAGGGGACACACTGTATTTTCACCACCTGGTTGTAATGAATGAGGGTCAGGTTCTGACTGGACATGACAATCACTATCTAGTCCGATATGACCCAGAGCACACCATAAACAATCAGGCCATAGCGTACAAGAACAAAAAGGGAGAAATAAAGCCCCTAGCTGGTTGGGCTCTCTTAGAAGCCGTTGAGCAAGATGAACAGAAAACAAAGTCTGATATTGTCGAGATTGTCGAACTTGAAAAGAAGCTACCAACAAAAGGTCGTGTCTCTTTTACGGCTCCTTGGATTGAAGATCTAGGATTAGAAGTTGGGGATGTAGTTGGGTTCAAAGAAAACAGAGACTATAGAATTAAGATAGACGGAAAAGAGTATTATCGAACTAGAGCAGAAGACTTGCTATATGTCGAAAAGTAAGTTTACAACAATACAGGCCGCTCAGCGGCTTATGTCTTCAATGGAGATCGCAATCAACAATATGATTGATGAAATCAAGAAACCAGTCGATCCAGAGATAAACGGTTCTGCAAGAAAGGCAGAGCTCCAGTCTATCAAGCAGACAGCGACAGATTGTAAAGAACTTATCGTGGAGAGACAGAGGCTAGAACAAATGATCAAAGACTTAAAAACAAATGGAGAAATCGAAGAAGCAAAAGACTACAGCGGAGGTTTCGCTGAGAGATTCTCTAAGTGATTGGAAAACAATCGTTTGGCAGTACAGCAATAAAGACTTTAAATTTTGGGAAGACTCTTGGAATGATGAAAAAGATAATTCTTAGCCTATGTGCTTTCAGCATGATAGGGTGTTACAACCATATACCTAAAAAGGTGTATGAGCACCCCCACATGTATGCTTTTGATGTATGGGTTGAAGCTCAGTGGGATCAAAACTATCCAGTCAAAGGATGGGAGGCAAAAATCAATCTTGGCCAAACATATACTGGTTGGAACGGGATATCATACATTGTCACTGTGAATCCTGAAAATGAAAATCAAGTTATTTTAAAATGCACACCCCTTGACAGATGAGAGCTTTATTTAGTCTTCTGATTATGACGTGTGGGATCTCGTGGTCCCAGTGCGATATGGAGATATTGTCGTTTGACCCATCAAGCATGGACATTTCCATCGCGGTAAACTCTGGTGAAAACTGTGGGTCCCCAACAGATAGTATCGGTGAGTTTCTTCTTGGTCTAACAACAAGCCCGCAGCTTGATGACTATCCTTACCCATGTTTCTATGATCACGGTTTTGCCCTTTTGATCTACCCCGTTAGCTTTCCTTTGGTTAACATCAACGCCCCAGGTCCTTGGCTTCAAAGCGGTGACACAGTGTCGTTTAATGTGGTTGATGCTTTTCTGGGTGGATCTGATGCAAGCTTGTGTTGGCAGGACGCGATTAATGATGGATTTTTCGAGGAACAGTGTTGGGTTATATCAATAACACAGATCAATGACAGCCATCCTTGGCCATATGAAAGCGGTGAAGGTGTTGGAGGATTTGAATATCCAGATGTAAATCTTGAAAACAATAGCGTTCAATTCTCACCTTTGAATCCGCTGTGCAACCCAGTTATTGATGGAGAACCAAACCCATGTGAAGATCCATCTGTATTCATACCCAATGCGTTCACTCCAAACGGAGATGGAAAGAATGAAGCATTTGGAGCTGTAATTTCCTCACCCCCTTCATGCTGGTGGTTTTGGGAGTTTAAGGTTTACAATAGATGGGGCAACATGATATTTGAAAGCGAATATCCAGGGCAACGATGGATAGGAGATGTTTACAGGGGTGAATACTTTGCTCCAGACGGCGTTTACGTTTGGCACTTGAAGGCTCGCCACAGATATGGCGAGTGGTATGACCTTCATGGTCACGTAACCATGTTTAGATAGTGCCTATCTTTGCACCTGTAGCTCAGCTGGATAGAGCATCTGCCTTCTAAGCAGACGGTCACAGGTTCGAATCCTGTCAGGTGTACAAATTTATTAAAATGGCAAAACAAGTAGTATCGGTATACAAGTCTAAGAGCGTCAAGAGAAAAGGCGTCCATTCTAAGACAAAGCAGTCTAAGAACAAAAACTCAAGAAATTACAAAAAACCCTATGCTGGTCAAGGTAGATAACTATGATGAGGATGTTATCTCAATTTGCCCCAAGGGTACGAAAGGTGAAATTGTTGAGATCGGTGGGCTATTCATTGCACTTCCCGCTCAGCCTCCCAAAAAAGAGATTCAAGGATATGGAGATCCAAACGACCTGCAGCTGTGGAAGAGGGTTCCTATGCCAGCGGAGTTGTCTAGGATTAAGTCTATGGATGAGTGGGGGGAGATGCCAAGGGAGTTTAGACAAAAGTTTCGTCCGTATATCGAAGAGGAGTTTCGCCGTAGGCGTGAAGGCTTTTGGTTTTTCAATAATGGTGTCCCTACATATATTACGGGCAGGCATTACATGATGCTTCAGTGGAGCAGGATGGATATAGGAAATCCTTACTATCTTGCATTCCAACGTGAAATATTTATACACCTGGCTGCGTGCGAAGCTGACCCCCGTTGTATCGGTCAGCTATATACTAAGTGTCGCCGTTCTGGCTATACTAATATCTGTAGTGCTGTTCTTGTTGATGAAGCTACACAGGTTAAAGACAAGCTGCTTGGCATACAGTCAAAAACTGGTAAAGACGCTCAGGAAAATATTTTTATGAAGAAGGTTGTCTACATGTTTAGACACTACCCTTTCTTCTTCAAGCCCATTCAGGACGGTACGACCAACCCACGTATGGAGTTGGCATTCAGAGAGCCCAGCAAAAGAATCACTAAGAAAAACAAAACCACTCAAAAGGGAGAGGCTCTAAACACTGTAATCAACTGGAAGAATACAACTAACAATGCTTATGATGGGGAAAAGCTCCACATCATGTATTTAGATGAAGCTGGAAAATGGGAAAAACCTACAGACATAAGAGACGCTTGGAGGATACAGAGGACATGTTTGATCGTAGGGCGAAAAATCGTCGGAAAAGCACTGGTCGGAAGCACCGTAAACCCGATGGACAAAGGTGGTCAAGAGTACAAGGATCTATGGAAGGACTCAGATCCGAAGATGAGGAACGAGAATGGTAGGACTAAAACTGGTCTATATCGTTTGTTCATGCCTGCATATGTTTCTCTTGAAGGTTTCTTTGACAAGTTCGGAAATCCAGTCATTGAAGATCCTGATTCGGATGTCTGCGGTATTGATGATGATCCAGTTAATATCGGAGCTAAGACGTATCTCAAGAACGAAAGACGAGCGCTAAAAGACGATCCTTCAGAGCTCAATGAAGTTGTTAGACAGTTCCCATTTACCGAGGACGAAGCGTTTAGGGACAGTATAGAGGGTAGCCTATTTAACATAGGTAAGATCTACGAGCAGATCGAGCACAACGAAGACTTGTTCCCAAACCCTGTGGTCAAAGGTAACTTCATTTGGATTGAGAAAGACAAAGAGGTAACGTTTTCTCCTGACCCCAACGGAAGGTTCAAGGTTGCATGGATGCCGCCCCCTGAGCAAAGAAACATTGTGAAGCTGGACAGGGGCAAGAGGGTCGCTCCACACCACTGGGGTTGTGGTGGCGTTGACTCCTACGACATTGATGCCACCGTTGATGGCAGGGGATCTAAGGGTGCGCTACACATGTACAACAAGTTCCACATGAATCACCCCTCTAACATGTTCGTTGTGGAGTATGCATCTAGGCCAGACCTAGCAAAGATATTCTACGAAGATGTGCTCATGTGTGCGTTTTATTACGGATACCCTATCTTAATCGAAAACAATAAGTACGGTATCGCAAGATACTTTGAATCAAGAGGTTACGATGGATACTTAATGGACAGACCAGAGCACTTACTTTCAGGAGGTCACAAGACAAAAACAAAAGGGATACCGTCAAACTCTCAAGAAATAATCCAGGCCCATGCCCAAGCGATTGAGACCTACATACACGATCATGTTGGTGTAAATTACGACAGTGGGGAGATGGGAAAGATGTACTTCAATAAAACGCTTGAGGATTGGATTGGATTTAAAATCGACAAGAGAACCAAGTTTGACCTTACGATAAGCTCTGGTATGGCTCTTCTAGCAGCTCAAAAATCAAAACCAAAAAAGAAAGCTGATCTAGGAAACAGAAAATTTTTCCGTCGATATAATGTAATCGGTTAATTACTATATTTGCAGAAATGTACAGTAACGCAGAGAACAAGATGAAGGGCGGGTTTCCCGACCCTCTGGCTTCCACTGAGGTCAAGGAAACCAAGGAGTACGGATTAAAGTACGCCAAGGCGATTGAAAAGCAGTGGGGCAAAATGCAAGAGAGCAACTCTCTGCACGGAGAAAGGAACAGAGTCTTTGACAGGTGTAGAAACTATGCCAACGGAACTCAGGACACAAATATATACAAAAGACTGCTGAACTCGATGGACCCGAACGCGGGCGAGGGCAGTTTGATGAACATTGATTTTACGCCAGTTCCGATCCTACCAAAGTTTGTTAGGATTGTCGTAAACAAGATTCTGTCTAGAAATCCATACCCAAACCTTGAAGCGATTGACCCTCTGTCTTCATCTCAGAAAAACAGAGAGAAGAACAAGATAAAGATGCAGGTTCAGGCAAGAGAGAAGCTGGCTGAGCTAAAAAACAAAACTGGGGTTGTGTTAGATCAAGACCCAGAAAAACTGCCAGAAACACTTGAGGAGGCCGAAATCTTGATGGACACAAATGTCAAAACTGATGCAGAGATATCTGCTCAGATAGCGACAAACATGACCTTATCATGGAACAACTTTAACGACAACATATTCAGACGTTGTGTTAATGATCTTGCAACTCTGGGTATTGCTGTCGTTCAAAGGTTTAATGATCCAAACTACGGCATCGCAACATCATACGTTGACCCATCTAAGTTTGTCCACAGCAGAACCGAAGACCCAAACTTTGAGGACATTGTATATGCTGGTCATGTAAAAACCATACCCATTCAAGAGCTGAAGAGAATGGCTGGTGATCAGTTCACTGAAGAGCAATACGCAAAGATTGCCAAGAGGTACCAAGGTAAATACGGAAACAACTCAGCTAATTACGGCAAGTCAACATACAACACAATTACAGGCAGAACACAGTTTGGGTACGATGAGTACCTTGTTGACATTCTGGACTTTGAGTTCATCTCAGTTGATTGTGTATTCTTCGAAGAAAAAGAGAACCGATTCGGGAATACTGGCTTTTACTTTAAGGGCTTTAACTACAAGGAAAAGTCTAACTCTGTCTACGAGAGAAAGCCACACAAAATGGATATCAAAACTGTTTACAAGGGCTCTTATGTTCTTGGAACAAAAGATTATCTGTTTAACTACTGCAGAGCTAAAAACGTTCCTAAAAACGTTCATGATATATCGAAGGCCAGAATGTCTTACTCGGTTGTTTCAACCAACTTGAGAGACATGATGCCAAAGTCCATGGTTGATAGTTGTATTGGTTTTGCAGATATGCTCCAGATCACACACCTTAAGATTCAGCAATCAATAGCCAAGGCAAAGCCAGATGGTTTGATCATTGACATTGAGGGTCTTGAGAATGTTCAGCTCGGAAAAGGCGGAGAGCTTCAGCCTCTTGAGCTGCACGACATTTATGAGCAGACTGGTGTCTTTTACTACAGGAGTAAAAATCCAGAGGGTGGATTCCAAAACCCTCCAGTTAGAGAGATTGGCAACAGCATCAGAAATATTAACGAACTGATCAGGCTTTACAATCACTACCTGCAGATGATCAGGGATACTACGGGTATCAACGAAGCTATGGATGCTTCCTCACCAAAGGGTGACGCTCTGGTCGGTGTGCAGCAGCAGGCGATCAATGCTGGTAACAATGCTATTTACGATATCACAAACGCATCTATGTTGCTGTACAAGAAAGTTTGCGAAGATGTGGTTAAGTGTTTGCAGATACTGCCTAGAGATTCCGTTATCTTCTCTACTTATGAAAATGCTGTAGGCAAGGAAAACATGAAAGTGCTTTCTTCGTTTGGTGATTTACCCATGTACAACTTTGGAGTTCAAGTTGTAAAGGAGATGGAGGATGAGGACAAGGCTTATCTAGAGCAAAATATACAGGCTGCTTTGTCTCAAAAGGAAATAGATCTTGAAGACGCCTTGGCGATAAGAAATATGAAGGACATCAACCAGGCAGAGAGACTTTTGATCCTAAGAAGAAAAAAGAGGATGCAGAAAGCTCAAGAGCAGCAGATGCAGCAAATCCAAGCTCAGGGTCAGCAGCAACAGCAGGCAAAGCAGATGGAGTCTCAGGCCAAGCAGCAGGAGCTTCAGATGATGGCTCAGATTGAGCAACAAAAGATCCAGATGAAAGGCGAAATGGAAATGAGGATCGCAAAAGCTCAGCACGAGTTCAACAAAGAGATAGAGATGATTAGAGCAAGTGCTCTAACACAGAAAGCTTCATCTGATAAAGAAGGAAGAGTTGAGGTTGAAAAAATGAAAGACGACAGAAAAGACGAAAGAGTTAAGAAGCAGGCTGTCGAACAAAGCAAGCTTATATCCCAAAGACAGGGACAAAGGGGCGAGCTTAAAGAAGAAAAAAATGACGATCCGCAAGACATCATGAGCGGCTTGTTGGATAAAATAATGACTTAAAATGAGCAGCGTAAATCTTGACGTAACAGATCAACTTGATATCACGGCCAAAAGGGGTGACACATTTTCTTTGACTTTAACCCTCAAGGATTCAGCTGGAACTGCACTGACGCTATCAACATCAAAGTATGAGTTTTACTTTGTGGTAAGAGAGGTAAACAACAAAAAGTCAGCGTCTAAGCCGTCTATAGTTTTGGCCACTCCGAACATTTCAAGAGCTAGAAATACGTTTGAGTCGCCAACTCTTGATGATAGCGGTAACGCTACGTTTACGGCGTCGGCTCAAACCATGGGGTCTATTGCGTCTGGTTCTTACACGTACGAAATACAGTATAGGATTCCTAGCTCTACATCAGTTGACACCTACACAACTGTTCTGAGGGGTTCATTTACGCTGAACCAAAATATCCTCGAAGCTGTATCGTAATGTCTGTAACAGTATCGACTTCTGACAACATATCTGTTTCTGTCAATGTAGGCGGTTCTACACAGCTGTCCTTTTCCACAAGCGCCTCATCGGTGTCTGTAGCCTCGCCATCCACGTCGAGTATTTCTGTAACCAACAAGGGGGCGAAGGGAGATACTGGGGCTACGGGAGCTACGGGTGCCACTGGAGCAACGGGGGCTGCTGGTGCTACGTCCACCGCTGGTCTAGTCGGTACATATGAATACAACGTATCTGGCAGCACTGAGGGTTACTCAAACGCAACTGGCACGGTCAAGTCAGCAGCCATAGCTGTAGCTGAGCCTGGTAATTCGGGTGTAACTTTTGTCAACAGAGACCTTGTTGGCCCTCTGTCAATAATTCACAATCACGTCTTTGATAGAAGAGAGCTTTACGGACTGAGCTCAAGTGCAACTGTTAGGGTTCAATATTCACTTGATGTCACTTACGAGGCCGCTGGGTTGATATCCATAACCTCAACGGCATCTAATCCATCTTTCAGCCACACAATATCACCGTCTGGAGCTGGATCGGAAACTGTAAATCTTGATGGGACTCACACGGTTAGTGTCAATAACTTTATTTACTTAAATTTGAATGTTGTATCTACGATGAACTGCACAGTTAATCTAACAAACTTTAAACTCACAGTAACATTACCTAGCTAATATGTCAGACAAGTTCATAGATTGGGAAAAAGATGAGCATGGCCTTGAGGTTGGAAAATGGACTGTGCCTACTAAAGACGCTTTAGATAGATGGCAAAAGTGCTACGACAAAATAAACGAACTAGAAACAAGGATTAAACAACTAGAGGAATCATGATGGAGAACCTAACCCACTTTGAATTTTTAACCGTGGCTGGAGCTCTTGTAGCTGGGTGGGTTAAGTTTCAATCAGACTACAGCAAACTAAGCTCAAGGGTGCACGCGCTGGAAACGGACAATCAGGAATTTAAAGATGACGTAAAGCAGCTGCTAAAAGACATACAGGAGATTAAACTTCTCCTAGCAAAAAACAAGGTAGAATGAAGACTGTCAAATACAAGAAGGGAGGCAAGTTCAGGGTGACAAACAAAACTATGAACGTTGACCCACCAAAAGGTTATCACTGGATGGAGGAGAGCGGTAGGTACTACCTGATGAAGGGTGAGTATCAACCACACCCTGGAGCTGTAGCTAAGGCCAAGTTTAAAATGGCAGATCACCCTAAGGGAAAATGATTATATTTGCACAAACAAAACAACAATAACTGACAAATGGCAACTACTACTGCAACAATTACGCTTTCAAGCGCTGACCTCACAGGTGACGCTTTGTCTTTGAGCTCAACAGCTACATTGACAAAGGCTGGTACGCTCACGGGTCTCGACCAGTTTACTGGTGTGGCGAGAAAGACATTTTCTTCTACATCTCAAGTCACCCTTATCGACAAGGCGGACTACACTGATGACAGAGCACACAAGGTTTACATCAAGAATACAAGCAGCACGGCTACTGAGCACGTGATTGTAACTATTGAATCTCAGCTTCTTGGAAGACTTTATGCTGGAGACTGGGCGCTTCTTCCTTACAACGGAGACCAAGATATCAAGATTACACCAAGCGTAGCTACAGATCTCGTTGTAGAGTTCGCTGTTTTCTATGAGGCATAATGGGAACTCTGAGAGCCACACTTTCTTTGGCTAGTGCGGACGTTCTCTCTAGCCCAATATCCGTAAGCGTTTCCTCTGCGGCAACTGCTGACTCGGGGTTGTTGTCTCGTGCGAAAATCTTGAAGACTGCTGTGCACGACGATGCACTGAAGGTGTATAAAGAAAACGACAAGCTTACATCTGCTTATCTGTACGTCAAAAATCTTGACACAGAAACAGAGAAGTATGTCTACTTGTATAATGATGCAAACTCTAACGACGTGTTTGCTAAGCTGGCTGGGGGTGAGTTTTGTTTTGTGCCAGTTGCCCCAGACCAAACCATTAAGGCTTACGCCACTAGAGTTGACACGCTTGTGGAGTACGGTGTGTTTGGATTGGATAGTTCAGCAGTAACACTCGCATAATAAATAAGACATGAACCTACACAATCAACTCCCAGCTAATATCTACGTGATCACCACGGGAACAACTACGCATTCTGCACCTGTCAACGGAAAGTTTTTTTCTGTAACATGCACGGCAGCAGGAACCTTAAAGGTGAAGGGCGGCGGTGAGTATGCTTTTATTGATGCCAGCGCTAGTGGATCAGGTCACATCGACCCGACTACTGGGCTTGAGTTTACTGGGAACGCGTCATCGGCTGGGTTCTATGAGAAGCTTTCAAGCTCAGAGACCGATATCCCGATGATCGCAGGACAGACTATATACGGAAGATTTGACACTTTGAAGAGTGACGGAACCTTTACTGGGTTCGCTTACGCAGGATAAAACAACCTATTAATTAAATATAATGGAAGAGCAATTTGAAAAAGCCGAGTTCTTTGATACACCAGAGCAACTCGCAGAAGCCATGGCTACAGAAAATTCTGAGCCACAAGTAACCGACTCAAACGTAGAGCAGTCGGAAGAACAACCCGTGGTGCAAGAAGAAGCACCGCAACAACAAGAAGAATACTATCAGCCTCAAGAGCAGGCTGAAGAAACAGAATACTCGGATGAGGACGCCGAGGGAATGGTTTTGGAATATCTCAGCGAAAGGCTTGGGAGACAAATCGGTTCCTTTGATGACCTCAACCAAGTGGAGCAAGCAGGTATGGAGCTTGACGAAAGAGTGAGGGCTATTGCGGACTTTGTGGAAAAAACAAACCGCAGCCCAGACGATTGGTTTAGGTATCAAGCCTTGGATTCATCTGAAATGGATGACATCACGGCGATTAAGGTTGACATGGCGTCACAATACCCAAACCTTTCAAACGAGGAAATCGACATTCTTATCGCAGACAAGTACAAGACAAACGCTGAACTCTATGATGAGGAACAGATTCGTCTTGCCAACCTACAGCTCAAAATTGACGCTCAGGAAGCAAGAGCAACTATCGAAGAAATTCGTGAGACATATGCTATGCCTGACGCTGTTGACGATGGTGATGACAATCAAGTTATCACAGACGATTGGATCGAAGCGATGGCCAGAGAGACTGAAGCTCTCGAAGGTTTGGAGTTCGATCTGGGGAACGGAAAGACGTTCTCATATGGTCTCGACGACAGCTACAGGGAGCAGCTTATTGACAAGAATGTCCGTCTCGA
>CEPH01047602.1_pt1 | contig 13217 bp, 18 predicted proteins | sample 530571 | NCBI WGS metagenome assembly CEPH01 (sample SAMEA2620413, study PRJEB7988) | marine metagenome | biome: marine biome (ENVO:00000447); feature: surface water layer (ENVO:00002042); material: "saline water (ENVO:00002010), including plankton (ENVO:xxxxxxxx)" | depth 5 m | reverse complement strand
ACAGATAGCTTCAGAGTGTATACCTGTTGCGTAAGCAGACATTAGATGTAATAAAAATCTCTAGTCGGTGTTAAGTTCAAGTTAGCCCTGTCTCTGTCTTCCGTCGCTGCTCTGTCAAACTCTTCTTCATATACCTGTTTCAACAGACCAACTCTATCAGGCGCACGTTTGAGTGCCATGTAGTAAGCAAGCCCCGCTGCTAAACAAGGGTAAAACCGAAAAGGCACTTCTACTGTTTCTACTTGGCTATCTGCGTCTTGTATACGAAACAATCTGTCAAACACAATACTGTACGATTGCACATCATCTGGTACAGGCCACAACTCAATCAGTGGTGTGATCTGTCGGTTCACATAAAACTGGCTTGGTTCTGCCTGTTCTAGCTTACTTGGTGTTGTAAGATATTGATCTCTGCTTACTCTACCCAGCGTGATGTCTGACTGATTGCTTGTACCTGCGTCAGTCCTTATAACCGCACTCAACAAATCTATTGTTGCGTTTACATCACTAAAGTCAACCACAGCGGTTGATGTAGTTGCTGTCCCACTGGTAGCACCTGTGATTGTTTCACCGCTTTGGAAGGTGCCAGTTGGCACAGTAATGGCTATTGAAGTGGTTGAAGGCAAACTGGTGACACTAGCAGTAGCCCCGCTAGTGCCGCCTGTGATTGTTTCACCCAACGTAAAGTTTGCTGAAGCAGCAACTGACAAAGTCAGTATGCCAGCTGGATACGTGCCTACACCCGTGGCTAACGGAATAGTCGTAGTTCGTATTGTCCACCTGTTCAAACCTCTGTTTGCCCAATCAGCAAACACTAGGTTCAACGATCTTCGAGCTGTCTTCAGGTCATATCCTGTTCTTGCCTCAAGACCACAGCGTTCAAACGCTTCTTCAATGTAGTCTGCGACATCTAACTCAAAGTTGGTAGAACCAGAAGTAGCCATGTCTAACCTTTCATTTTGCCCATAGCGTTGAGTTTACGCATGTTGGTGTTGCTCGCGTTTGCACCGTTGCCGCCATGTGGCCCTCTAACAGTGGTGTCGCTACTAGCCATTGTGACAAGTCCACCTCGGGCCATCTTTTTGACACCTCGGCCTTTGAGGATGTCAGCCCGAGTCACTTTGCCGTCACCAGTCAAATCTGGGAACTTACCCTTCTTAGCCATACCACCTTCGGCCATTCTCATTTTTGTGGTGTCTATCATCATGCCACCGCCAGCCATCTTCTTTGGCTTACCGTACATCATACCGCCATCAGCCATCTTCTTGTCGCCGTACATCATGCCACCGCCAGCCATCTTCTTTTTCTTTTTTGGCTTACCGTATGCCATACCACCTTCGGCCATTCGCTTACGGCCTTTGTCCATGGTGCCAGCAGCCGCAAACTTTCTACGACCCATTGCCTTTTCCATGCCCTCGCTCTCATTACGGCGAGACTTTTCGCTTTGTTTTTTACGACCGCTCCGCGCACCCATAGATTCATCGAGTCGTGCGTTGAAGCCTTGTTTCTTTTTCATAGCCATGTCGATATCCTTTAGTTGTAGAACACTGTAAGAGCAGTTACGTGGGTCGCTGTAAAATTTACATAAGCACCCGTGGCACAGAGCAGACCTTCATCTGGTATGTCTGGATAATCAGATGTCTTTTCTGTTCCTGTGGTTTGTATCTTCATGACAGAGGGGCCATTATTGCCGTCGACGAAGTTCAAAGTCCCAGCAGTTGTGCTGTTGACAAAATAAATGCCACGTATACGCGCTCGCCCTGCAAAGATAGTTGCAGACAAACTTGTACCGCTTCCAACCGTCACGTTGCCAGTCAGTGCAGAATCTACTGCTACCTGAGTAACTGTGCTGAATATTGCCGTAGTAGCAACAGTGGCACTCCCTCCAGGACCTGCTATTGACTCTGTAACAGCGTTGCCATTTACGTCAGTGCCTGTGATCGTCAGTGTTTTACCTGTCTCTGAGGAACCTGCCGATGTTATTGTGACATTACGTGCTGGTAACAGTGTTGCAACACCTGCCGTCGCTAACGCACCGTTGATGGTAAGATTAGCTGCTCCACCAGTTGTCTGTGCAGCACATACTCCATCAGGATCGGCAGCAGCGATATCAGATGATAAAATAAACGTCGATTGTACGTCTGAACCTGCCATACGCTACTCCTTGATCTCACCACGCAAGACCATTTGTTTGTACAAAGCTGATCCTTTCATGGGTGTGTTTGCCGCTGCCGTTTTCTTAGCAGTGGTTTTCTTTGCCGCTTTTTTCTTTACAGGGGTATCTTTTGCCACTGCTGGTTCCTCCCACGCTTCGTTGACATCGGGAGTAGAGGGGTCATCCCCTCTAAACTTCCCAGTTTCTGTTCGCGCTCGTTTACGGGCCATTATGAGTAAGTCACACGATCTTGCGCTGCAAGGATATAATCCACGCTCATGCTTTTCGTGCCTGTGGCATCACCACTCATGGAAACAGCAGCAGGAGTGATAAGTTCCGTTGTGATGATATCTGTCACAGTGGCAACTTTCTTCCTGTTTACAAAAAACTCAATGACGTTTGTGCCACCAACTGCGCTACCCTTTGTCAAGGTAAATCCTACAGTTTGATACGTGCCGTCTACGACATCGTATTTTGAGGCCAAAGTTTGTGAGTTAAGCAGAGGTCCAGTAGTGCCACTTACTACCTTCAATGAAGCAGAACCATCATCCATCTGAAAACCAATACGGTTTGCTCTGTCAAGCCCGTTCTCTGGGTCAGTGGCAAAGTTTTCTGTCAAACCAACGAAAGTATCCATCTGACCAGCACCACTGCCAGAAGTGCTGTCTACAAAATACCGTGCCTCAAACCAGATTTTTTGACCTTCAGTGGCTGGTAGCTGAAAAATTTCGTTACCCTGTATAGAGCCGCCGCTGTTGTCTGTAGTAGCTTGCGAGGTAATTTTTAGCACACCAAACAAGGTATCTGCTGCTATGGATACGTCTGCTGAACTGTCTTTTACTACGGTAAAAGAACTGTCTAATTCTTTGTCAAAATCATCCCACAAGATCAGCTGATCTGGGTTCATGCCGATTGCGAGGTCACTTAAACCTGTACGTGCGTTCGAGTAAAGGATTGGTCCTTTGAAATGAGTAGCCATGTAGTGTCTCCTGTCGTGGCTAGTGTCTATCACGGGATGTGATAGTCAGGTAACGGTCGGAACTATATACCAAAATAAAAAGGGCGACAATAATGCCGCCCTTTTTGTGGTCAAAGCCTTAATTAGGCTCCAGGAGACCCAAACACGCAGCGTGGGTCAGAAACGCCGAAGGCGTACCGCTCCCGTGCTTTGTATCGTACGTTTCCTGTTTCGAAGTCGCCTTCCATAGTGGTGCGAATCGGGGTGCGTACAAAGTGCTTGAAGCCGTTTGGCGCATCAGTTTTAATGAAAAATGCGTCTGCATCGTTCAAAAAGTGATTTACCACATAGCCATCAGGCAGCATGCCCATGTTCTTCATGGCATTGATGTCATTATCTGCAGTTCCAGGACGCAGGTTCGACGCCAACAGCCGCTCAGCAACAAACTGCAACTGTGGTGGTATGATCAGTTTCATACCACGCAGCGCAATCTTGAGGCCACGCTCATCAATAAAACCAGAGATATCTATCAATGCTGCTTCTAGTGATGTTTCGTTAAGGTCAGCCGCAGTGACAGGGCGGTTCGCAAAGTTACCACCACCTACGGTTGGGTGTGCTGTAGAACAAAGTTCAACACCATCACCATAAGTCACTGAGGTATCAAACGCATTGTTCAACACGTTTGCTGCCTTAACTTGCTTAGTGTTTGCCATTGATCTAGCCAATGCACGAGTGTAACGAGTAGACAGACGGTCATAAAGATTATCTTCTACTGCTTCCTCGGTGATAGCAAAAGCCAGCGCAATAGTTTCCATTGTGTAACGTGCCGTGAACGCTTCGTTCGCAGTGTCATAAGTCACCGCTGCGCCCTCACCCTTGACAGGTGCTTGACCGAAGCCAGACAACATTACCTCTTCTTCAAATGCACGATCAGAACTTTCTTCATCGAAAATTTCTGACTGCTCATCATCATAACGATCATACTCCAAACCGAACAAAGCGTTGAGTCCAGGCTCTAGTTCTTTTAGGAGTTGGGAACGTGAAATAGCCATATCCTAATCTCCTATTAGATACCAGCACCTGTACCGTTAGCATTGTAACGATAGAAGTGATTGTTGAGAAGAACAATCGCTAGTCGACCAGCGACACTTGCATCATCATTGTCGGGAGTATCTTCAAAACCAATAATCCTCAAGTTAAGGGTATTGGTTGTGTTTACAGTACTCACCGCCAACTCACCTGTGGAAATACCAGTAGTGTCATTTCCGCTAGTGATGGTAGCAAAGTTAGCGTTTGCATGAATGATAGAATCTGCAGCAGCCGCGTCACAGTTGATCAAGTACAACTGATCTGGGTTCGCAGAAATTAATCCTGTGACTGGGGTATTTGCTTTTACCTGAGCAGTCCCTGGATATTTATTTGTAAAAGTTGGAGTTCCGTTCAAGTCTGTGTATTCACAGCCCATGAAAACACCCAGTAAAGGCACCGTTCCACCAGCAGCCGCTCCAGGGACGTCAATCATTCCATTTGCCAATGGGATGACTGGTTCGCCTTGATAGATTGTGCTGGTAGTTCCTGTTGTTGCCGAAGTTTGTATTGAATACGAAACTAAGCCACTGGTATTTGCACCTGCACCGAGCATTTTGTAAGGACGGAGTCCAAAGGCAGCATCAATATTTGCCATTGTTTAGATCCTCATAATCTCAGCTAAGACGGTTTTTTACCGCCAAACTCAATTTTGGAATCCCTATCTGGTTTCAGTATAGGCATTCGTGAATCGTTTTCCCGTAACAAATCATTGTCTATTGCGTCCATCGCCTCGGACGTGCGTTCTTGGTAGTAGCGAGTTCTTTGTGCTAACAAATCATTTGGAAAACGTGCAAGTAGCAGACCTCCCTGACCAAGAACACCTGTATGTTTACCATCAGGTATTACTTCGCCATCCCAGTCTGGGTATTCATCGGCGCGAACCAGTTCAAAACCTTCGCGTAACCTTGCCGAAAGATTCTTCCTATCGTCATAACCCATTACAGATTCTCTTATCCAGCGATGGGTAAAACCTTCTGGCGCAGGTGGTGCGTCCAACATGGACGGTGGTTTCCACTGCGTAGGACGAGTGGATTTTTGCCTAGTTTGGCTATTGCGTGGACTACGATCAACTTTTTGATCTGTTTTCACGGATTCTGTCATTGTGCGTTCCTCTCTCTAATTTCCTGTAATCTTTTCGCATACTCCGTGCGAGGAACATTGAGTCTGTCGGCCATTGTAGCCTCAGATTCTGTAAGTACAATCTCTTTTTTACCATTAGCGTTTGTTCTTACACGTCCTGCTGAGGCAACTTTTGGCGACTTCCTTTTCTTATCTTTTTGAAATTTATGAGGAAACGCCTCTACAATCCTTTTTTCTAGCTCTTTATAGTATGTTTCACTATCATTATCTGGGTCATAACCCTCAGTCATCATAGACTCATGTTCAGCCAAAGTCAGTAGCGTCATTGCTCTGTCTGTACCAAACCATTCCCTTTCTTCAGCCCATTTTTGCGCTTTAGGATCATATGTAGGGTTTTGGCGAACTTGCTGTTGCGGAGCCGTGTAAGGCTGTTGTTGTGGCTGAGGTGCAGGTTGTCCTGCCTGTTGCTCTTGTTGTTTGCGAACACGCGCAACGCGATCTTTGTCAGCAGCAACTTGGCTTAGTCTGACCTGTATTTCGGCTTGTTTTGTCGCATCACCTACATCAATGGCCCTTTTGAGTTCTTGTGTCAAAAGTGCCTCTTCCGATTGCACTCGATTGTCAAACTCATTAACAAAAGATTTATCTAGGTTCGCAGCTTTTTGTTTCATCTGCTCAAGCTCGGCATTGACGGCTTGTGCATACTCAGTGGCCGCTTTTTCTCGACGCTCAGATTCCCGCAGTTTTGCGGTCATCTTGCCGATACGACGTTTTACATTGTCGCTATAGTCTTCAAGGTCTGCTGATTCATCGGATTCCTTTGCTTCAACAGGTGCCTCTTGTTCTACTTCAGCCTCTTTTGCTGGCTCTTCGGTATCTTCTATAACAATAGCGAGTTGCTCTGGCTCTGTTTCTTGTTCGGTTGTTTGTTCAATATCATCAGACATAGTCAATCCCTCCTAGAAATGTAGTATATCGTCTGGGTGCTTGATGGTAGCTAGGATCTCGTCATCGTTGAGTAAACGGACTTCACCTTCTTCTATCCTAAATCTACTACCTGCGTATCTAGCAAATATGACCCACGAACCTTGCTTGCACCAAGGTTTCTCAAATCTAGTCTTATCTGCATAAGCATCCGGTCCTAACTTGACTACATACCCGCAAACAGTGGCGATATCGGCTTGTTGCACAGTCTCTTTGGTCAACAAGATACCGCCCTCACTTTGTTTTTTGCCTTGGAACGGCAGTATTAGGATACGCCAGCCAGTTGGTTGCGGCATCCGAGATATAATCTCGTCAGATAGTTTTGTAGGGTCAAGGCACAAATTGTCTTCTGGCTTGACATAAGCGTCAGCGATAGAAGGTTTTTTGTCTGTTTTGGGGGGATTTTGTTTTACAGAAGCGTTTGTATCAGGTTTTTCTAAATGCGAGGGAACAATTAAGTTACTCATCGGTTTCCTTTACTTTGTCTAGCAGGTTTTTTAATTCCTGTTCTAATATCGCAAGTTCAGAGAGTACTGCCCTCTGTTCCTTGTATGCGGTCAAGTCGGGTATAGAGCCATAACAGATGTTTTCTTCTACCGCCTCTTGCCGTTGCCTCAGTATCTTAAGCATATTGTCGTAAATGTAAAGCTCCAAGCTCATTTTTCCCTGCTAATGCGCTGTTGTTTCTCAAAAGTACGCATCCCACCCAGTCCTAACATGCCCATAAGGACAGGTAGCATGGTTGCCGTGTCCGCTTGCGGTATATCTACGCCAAAACCTGCGGCTAGGGGACTAATAAGAAAATTTACGAAGAATCCTAGGACACAAACCCAGCCAGTAGCGGGTCTCCACCCTGCAACGAACAAACTTTTGTGCGCTGCTTCGGTTTTATTGAGGTCTATTTGCGCTTTACTAAGCTCAAGAGCGTGTTTTTCGCTCATTGTAGCTATTTCATGCGCTAATTTTGCTTTTTGATCCTTATCCTCGATGAATTTATCAAGTAAACCCGTCACAGGACCGATCAATTGTTCTAACATGGACTATGCCCTAGATTTTTTGACTTTTTTCCAGAGATCTGCGTCAGCTTTTCTTGCACCACCACTGCCAGATGCAAAACTTCTGGCTCGAGCAATGCCCCAACTGGTCGGTGTCTGTCCTGGACGGGATCCAGAACTGAAATATGCGCCTTGTCCACGCTTTACAACCTGTCTAAGTATGCCGACAGGCACGTTATACTTGGCAGACATGTTCTTCAGCGTTGTTGTTGTGCTGTTTGAACTGCCTTTTTTCTTAGCTTTTTTCTTAGCGGCCACTTTTCACCCTCTGTTTGACTATCTTGTTCATCTGAGCTTTGGTTAAAGTGCCTTCTTTGTACTTCTTTGCAGTTGATTTGATCTCATCTTCTGTCTTTTTTCTGTTACGAGAACCCTCAACGTACTTGCGCGGCACTCCTCTACTTGTCTTTGAGACCTTAGCAAACTTCCTAGCCATTTGGTTTCCTCTTCTTAGTGCGTTGTGTTCTTGCTTTTGCTTGCGCGTTCTTAGAAAGTTCGCCAAAATGGAAGAGCCTAACGCTAGAGTCGGTGTGTTTTGCACCAGAATGCAGCTGACCGTTCGGCATCTTGTGCATCCCACCTCTGTGTAGAGTGCCATCTCGCTTGTAGTGATTTACGCCTTTTGCCATTTTACCAAGCCTTGCACGACCAATACCGTGCTGTAAATTTATCTTTTGCTGTATCGCAGTTATGTCTTGCCCTAAAATTTTTACGCCTTGCTGGTTGGTCTTTTTTGATAGACATATTAGGATCACCGAACCTGACTAGCTTGATTTGGTCACCTTTCTTAGCCAACACTGCTGACTTCTTTTTTGCATTAGGTGTTCGTTTGGGTTTGTTATAGCCAGCAAAGGTTTCGCCACGGTACTCTATCCTACCACTTGGTAAACGCTTTACGTTTTTTGTCGTTGCCATTACCTGCCTCTTGTCCGTTCTAATGCTGTGTTGTTCCTCATTACTGCGATATCTTCTTGGCTACTGATTCGCCTGTTTTGTATTTCCATGTTCCGTCTGTTTTTCTCTTCCTCAAACTGTAGCCGCTGTGCGTCGTATAACTGGTCTGCTTTTTGATCTTGCTCACGCAAATCAAGCTCACGTTCTTTGAGAGCAATCAACGGGTCTTCCGATGCTGCATCAGCTTGTGGCAGAGTAGACTGATATTGGCTGATGAGTTGAGCTTGCACTACAGCCACTAAAGCAGCTATTTGGTTCTCATCTGTTATACCTTGTTGTTGAGCTTGCTGCTCACCGAGTATCAAGCCCTGCATACCTAAATGATCATAAATATGTTTTTCTAAAACAAGAGCAACCTCAATCTGTTGCTGTGCAACCATGCTTTGCATGTAAGCAGTATGAACCTGTATGTGTGCAGCATGATCCTGTTCGCGAAATACAGTAAGTTCGCCTTGACCACGAGCAGCCGCACTAGCATTTTGGTTTTCCTGTGCTGGGTCAAGTGGCTCTGGAACTGGCTCTGGTTTCAATATTTCATCAACATTTGGCACACCGAGTGCTCCGTATACACGGCGGTATGCTTCATACATGTTGTGCATAGCTGGGTCTGACTGTGCAAGCTGCAACTGTTCTTGTGCCAAAACCACTCTTTGCGCCATGCTAAATATGTTTGGATCGCTCACAGGAAGTATGTCAATCCGCTCGTCAAAGTCTTGTGTTTTGACAGCTTTGTCTGCATCTACTTCATACGGGTAAGGTGTTGGGTCTTCCGCATATAACTGAGCCAATAACTTGAGCTCAATTTTCATACTGGCATACAATCTTTTATGCACAGCACTAATAATTCTGCTGCCACGCTCCAATAGCGCAACAGTCGTACCAACTGGTGCCTCTTGGTTGCCATCACCTACACCAATGTCGGTTGTGCCGACAAACCGTTGTGCAGCATCCACCACATAACCCATCAGGTTGAACAGTGTTCCGCTCGGCTCTTGATACGGCAACGGTAACAAGCTGCTACGCAAGTCACCTCCAGGAACGTCAATATCACGCCATTCTCCTGGATTTAGTGGATTGCCCTGATCACTTATGCGTAGTCCGCGAGCTTTAAAGCCAGCAGGTAAATTAGCCAGAGTTCCTGCATCTACTAGCTGGCGTAAGGTGCTTGTGGCTGCACGGCTCAGGTTACCCAGCAAATGCACAAGTCCAAAGCCATAGAACCCAGTCCCTGGAGTAAACCTGTACTGTACAAAGTAAGGTATCCGCGCCCTCATCGGGTCATCTTCTTTGTAGTTGCGCGTGACACGTAGAACAGCATTCATGTCATCGCATATTGTGACTATGTAGGGTAACTTGACCCCTGTAGGGTTGCCCTCGGCATCTACATCTGGGAACTCTTCTAGGTCAAGGTAACAATGACACTCGTACATTGTTTTGTCATATTCTGGGCCTGTTCTTTGTACACCGGAAAGTTTGTCGTATTCCTCTTGCACAGAACTGTAAGACTCGCTACCACCTTCTGTGATTTCCATCTCCTCATAAAACCCACTAAGCTGCAACTTGAGGATTTCATTAGGAGACATCTTAAATACATGGGTGATGCGGTCGGCCGACTTGATATCTGTAGCCGAGTAAGGTACAAGAACATTCTCTGCTTCTAGAAACTTACTCACTGGCTTTTGCGTCAAGTCATCGTAGTAAACTTTTTTGAATGTACTGCCAGCTAACCCAAGGAAGTACAGCATCTGGTCAAACTCTGTTTCGTACTCCTCCATGCCATACATGATTTGGTAGTTCATGTACTCTTGAACTCGCCGTGCTTGTTTTTCTACTTCTGGGTTTGCTTGGCCGATAATCTGTGCTTTGACAGGGCCAGTGCTGGGCATTAGTTCTTTGTAGGCACCGCTTTGAAACTGCGTGACAGCCTCGTTCAACATTGGGTGAGTAACACCCGTGGCACCTATGAACGGTTGGGTTTTGGTTTCATAGGTCAAGCCTAGTAGCTTCAAGCCTTTGGTGTAAGCCTCTTGCCACTCACTCCGGCTGCTTTTGTCTGTTTCTACATCACTTTGTATTTTAGACTTGATTCTGTCTAGTGTTTCTTTGCTGAGGTTGGGTACTAAATTATCAAAAAACTCTAGAGGACCCTCGGGTTCTGGTTCCTCTACCTCCTCCGTCATACCCTCAATCTCGACGACTACTTCTATTTCCTCACCTGTTGGTGACCTCATAGCGTCTTCGGCAATGGCAAAACCCTGTTCCTCCTCTGTCATTGCGCCCAAAGGAGCTTGCACCAAACTACGGTCTACGTTACTTGGTTTGAATGTTTCTGCCATTAGTAATATACTCGCTCTACATGAACGGGTGTGTCGTCAGCATAGTCTTCTGGGTGGGTAATAAAACCGCCCTCGCGGAATCTACGCAGTGCTTGTGTTACTGTATCGACGTAATCATCGTGTTCACCAGCAGGGAACGCACCGCACTCTTCTATAACTTCTTCTGCCCACCTAGTGTCGGGTGCCCATACTAACCCACTTTCAAATATCGGGGCAATGGAGTTAACTCGGCTGTGCTTGTCGTTACCACGGCTCGGTGTGTAATTTGTCACAGGGATACCCATGTTCCGCAGTTCTTGAGTTAGTGGCATACCACTGGCCTTTGCCTCTATGAGTACCATCTCGGGATCCCAATACTTATACTCTTCCATGGCTATACGCCGCAACTCAGGAAAGTCCCATCGGCCACGTTTTGCATCTACAAGAATAATATTCGGTGGGCTATCTTCATCTGGGTAAAACACACCCCACGTAGTTATTGCGCTGTAGTCCGCTGACTCTTTTTTAGTAAAAGCCGTATCATATGACTGCATGAGGTATATCAAAGACGGTATTGCAGGGCTTTCCCATAGATTCCACCACTCACGTTTGAGTATGGCACTTACTTCACTGGTTGGGTTCTGCTGCCACTGGGCCTCCCACTTACCTACCGTCAAACTGCCTTTTACTGCTAACAAATCCTCTTTGTTCCAAAACTGCGGCCACAAAGGTTTGTCATCCGGCATAAGCGCGGGGAACTCTACTACATCCCACTTGTCTGCTAAAATATCACGGCCCTGCTGTTTTAATAACTTACCTGTCAAGTCATTGTCGGCCCAACGGGTCATGACAATTACAATACTACCTCCGGGCTGCAACCGTTGTCTTGGGCCACTGGTATACCACTCGTAAGCATTCTCTAATGCACTGGGGCTTAGGGCATCTTGCTCTGAGTGCGGGTCATCTATTATGAGCAAATCCGCACCTCGGCCCGTTACCGCACCACCTACACCTGCCGCAAAATATTCTCCACCACCAGACGTTTCCCAACGGCCAGCCGCTTGGCTGTCTGCGCGTAAGGTCACATTCTCAAATATACGCTTATACTCATCACTGTTCATTAAGTTACGCACCTTACGGCCAAACCTAAATGCCAGTTCTGCTGTGTGGGTTGTCTGCATAATCTTCAGCGTTGGGTTACGGCCCATCATCCACGCTGGCAACATATAACTGGCAAACTCACTCTTGGTATGGCGGGGCGGCATATTGACAATCAACCGTTTTATCTCACCCGTAGCCAACTTGTCAAACTTCTCTGCCATCACCTTATGGTGGCGGCCATTTATAAACTCAGGCCACGCCAACTGCACAAAGTCCATAAACCCTGTACGGGCTTGCTCGGCTTTTTGTAAATGGTTCGCTCTCTCTAACAAAGAGGCATAATTCTTTAGCCTCTCTTCTGGAATGGTCAATAATTGATCAGTCGCCATATTTCTATAATATATCGAAAATTTTTTATGGACAATGAACCTAAGTGGTAAACAGTGTTAAGGGGGGTGGGGTAGTCCATAATTTTTACCTCCCTGTGGATTCGTGGCAATCACTAAAGCCGCACCCTATACGGGTACGCTTATTGTCTCAGCGGGGGGCGCGTCCAAAGTGTGCTAGGTGGCACCTAGCAAAAGGTGCCAAGTACCTTTTTATAAAAGTGCCACATGGCACTTTATAAATTACAGGCATTAAAAAACCCGCTGCCTGTGTAAGCGCAGCGGGTTGCTTTGGTAAAAGTTAAATGGTGGTTACTTAGTAGTAACCGCTGGTGTTACAGTAAGCTGTACCAAAGGCTTGCCGTAAAAAGCATGCTTGTTGGTAAGGCTGTTTGTGCCACTTAGTAGCATGGCAAGCGTATTGCCGCTGGCAATGTTGCCAGTTACTACCTTGCCGCCGCTAGCTTTTACAGCCGCTGCAATGTGGCCCAAGTTATTGCTGGCACCCTTGCCGCCAACAGTAGCAAGCTGCATGGCCTTAAAGGCTTTGCGCTTGTTGGCAGTAATGGTGCTGGGCTGCACACCAAATAGGTACGCTTGTAGCTGGTGGCCGCGTGTGCCTGTGTTAGTGCAAAACATGCCGCTGGCATGTTTAACCCAGTTAGCAGGTGTAAGCTGCAAGCTGCGCCCAAATGGTGTTAGCTGTACAGTTACGTTAGCAAGGCTACCCGCTGCATTGTTAGCTATAAAAGCTGCAATACTAGCACCCGTAGCTTGGCCGTTAGTTGGTAAAGTATAAGTAGCACCCTTGTTTAGGTTTGCTACCCCCTTAGTTACCGCTGGCGCGGTAGGTGTTGCATTTTTAGCATTAGGCATAATATGCCCCCCGTGTGTTATTACCAAAGCAAGGCCAGTATAGCATTACCACAAAATAACACAAGGTTAAATTGTAACAATGTGTTACAAATAACACTGGCTATTTATACAGTATTAAGACCAGCAAAATGTAGACTGTGATTGCAATTACCATACTTATACAGTACGCGCACGAGCATGGGTGAGCCAGCACAAGATGCGCTCTCCTCCGATCTTGGCTGATCGGCGATGATCGGGTGCGATCGGCGAAGATCAATTGTTATT
>CEPH01008098.1_pt1 | contig 13258 bp, 12 predicted proteins | sample 530571 | NCBI WGS metagenome assembly CEPH01 (sample SAMEA2620413, study PRJEB7988) | marine metagenome | biome: marine biome (ENVO:00000447); feature: surface water layer (ENVO:00002042); material: "saline water (ENVO:00002010), including plankton (ENVO:xxxxxxxx)" | depth 5 m | reverse complement strand
TGGACCCAGAGGGTCAGCAGGAAGAGGCTATTGCCGAAATGTTCAGGGCTTACGCTGATGGCAGGCTGAAGATGGCCGGTCGTCCCAAGACCCTATTTGGCAGAATGGTTCAGTTCATCAAGCGGATCTTTGGAGCCTACAACGATGCTGGGTTCAAGGACGCAGACGCCGTATTTGAGGGCATCACTTCAGGCAAGGTCGGAAGAAGAGAGAGGTCAAGAAAGCCATACAGCAACTACAACAATGATGGCTTCAAGAGATCTGTAAGAACATTCTCTCCAGATAGATCTATCGTTGCCTACAAGGTTGTGACCCGTGGAGAGGGGGACAAACTGTTCCCGCTGTTTGTAGACGCAAAGACAGAAATACCTATGAACGAGTGGGTAGAGGCAGTGATGCCGTTGACCTATGAGCATAACGGTAGGCTCTATGTGCCGTCTAAGGGCGCTGTAAATATAGATGGTAAGCAAAAATCAGGGACCGGAGTAGAAATACCCATACCCAACGAGGCGGCTAGACAGCAACTGTTGCGCGATGGCTTCATAACAAAGCCAACTGCTACTAAATTTTTAGGCGTAGCAGCGCGTCCCGGTTTTCATGCTGGCAGCCTTCCTGTTGCTAATCACATAGGCAAGGAAATAAGGATTACGCCCAGTCAGGTGAAGACGTTGACTGAGGCTGGATATGGAAGGTCGATCAAGACTGGGAGAGGTGGCGGCAAGGTACTCAAGATCAGAGAAGATGATCAGGCTTGGGTGGAGGTACTTGTCCCCGATAACTCTCACGGTACTAATTGGCAGGAGATTGCGGAAAGTCAGGCAGGCACCTATGCAAACAACGCCGAAAACAGAAGGCTTGGCCGCGCAGGTCAGATAAAGAACAACGAGGCTGACATAAATGACCGCATACCTTTTGCGGGGCATTACACATATCGTCAGGGTGCCGCCAGCAAAGAAGAGAGTTGGGTTATATCTGGCAACATGCTGGTGACCAGAAGGCTATCAAGGGACGAAGTAAACAGAATCAACAGAGAGAATGGTATCAATGACGCCCCGACATTGTCGGAGGTGGCTGAGATACTTGGCGATGATCTGCCGACATCTATAAGACATGGTCAGGCTGGGAATGTAAAACAGTCCAGACGATCTGACTATAGTCGCTCTCAAGATTACTTGAGCAACTTAAAAGATTTCATAATCAACAATCCAGATGGCTTCACCGTGACCATCGATGGAACTCCTACGCCTAAAGTGGGATATGCGGTAGCCCCCCTGAAGCAGACAGAGACGAAAAGTCCGGCCAAAGAATTTGATATTGATGACGTTCTAGATCAGGTCGAAAACATACTTAGGCTACAGCAGTCTTATAAGGGCGTTGGCATAGACATCAGAACCTACGCAGGGGGATGGCTTAACACAGAAGAGGGTCTATATGTCCTCGACGCCAGCGTCATACTTGACGACAAGGCAGAAGCTCTTTATGTTGCTAGTGCTGGCGATCAAGATGCGATTGCCGACTTGGGAGCGATAAATAACGGAGATTTTGACAATGCAATCATCGAAACAGCCACAGGCATTGAAGGACTCAAGTCCGACGGAGTTTATAGAGACGAACTCGCAGATGTCGCGAGATCAAATCACGCAAAACTTGTTGAGGGCTTTGAAAAACTCAGGGTTCAAGATAAAGAACGAAGAGAAGTATACACAGACGCGGACGTAGACAGAGTCCGTATAGATAGGGAGCCTGACGAAACTCCGGCTCCCAAACTTTCCCGAAGAATAGCATCGATATCTGTCCCGAATGTGGACAGCAGAGACGTTGACAGGATCAGTCAGCGTTTGCCTAAAGGTGCGTCCGCTACACAAGACGGCGTAGCAGAATATCTGACACTGCAACTTGATGACCTGCTTGCCAATGAAAGGCAAAAGGCAAGGGCGGCAGAGTTAATCAGAAACTACAACATCATCACCGAAGAAGAAGCCGAGACCCTGACCGATGATCAGATCATCGAAGTCTTGACCGACAGGCTTGCCGACAATTTGGTGTTTGTCTACGACAGCGTGGACCCGCAGACCAGAGAGAGATCCAAGCTCTGGTACATGGGGGCCAACAGAATTGCCAACGAGATAGCTCAGAAGTATGGCGTCTCGGTTAGCTCTGTCGCTGGTGTCATGGCGGCTCTCAGTCCTCAAATGGACTGGTACAAGAACGTGTCCCTAGCGGAAAGAGTTATCGACATCAAGGCAACGAAGATGGACTTCAAGCCAACAAAGGCTATGGAGAGGACCGCTCAAAGGATATACGGAAAAGAACAATATCAGCCCATGCTGAATATCATATTCAGACAGGGCAGAAATATGCCTCTGTCTGAATATGCAGATGCGCCACTTCTAGAGGCGATGTTCATCCGCATATATGATGAAACTTACAATGATCGTGGATATCAGATCGTCTCTCCAGACGGTGAAGATCTTGGATACTCAAGAACAAAAAATGGTCAAAGGTCAAAGGTTGGCTGGGGTTCAAACAAAGAGATAACAAAGGCTGTTAAAGCCTTTAATGACCCAGAGTCCGTGACCCTTGAAATGGGAGCAAGGCACAAGGTTCGGAACTTCTATAACAACATCATTGCGCCTAATTCGATGGACGGCGATGTTACGATAGACACTCACGCTGTCGCAGCGGCTCATCTGAAACCTCTCAGCGGCGCATCAACAGAAGTTCATCACAACTTTGGCACGGCACCGACACCTGCCCAGCAGGAAAAGCTGTCTGATTGGTTTGGGGGTACATCGAACTCAGGGCCGTCAGGCGTTATGGGTACATACGCAATATATGCTGAGGCCCACAGAAGAGCGGCAGAGAGAAGGGGGACGCTCCCCAGAGAGATGCAGTCGATTACATGGGAAGCGGTCCGTGGTCTGTTCCTGCCATCTTTCAAATCTAATGCAGCGAATGTGCAGAAGATAAATGACCTATGGGATAATTACAGACAAGGCCTGATGGATATAGATCAGGTCAGACAGGAGATTATGAATGAAGCAGGTGACCAAGGAAGATTTCGTCCTCCAAGCTGGGAAGGACCCGATTCTGGAAGCCTTAAAAGTCCTGAACCTCCCATTGACGAAGCAGAATTATCTGGAGATGTCGTATCCAGACGGGGTCCCAGAGATTACGGCAGAGTTGGAGGAGAGCCTGCCAGAGGAGATCCGCGAGACATAGATGAGCCAAACTTTGGCGATCTAACAGAAGGACAGATTGATGATCTGGCTGAGACCAGAGATGTGTTTGAGAGCCTTCCCAAGTACAGCAGGAGATCTGCCCCGGCACCAGCGATACTTGGTGCGCCAGATCAAGAGGCTCGTGCGAGAACCGGCCTGCCGATTATCAACAGGTTCTCTACTGTGTCTGCGCCGGTTCGCTTCCCAGATAAAAGGTTCAACAGATACGAGTCTCTGTTTGGCGTAATCATGGATGGCAACAAGCCTGTGCCTGTCATATTGTTTGCCGGTGAGCATAACAACGAGACCAACGGCGGCTTTGGACTGAGCCACATCCTTGAGAGAAACCACGAGATTGAGCTAAAAGAGAACTCCAAGTTCCCAGACATTGAGACAGCCATACAGCAGACCTTCTTTGCTTGGGCAAAGCAGGGACATCAGGATGGCCCTAGAGTTGTGTCAAGCGTAGGCACTGCCGGTGGCGACAAGGCGCGTTCTGTGGACGGCGTGTTCAGATCGATGAGCAAGAAGGATCTTGTCCTCGATTGGGTTGATCCGTCTCACAAGTCGAAGGCTCCGTTCAGGATTGTTCTGAACTACGGCATCGTTTCTGACCCTGATGTGAAGGCAGAGTTTGGCTTCAAGAACGACATCCCTGTCTACTCAATCACTACTGCTTATCCTGTTCTGGCACTCAAAGATCGTGCCAACGTAAGGCAGAGCAAGCGTTCTGTTACAGTGATGCCGGTTGACTATCGTCCCCCCTCATACAGGCCAATCACAGCGATGGTCGAAGAGAATGAGGAGGCCTATCAGCGCATCACATACAACAATGTTGCAAAAGTTCTAGGTAACATTTCTAGGAAGTTTGCCTCTGATGAGAAGGCTGACCGTATACAGGCTCGTTCTGAACGGTTCCTGACCAAGTTCCAAGACGCCATGCTGCCAATCGGCAAGATGATGGACGAGCTTAGGTCTGATGGTTACAGCGTTGCCGATGGTCTTGACACATACATGCGAGAGGAACTCTCTCATGGAGTGATTGGTTATAAGCTAGAGACAAATGAAAGAAAGCTGTTCAAGCCTCTGGCCGAAACAATCAACGCCATCGATGTGGAACAGTCTAAGATTGATCAGCTTACTGGTGGCAACAATCCGAAGTCTGTGTTCTTGGCTGACGCGATCAGGCAGGACGGATCTCAGCTTGGAATTGCCAACGCATACATGTACGCGCTTCACGCCAAAGAGCGTAACAGATTTGTGCAAGAGAGGTTTGGCCGTGGTCTGGGTTCTGGCATGTCTGATGCCGAAGCAGACAACATCATCAACTGGGTCCAGTCTCTTGATGCAGATAATCAACAGGCTCTCAATGGGGTCAGGAATTACGTTAAGCAGATAGTTGCAAGCACCAATGAGGCCAGAAGAGACGGCGGCCTTATGGCCTCTGAGTACGACTTTGATTTCTACGTTCCGCTGCGTGGCAACCTAGACCCTGACGAAGAAATAGCGCAGGACGAGGCTAACCTCGCTAGGTCATACAACATGCGCCAGCCTGACCTCTACGGCGGTAAGAGGCGTCAAGATCCGAGGATCACCGGTGGCAGAGGCACATCATATGCCGAGGACATTATCGGCACGGTGATGCACCAAAACCAAACGTCGATACTGAACGGGGAAAGAAACAAAGTCGGACAATCTTTCCTGAAGTTGGTTCAGGATGAGAAGGTGGACACCAAGGACTTTGCCGAAGTCGTCACTGAGGTTCCTGACCGCAACAAGGACAATGTTCTAAACGTCAAGGTCAACGGCCAGTTGGACCCTGTGAAGGTGTTCATCTACGATGACCGGATTGCCAGAGCAATGAAGGGCGCTTACGGAGAGTTCTCAAACAGGGGCGGTGCTGTTGTAAGGGCCATGACCCAGTTGAACAGGTATCTGTCCTCCATCAACACCACATACAACCCCGAGTTCTTGGTAACGAACTTTGCCAGAGACTTGGAGACGGCGATTATCAACGTCAATCAGTATTCCGACATATCGAACATGGATGGGCTGGCGACAGAGATCACGAAGGGTGTTGGTGGCTCTATCCGTGGGATCGTTGACCACATCAGAAAGACAAATCGTGGAGAAGACTTTGACAGAAACAACTACTGGTCAAATGTCTATCAGGACTTTATCGAAAGCGGCGGAAGAAACGCAACGAACCAGATCGATACAGTCGAAGATCAGGTTAGGAACATCAAAGATGTTCTCGACAGCATCTCGACAAACACTGCACGAGGAAAGCTGGGCCTAGCCAAGAACAGCTTTGTTGGCAAAGGTGCGAGGTCACTTCTGCAAATGCTGGATGACGCTAACACTGCCGTTGAAAACGGTATTCGTGTGGCAACATACGATGCCCTTTTGAAGAGAGGCTTCAGCAAAGACAGGGCGGCTCAGGCGGCAAGAAATGTCACTGTCAACTTTGCTAAGGCTGGTGAAGACAGAAAAATAATGAACGCAGCATACTTGTTCTACAACGCATCTGTGCAGGGTTCATTCGCCCTATACAACGCGATGATCAGGTCGCCAAAGGTTCGCAAACTATGGGGCGCGATGATCCTGTTCGGTATATTGCAGGATCAGTTCCTTTCCGCCCTCTCTTCTGATGAAGATGAAGATGGCAAAAAAGACTATGATGAGATCAGCGATTACACGCTTGAGCATAACATTCTGATAGACACCTTTGGCCTGACAGACGACAAGTATGTGAAGATCCCACTGGCTTACGGTATCAACTCCGCAGTTAATCTGGGCAGGGCAATCAGTCGTGTGCAGAGGGGCGAGTACAGTGTCGGAGAGGCGTCCAGCAGTATCTTTGGTACTCTGCTTGAGTCGATCAGCCCGATTGGTGGTGTGAACGAGTTTGGAGAAGTTGGCGACTACCTTGTCACGGTTTCTCCGACTGTGTTTGAGCCGGGAGTTGCCCTGCTAACAAACAGGGATTATGACGGTTCTCCCATATATAAAGAAGGCTCTCAGTTTGGTTTGCAGAAGCCGTCTAGCCAGACGCACTGGACAACCACCAGCGACATGTCAAAGTCAATAGCGACCACGCTAAATAACCTTACAGGCGGTTCCGAAGTGACCCCCGGCGCAGCGAATGTGTCGCCTGACGTTATTGATTATCTGTTCGGTTACTATACAGGTGCCGCCGGTATGTTCGCGCTTAGAACCTACGAGACGCCAGAGAACATAGTGGAAGCCCTTGCGGATGATTACGAAGGCGACATCACCAGAGAGATACCGTTTGTCAGGAAGCTGTTTGTTAACCCATCAGCATTTGAAGATGTTGGCTCATTTATTGAGAACAGAGATAGAGTTCTGTACGCAGGCAAGGAGTTGCAGTTCGCTCGTCAGAAGGGCGACAGAGCCAGAGAGGCTCAGATACGTGAAGAGTATGCAACGGAACTGTCTGTGTATGGGCGACTGAAGGCATTGAACAATGCCAGAAACCAGTTGATGAGGCAGAAGTCTCAAATAGAAAGAAACCCTCGTATATCCGAAGATCAAAAAGATAAGCTGGTCAAAAGATACAGAGAGAAGATCAATGAGATCGTAAAGAGGGCCAATGCAGTTCTGAGAGAGGCTGGAATAAAATAGCCCCCCAAAAGAGGGGGGCTAAAGTTATAGGTAACTTTACGCTGCTTCTTCTTTCTCGTCCCGAAGCACACGCACCATGTCTTCAATGGGCGTCATATCAAGGCCGATGTTCTCGGCAGATCCACGATACCGATTGAGCCACGCGGCAAGCTGGACACCAGCCTGACGACGCAACTCAGCCTGAGCATCTTCATCACTAGGATCAAAAGGCTCATAGCCGCCACCATCCTTCCGTCCCTTCACAGGAGAGATGTAGGCAGGGTACTCAGTCACCTTGACTGATGTGACACCGCTCTCAATGACCTCAGTCTTTGCAACGATGCGAAGACCACTGGCCATGTCACGAGCCATGTCGATACGATACTGACGAGCAGCATGTTCATCAGTCATCCCATAAAAAGCCGCATAGGCCTCATGGTCAGGCTGATCAGCAAGCCAATCTACAAACTCATCAGCCCGAAAGGTATTCAATCCAGTGGATGCAAGATATTCATCAATGATCCGCTGCTTAGTGTCTTTTGAAAAGCGTACTGACTTCTTCATCTTATTCTCCCTTAGTACAAAGATTGTTTACTTCCATAACAGGCCGCGCCTCGCCGGACCCAAACTCGCCCTAACTAGACACTCCATGCCTGATCTCACCGCGCCAAGACCGCCCAGCCAAAACCCGCACCACCCTAACACGCCATATCTGAACTCACCTCGACCGCCATGCCACGCCTCGCCCTAACTAAACTCGCCGTGCCGCAACGCCCACGGCATGCCCCGCCTCAACCGCCATGCCACGCCTCGCCGCACCTTACCGTGTCCTGCCTTGCCAGAACCGCCTTGCCTAAACTTGCCCAGTCGAACCTTACGAGACCCAACCGAAACGCAACATACCAGAACCGCCATGCCTAGAGACGCCTAGCCCTACCAGCCCTGACCATACCGAGACCGCCCTACCAATCCACTCCACGCCGCATCTCATCGCACCTCAACCGCCTCGCCCCGCCTAACCGTAACAAACCGTGCATAGCCTTACCCCGACCGCCTCGCCATACCAGTCCTAAACATATCTAACCGCGACCAGTGAGAGGGGCGAAGATCGCCCCCCTCTATTTTGAAAGTTACAGGTAACTAAGCAGCCCGACGAAGGCGCTCTTCCTGCAAATACTGCATGAGTTCTGCCGTCTGCTCGTCTGCACAGATCGGCTGCTCCATGGCCAGCTTCTGGACTTCACGATCTTCCTTGGTGATCTCGTCCCAGATTTCCTGATAGTCACCCATGTCCTCAGCGCCAGAGACTGCGAAGGTGCCGTAAGAGCCACGGCCCTTCTCCTGACGGAAGTCACCGATGCCGACAATAGTGCCAGCGTTGGAGAGAAGAGAGACGATGGAGTGTGCGCTCAAAGTCGGAACGACATACTTCACAGTCACCTCTGCACACCACTGGGGGAGATATGCACGAGTACGCACATCAGGCGTCTTGTTCATATCGGCAGAGCGGACAATGTCCATCTTCAGGAACGGCTTGCCCCAGATCTGAATGTGACTTTCTGGAAGGAAGATCAGACGCTGAACGCTGGTCTTGGTGATGCCGCCAGTCTCAAGAGCGGCAGTAGCCATGGCACCCTTCACACCAGCAGCAGGGAAGCAGAGATAGGTATCTCCGGTCTCCTTCTTGTAGACACTGTCGCGAAACTCAGCTTCTGGGTTGTGCTTGATGTCCTTCTTCTGAGCGGCAGTCTTCTTGCCGCCACCAACCAGAAGATCACGCCATGCCTTAGCACCCATAGAGTTGAAATACATTGGCGTCTGGCCAATCATACGCAACTTGATATGTCCCTGCTTCAATGCGTGGATTTCCATAGTCTCAGTAGTCTTTTTCGATACAGCCATAACGGCCTCCTTTCGTATCGGTTTCGATGTTTACAGAGATAATATGGCTGTCTCCCAGTGTCAACCCCTATAAACACATTATTTTACATTATTTGTCATCAGCACTCATATGTGACTTTTGATCGATCCAGTTGATGATCTGTGTTCGTGTCCATCGCCTTGGCTTTTTGAAAGCTGGCTCTGGGAAAGACGCATCTGTAGTCCTGATTTTGTATAGAGATGTTCTGGACATGGATAGCATCGCGGCCAGCCCATTAACGTCCAGCAGTTCAGCCTCTATCTTGCCATCCCTGCTTTTTTCCATTTTTCATACTCCTCTACTAGAGCCTTGAATTTTTCTCTAGCTTCTGAATTGTTGTTGAACTCTGTTCTGGACTTCACGCCAAGTCTTTCGCGAAGAACATTGGCTACAGCCTCTTCTCCACCAGACGCACCGAGAAACACTGCGAACTCCTCGTTTCTGCAAAGCATCCCTGCGCTGGCAATCATGGTTTTGATTTCTCTCTGTTGATCGGACACCTCTGGTTCATCCTGATCGTTCAGCTTGACCATCGCCACCATGTAGCGAGAGCCTACCCAGTCTGTGTGCAAACTAGGTGGACATTCGTTTGGGTGCAGAGACAAGCGAAGAGTGATGCCATTCTTGTCTTGTGACATCGATATCTTCACCGCCTCAAAATGCACCGCTGCATCTCTAACCTTCTCCATCAAAAATCTCCTCAGTATGAATGTGATGGATATCACCTAAAATCTTTTGGAACCTTTTCATCGCAACCTGTTTGTTTCGGATCATCTCTTCCACCCTTTCAAACGCATGCTCCTCATCATCACCTTTGACTTTGTAGGTTCTTGTGTATTCCTCAATAACTGTAACTTTATAGGTATACTTTGGCTTTCTACGGCTCATTGAATTTCTCCCAATTACTCTTGGCCCACTCCATGGGATCGATACCCTTCAGATCCCACCAAGTCCTTTCATCGCCAAAGTGATGAAGTTTCATATGGCAAGAGTGGCACAGAGGAACGCACCAGTTGTCTCCCACTTTCATGCCGAGAGCGTTAGGCTCTGCGAACATAACGTGATGCGCCTCTGCGCCGTACCCACAGACCAAGCAGGGCGTACCCCGCAAGGACTGTAGATATTTCTTTGACCTGATCCGCTTAGAACGGAATGTCATCTTCAATAGGGGCCGGTGAAGGCCTTGCAGAATACTGGCCCCGCTCTTCATGCTTTGACCCCCTCAAAGACAGGAATGTATCGCCTGTCTTCTTGGCCTGTTTCTTCCATCCAGCGAGGGACAGCTTTGGCTTATCGACGCCCCTCTCCATCTGCGAAACAAGATCACTTACGACCTCACTGGGCAACTCAAGGTTGCCAGTGTAGTCGGGTGATGTCGGCTTGGTCTTCTTCTTGTTGGCGAACAAGACCCCAGACGCCGGATAATCAGTCATGCCTTTTCTCCTTTTTTCTTCAGCATTTCACTACGAGCGGTAAAGTTACCTAGAACTTTTTGATACAGCTTCTCGTCACCCTTCTTCAGTATGTCGATAGCTTCCTTGTTCTTGCCCCAGAACTCCCGAAGGGTTTCTATGTCTGTGCAGTCTGGCAGGAATGTTTCAAAGACCTCAGCAATCAGGTCCATGCCCTCGACCGTCTTTTCTTTGCCGTCGTGAGACTCAAGCGTCACCGTCACATTCGGGTCCACGCCCCCGCCTTGGGGTAAATCTTCACCAGCATAGATGTAGTGGCCAAGTCCGTGCATGGCACAACACTTAGCCAAGCATCTCTGCAAGGCAGTGTTGACTTGGAAACTGTCTGGGTTCTGAACAGCCTTGTTCTTGTAATCAAGGACAGGCATCAACTCAGTCTGCTCCTCATCACCAATGCGAACAGTCACCATGACATAGGCATAGCCATGTTCATCTCGTGTGTACGGCAAGCCACGATCAGGCCGATCTGGGTTGTCCAGATAGGTCTCAGTAGTCCATATGTGCTTGATGAACTTGGCCTCTGGGTAGTGATCTTTCACCTTCCCCCACGCCCATGCCCAACTCAGATAGGTCAGGCCGTTCTTCTGTTCCGTGTGTTCCGAAACATCGACCTTGGACAAGGTCTCCCAAATACTGCTCATTTTTGATCTCCTGTATACTGTGAGCAAAACGTGGCAACACCGCAGTAGTTGCCGTTACATCGGACATATTCACCTTCACGGTGTTCTATCTCCAAATTCTCTTGATCTCCGATAAACTCTTGCGCTGAGGCTTCATTGTCGAACACCCTCTGCGCCCTCTTGTTACCCTTCTTTTTCACCGCCCATGCCTCGCCACGCTTCCATCTGTCCTCGTCGCTACACAGCGGAAGTTCCGCATCCAAGTCGAAGGCAAGCTGTGCTTCCTGATGCAGGGCCACCCTGTCGCTCACATAGCGGCGTCTCTTGGCCTTGGGCCACAGGGGTACATCTATGGTCATTACAGGGGCCTGTGGGTAGTCTGGGCGGCGTCCAGCCTCTCTTCTGTTCCAGTCTCTCAGTATCGCCACGACCTGTAGCGATTTGACTGGCATCTTCTTGGCTTTCTCGACAAGGTATGCGTAGCAGTTTAGCTGATACTCCCATTCGATCTTGCCGTGGATCACAGACCACACGCTGGTGACCTTGTAGTCACTTATGCGTATGGCATCACCATCGGTTCTCTGGTGGTCAATCGCCCCAGATAGAACCCAATCATTTACGGTTTCAAACAGCCGTTCTTCTATCGTGACATCATCATCAGACGATGCCGTCTCAAGAACGTGATGCACAGCAGTGCCGAAGAGTGGCCAGATCATGTCGCTGACATCAGATGTCATCTGATCACGATGCTGGTCACGCATCAGCCGTATGCGCGGACTATCGATAACTGAGGTAACAGATATGTCAGCCTTGCCTTTGGAATACTTGTCATTCCGCGCAAAGTTGACAAAGGACTGAGGCAGCCCATAATCATTCGTAATTTTCATCGATACTCTCCCAAGTACAAGATCAAGTTAATGTGGTTGTTAATACATGTCAATAGGTGGTTTTAGATGGCTTCTAATTATTGTCAGTTCGTTGTTGAGGGTGAGCCAGCCTCGAAATCAAACCAGCGGAAGATCGTTTCATTCGGCGGCAGACCGGCGCTGATCAAAAGCGACAAAGCACGAAAATATGAAAAGACCTTTCACTCGCAATGCCCAAAGTTGGACGAGATGTTAGAGGGTGATCTGGCTGTCTGCATGAGGATATTCTACGCCAGCCGAAGACCTGACCTTGATGAAAGCCTGATATTGGATTTGATGCAGGGGTTCGTTTACAAGAACGACAGGCAAGTAAAACACAAGAATGTTTTCTGGGGATTGGACAAGGAAAGGCCGAGATCAATCATCAGGGTTTACCCCATCGAAGAGGGTTTGATGCCGGAATATTTAGAGGCAAGTTAAAATCATTATATATTAAAATATATAGCAAGTGATTATAACCCTGACGCTTGGGGTCAGGTTGACATCATCTTCCTCTGGACATAGTCTTGGATCTGTTCTTGGAGGGACATGATATGAAAGCAGAAAATTCACTACAAAATGATGCGTCTAGATTAGGCACCGGCCAGCACAGGGTCCGGTGTCCATTTTGTTCGTCTACACGGCGGAACAAGAAGGCCAAAGACATGGCGATCAACGTCGAGCCTGACCACGTTCTCTACAACTGCCACCACTGCGAGGAGTCTGGAAGGGTAAAAATAGAAACGAGAGAGGTGCGAGCGAGGAGAACTTACATGCAACTGGTGTCCAAAGAAAGTTACATGGAACTTTCAAAAAAATCAGTGGCTTGGCTCAAGACGAGAGGAATATCGAAGAAGACCGCAGAGAAGCTAAACCTTCAAACATCGAACACATACATCCGTTCTGTCGAAAAAGAAACTGAGTGCGTGGTGTTCCCGTACATCAACAAGGGAACGAATTACGCTTCCAAAATCCGCAGCATTTCGGAGAAGGGTTTTTCTTGCAGCGGCAGCCCACAATCTTTTTACAACATCGATAACGTGCAGCCCGATGGCGACCTGATCATCTGCGAAGGTGAGATGGATGTGGCATCGTTTGTCGAGGCTGGTTGGACCAGCGTTGTGTCGGTGCCTAACGGCGCAGTGATGAAGGTTGTGGACAACGATATCGATCCAGAGGACGACAACAAGTTTCGATTTCTGTGGGACGCTAAGGACGAACTTGACCAAGCTGGGAAAATAATTATCGCAACAGATGCAGATGGTCCGGGCCAAGCAATGGCCGAAGAAATTGCTCGTCGCATTGGCAGGGATCGATGTTGGAAGGTTGAATATCCAGAGGACTGCAAGGACGCAAACGATGTCCTGATGAGGCACGGCGCGAAGAAGCTGAACGACATCACGGCGTTCTGTAAGCCGTGGCCTGTTGCGGGTCTCTACGATGCCGCGCACTTCTATGAAGAACTGGACGAGATTTACGAAAAGGGAATGGCGAA
>CEPH01075973.1_pt1 | contig 13357 bp, 12 predicted proteins | sample 530571 | NCBI WGS metagenome assembly CEPH01 (sample SAMEA2620413, study PRJEB7988) | marine metagenome | biome: marine biome (ENVO:00000447); feature: surface water layer (ENVO:00002042); material: "saline water (ENVO:00002010), including plankton (ENVO:xxxxxxxx)" | depth 5 m | reverse complement strand
CATTTGATGAAGTCGGCAACGATCAGGAAGTAGCCGGGGAAACCCATGTTGTGGATGATCCCGACTTCGTAATCGAGCCGCTCGTAATAGGTCTGCCGTTCCTCGTCGGAGAGGTCTTCATAGATCGCTAGGCGTGCATCGAGGCCCCGCCGCGCATCCTCGGCCAGCATCTTCGCCTCGCCCTCCAGATCGCCTGCAAGGCTGGGCAGGATCGGCGCCCGCTGCGGCGGGGCGAAGGCGCACCGCTGCGCGATGGTAAGTGTATTGGCCAGAGCTTCGGGCAGGTCTGCGAACAGCTCCTGCATCATCGGCGCGGATTTGACGTAGGCCGCCTTGGCCGAGCGCGGACGATCCTCCTCCCACAATTTGCGGCTGTTCGCGATGCACAGCATCGCATCGTGCGCCTTGTAGAAATGGGGCTCGGCGAAATTGGCGGGATTGGTCGCGACCAGTGGCAGATCGCGCGCATAGGCGAGGTCGAGCAGCGCCTCTTCCGCTGCCACCTCGGTCGGCTCGCCGCGCCGTGCGAGCTCGATATAGAGCCGCTGCGGAAACAGCGCCTCGAGCCGGTCGAGATAGCGCGCGGCGTGATCGCCCTGCCCCTGCGCCAGCAGACGGGTGACCGCTCCCTCGCTCGCCCCCGTCAACGCGATCAGCCCGTCGGTGTACCCTTCCAGAGCAGCAAGCGGGACGTGCGGCACCTGTTCCAATGGACGTTCAAGATGTGCCGCGCTGACCAGTCTGCACAGGTTGAGCCACCCGGCATCGTCCTGCACGTAAAGCGGCAGGTGATCGATCTGGTCGCTGTCAGGCCGCGCCACGCCGAGCAGCGCGCCGACGATCGGCTGCACACCGTTTTCGATACAGGCCTGCGCGAAGGGCACACTGCCATACAGGCCGTTGCGGTCGCACATCGCGATCGCGGGAAAGCCGCGCTCGGTCGCCAGTTTGGCGATCGCCTTGGGCTCGATCGCGCCTTCGAGCATGGAGAAGGCGGAGAGCACGCGAAGGGGAACGAAGGGAGCGAAGGCCATCCGGCTAAGCTAACGACGCGCATCGCCTGTTCAAGCGAGCACGCGCATGCCGACGGGGAAAAGCGGTGGACGGTTTCAGACCGCCGGGGGAGCGCCGGATTCCGCTTTCGCCGCGGCGATCTTGCGCCGCGTTTCGCGGACCTGCGACCAGGTGCCGTAGGCAATAAGTGCGGCGAGGAAGATCCACACCCACAACGGAATATCCTGCCCGAAAATGGCGAGATAGAGATAGGCAGAAACGAAGAAGAACCCCGCCAGCATCGTCGGCAAAACGGTTGAGCGACCGGCCCGCGCGCGCTTCACCAGCCACGCGATGGAAGCGAGGAAAAAGGGGATCGCGCCGACATAGATCGCGACGAAGATGTACGGATTGACGTTGTACTGCGCACCCTGCGCGAGAATCCAGTCGTTGATCGATTCGAGCATCGGTGCGCCTCCCCTGTTGCCGGTTGCGACGCCCGCCATGGTGGCGAGCGTCGGATGGGCGGTTAGCCGGGGTAGTCGCCCCGGGCGGCGATCGCTTCGACTTCGCCCGCATCATACATGCGGTCGCCCAGCTTCTGGATCACATGTCCGCGCCGCTCTTCGGGTGCCATCGACATCATCAGCCTGACCATTTCTAGGAAGCTGCCGTCGTGAAGCCCCTTGGCCCCATCGAGCAGGCCCTGCCCGTCGTCTTTCCGATGAATTTCCGCCCGGTCGTCCCATGCGATGCCGCCCTCGGCAGCTTCCGCGTTATAGGTTGTGGGATGATCGCTCATTGCTGTTGCCTCCTTGTTGTTCTGATCAACGCGGGGGTGGCCCCGCGGGTCCGGACCGATCGATCCTAGGCGAGCACGCCGTCATGCAGACGGACCACGCGGTCCATCTTCGCTGCCAGCCGCTCGTTATGCGTGGCGACCAGCGCTGCACTACCCTGCCCGCGAACCAGTTCGAGGAACTGGGCGAGCACCTTTTCCGAGGTCGCCTCGTCCAGATTGCCGGTCGGCTCGTCCGCCAGCACCAGCTTGGGCTGGTTGGCGAGAGCGCGGGCGACTGCAACGCGCTGCTGCTCACCACCCGAAAGCTGGCTGGGCCGGTGATCGAGCCGCTCGGCCAAACCAAGCGCGCTGAGCAGATCCTTCGCCCGCGTCTCTGCCTCCGCCCGCGGGACACCGCCGACGAGCTGGGGAAGGACCACGTTCTCGACCGCGTTGAAATCGGGCAGCAGGTGATGAAACTGGTAAACGAAGCCCAGATGCTCGCGACGCAGTGCGGTGCGCTGCTGGCTGTCCGATTTCTCCGCCGCCTGGCCCGCGATCACGATCGTGCCGCCAAAGCCGCCTTCCAACAGGCCGACCGCCTGCAGCATGGTCGACTTGCCCGAGCCGGAGGGCCCCAGCAGCGCGACGATTTCGCCCGGCATGACCTTAAGGTCGACACCGCGCAGCACGTCGATCCGCACCCCGCCCTGTTCGAAACTGCGGGTGACACGGCGTAGTTCGACCACCGGTTGCATATCGGCATTACTCATAGCGCAGCACCTGCACGGGGTCCGTGTTTGCAGCCTTGAACGCGGGATAGAGCGTCGCAAGGAAGCTCAGCACCAGCGCCAGCGACACGATGCCGAACACCTCCCACGGGTCGGTCCGGGCGGGCAGCGTGGTCAGGAAGCGGATCGATGGATCCCACAGATTCTGCCCCGTGACGATCTCGATCCCGTGGACGATCGGCTGGCGGAAAATCAGCACCAGCGCGCCCAGCGCAAGGCCGGCCGCAGTCCCGATCGCACCCACGGTAAAGCCGGTCGTGACGAAGATCTTCAGGATCGACTGCCTGCTCGCCCCCATGGTTCGCATGATTGCGATGTCGCGGGTCTTCGAGCGCACCAGCATCACCAGGCTGGAGAGAATGTTGAACGCGGCGACCACCACCATAAAGCTGAGCGCGAAGAACATCGCCACCCGCTCCACCTGCAACGCCTCGAAGATCGAACTGTTGATCTGCTGCCAGGTGCGCACGATCGCGATACCCTGAAGCCGCTGCTCGATCGGTGCCATAATCTCGGTGACACGGTCGGCATCCTCGGTCGTCACCTCGATCATCCCGATCGTGTCGCCGGTCAGCAGCAGGGTCTGCGCCTGCGGGATTGGCATGATGATGAAGGCACCGTCGTAATCGTACAGGCCAACCTCGAAGATCGCACCGACCTCGTAGCCGACCTGGCGCGGCACCGTACCGAAGGGGGTGGAGCGCCCGGCGGGATTGATCACCGTGATCACATCGCCGACCCGTGCGCCGATATTTTCCGCCAGCCGCGATCCGATCGCGACCTTGTCCGCGCCCGGCTTGATCTCAGCCATGCTGCCCATCAGCGTCTTGTCCTGCAGCGCGTCGATCTCTTCCTGCGTGTTGCCACGCACCAGCACAGCCTCGACCCGGCCATCGAAGGTCACCAGCAGCGGCTGTTCGATCAGCGGCGAGGCGCTGACCACGCCCTCGCTCTCGCGAATATCGACCAGCACGCTCTTCCAGTCGTCCAGCCGCCCGCCATAGGCCTGTACGATGGCATGGCCGTTGAGACCCACGATCTTGTCGAGCAGTTCGGCCCGAAAACCGTTCATCACGCTCATCACGATGACCAGCATCGCGACCGACAGCATGACGACGCCGATCGAGATTCCGGCGACCAGCTTGATGAACCCCTCGCCCTTGCCGGGCCAGAGGTAACGCTTGGCGATGGTCCATTCGAATGGGTTGAGAAACAAGGAGCAGTCCGTTTTTGTAATCCCGGCCCCGGGCGTTAGGGGGCCGCGCCTTTCTGCGCAATGAAAACGGCGCGGCTTTGTGCACGGGGATGAACGTGGGCACGATTTCGGACTGCGGCTCCGGAGGCAAACCGACCCCACAAGCCTTGTAATTCATCCGTCACATCGCCAATGGAGCGGGCGACCTATCGAGGCAATCGGGCGCCCCCACCCATGGACCTGCAACACCCCTTCCACGACGAGAACGGCGACAGCCTGCATGAAGAATGCGGGGTGTTCGGCGCGATCAATGCCGGCAGCGAGGCTGCGACCACCACCGCACTGGGCCTCCACGCCCTGCAGCACCGCGGTCAGGAGGCCGCCGGGATCAGCAGTTTCGACGGCACGCACTTCTACACCCGGCGCGGGCTCGGCCATGTGGCGGAGAATTTCTCGAGCGCGGAATCGATTGCCGAACTGCCCGGTTTTATGGCCGTCGGCCACGTCCGCTATTCGACCACCGGCGGCGCAGGCCTGCGCAACGTCCAGCCCCTATACGCCGATCTCGCGAGCGGCGGCTTCGCCATCGCGCATAACGGCAACATCTCCAACGCGGCGACGCTGCGCGAGGAACTGGTCGGCAAGGGCGCGATCTTCCAGTCGACCAGCGATACCGAGGTGATCATCCACCTCGTCGCGACCAGCCGTTACCCCACCATGCTCGACAAGCTCACCGACGCGCTGCGGCTGGTCGAAGGCGCCTATGCGCTGATCGTGGCGACCCCGCGGGGAATGGCGGCGTGCCGCGACCCGCTGGGCATCCGTCCGTTGCAGATGGGCCGGATGGGGGATGCGGTGGTGTTTGCCAGCGAGACCGTCGCCTTCGACGTGGTCGGCGCGAAGTTCGAGCGCGAAGTGGAACCGGGCGAGCTGATCGAGGTCGATTTCGACGGCACGATCCGCTCGCACCGCCCCTTCGGCGACAACCCGCCGCGCCCGTGCATTTTCGAGCACGTCTATTTCAGCCGCCCCGATTCGATCTTCGCCGGGCGCTCGGTCTACGAAGCGCGCAAGGCGATCGGCTCGGAGCTGGCCGTCGAAGCCCCGTGCGAAGCGGACCTGGTGGTGCCGGTGCCCGATTCGGGCGTGCCCGCCGCGATCGGCTACGCCCAGCAATCGGGTCTGCCGTTCGAACTGGGCATCATCCGCAGCCACTATGTCGGCAGGACCTTCATCCAGCCCTCCGATGGCGCGCGTCATTCGGGCGTTCGGCGCAAGCACAATGCCAATCGTGGCCTCGTGGAAGGCAAGCGGATCGTGCTGATCGACGATTCGATCGTGCGCGGCACGACCAGCATGAAGATTGTCGAGATGATGCGCGATGCCGGCGCGACGGAGGTTCACTTCCGCGTCGCCAGCCCGCCGACCGCGCACAGCTGCTATTACGGGGTCGACACGCCCGAGCGCAGCAAGCTGCTCGCCGCGCGGATGGAGCTTGAGCCGATGCGCGAGTTCATCAAGGCGGACAGCCTCGCGTTTATCTCGATCGACGGCCTTTACCGCGCCGTCGGGCGCGAATCGCGCGACAAGGCGTGCCCGCAGTTCTGCGATGCCTGCTTCACGGGCGATTACCCCACCCGGTTGACCGACTTTACGCGCAACCAGCAGGGCGCAGCGCAGCTTTCCTTCCCTGAAAACAAGCCAGCCAACAAGGTCGCCTGACATGGCAGAGAACAAGCCGTTCGAGGGGCGCGTTGCGCTCGTCACCGGAGCATCGCGCGGAATCGGCGCTGCCACCGCCCAAGCGCTCGCCGCTAAAGGCGCGCACGTCATCCTGACCGCGCGCGACGATGCCGCGCTTGAGCGGGTCGAGGATGCGATCCACAATGACGGCGGCACTGCCACGATCGCGCCCGTCGATCTGACCGAGAACGATGGCGTTGCGCGACTCGCCCAGGCGATCTCCAGCCGCTGGGACGCGCTCGACATGCTGGTGATCAGCGCGGCCTACCTGCCCACCCTGACTCCGGTGACGCAGATCGAGCCGAAGCAGTTCAACAATGCGATCACGGTCAACCTGCTCGCCACGCAGGCGCTGCTCGCCGGGCTGCACCCGATGCTCAAGCGCGCCGACGCCGGCCGCGTGATCGGCCTGACCAGCAGCGTGGGCGCAACCCCGCGCGCCTACTGGTCTGCCTACGGATCGACCAAGGCCGCGTTCGACAACCTGCTGGAATGCTACGCGCAAGAAGTCGCCAACACAGGCGCGATCCGCGTCGCGCTGGTCGATCCGGGTGCCACCCGCACCGCCATGCGCGAGAAAGCCTATCCGGGCGAAGACCCGCAGACGGTCAAGCCGCCCGAGGAAGTGGCCAGCCGGATCGCGGAGCTTTTCGAAGGCGATTTCGAGACCGGTCACCGGGAAAGAGTTGGTTAAGGCGGTTTAGCCAACCCTCATCATATTCGCGCAAGCAGGTCTGCGCGAAACCCGTCTAGGGAAAAATACTAGGACGGGTGAATCGAGATGGTTGCGTTGAAGCACGGCTATGCCGACGCGGTGCAGGAAGACCGGTGCGCGCCGCGCACGAAGCTTGCCATACCGGCACAATTGCGCGTCAGCGGGGGCGGCACTTTCCGCACGGTAGTCCACGATCTGTCGATCGCTGGCTTCAGCGCATCATCGATCGGGCGGCTGCATCCTGAACAGGCCTGCTGGCTGACACTGCCGAGCCTCCAGCCGATCGAGGCGCGGGTCGTCTGGTGGAACCACTCGATTGCGGGGGCCGCCTTCGAAAACATGCTCGCCGCCGAAGTACTCGACGATCTGCTGTCCGTCTGGCGGGCCCCGAAAGGTGGCGGAGTGACCCGGTCCTGCCTGTTCTGAGCGGCTAGAGTCCCGCCCCTATCGTCGCCATGAGCTTGTCGCGTTCGGCGGAGAGGTCCTTGCCGGTCGCGGCCGGCCAGTTGGATACAATCGCGATCACCACCCGGCTGGCGGGGAGGATCGTGATCGACTGGCCGAATATCCCCTGCGCGCCGAAATTGTCGCCGGGATAGGTCCACCACTGATAGCCGTAGCCATAGCCGTTGCCGAAATCGACGTGCGGCGATCCCGCTTCCGCGAACCAGCCATCAGGCACCACGCCATCCCCGCCTTCCAGCGCGAACTGGCCCATCCGCGCATAATCGCTGAGCGCGGCCGACAGGCAGCAGCCGCCAACGCTGCGGCCCGACAGATCGGTCTGCCAGAACAGCGGGTGCGCAAAGCCGGCCGGGTCGACGATCTTGCGCTTGGCATATTCGGCCAGCGTCTCGCCCACCGCGTTTTCCACCAGAACGCCGATCAGGTTGGTCTCGCCGGTCTTGTAGACCCACTTTTCCCCCGCTGGTGCCTCGCGCGGGAGGGTCTTCATATATTCGACCACCTGGTCCTGACCCGGCTCGGGGCTGACGTTGAACATCTTCGCCACGTCGGAATTGGGATCGGTGTAGTCCTCGTTCCATTTCACGCCCGAGGTCATCGTCGCGAGCTGTTCGACCGTCACATCGTCGTAAGCGCTGCCCTTGAGCGCGGGAATGTACCGCGACACGGGATCGCTCAGGCTGGCGATGGAACCGTCCTTGATCGCCGCGCCCAGCAGGGTCGAGGTAAAGCTCTTGGCGACCGAGAAACTGGTCCAGCGATCATCGGGACCGAAGCCGAGGCCATAGTCGACGAAGCGGACCTTGCCGTCCTGCAGCACCATCACTCCGGCTGCGTTCTGGCTGGCCATATAGGCGCGGATCGCGGCCTGCGTGCTCGCGGGCAGTGCCTCGCCCTGCGGAAGCGCCCGGGGCGTCGCGGGCGGAGCGACCTCCTGACCCGGGAAGAAGGTTTCCATCGAGCGGAAGCGGGCCGAGCGCGTGCCATCGTCCCAGAACAGCACCTCTGCCCCCACCACCGGCAGCGGGTCCGAGGGCATGCTCGCGGTGACGCCGCGCGCGGTATCGACCGGAGCGGTCGCGCATCCGGCGAGCGGCAGGGCGAGCGCCCCGATCAGCGCGAGGTACTTGGTCATCTCATCTCTCCTTAACCAGGGTCACCTGGTACACATCGATCCCGCCACCACGGAAACCGCCTTCGCAATACATCAGGTAATAGCGCCACAGGGCGCGGAAGCGTTCGTCGAAGCCTTCGGGCAATAGCGACTCCGCCGCCGCCCGATCGAACGCCTCGCGCCAGAGCCGCAGCGTTTCGGCGTAGTCGATCCCGAAGCGCTTCTCGTCCGTCCAGCGCAGCCCGCGTTCCTCGCCGAGCGCGCGGAATTCGGACGCGCGGATCAGCAGGCCGCCGGGGAAGATATAGGCCTGGATGAAGTCCGCGCTGGCGGCGTAGGAATCGAACAGCGCATCGTCGATCGCGATGAACTGGATCGCGGCGCGCCCGCCCGGTTTCAGGTTCCGCGCAACGCAATCCATGAAGGTCGGCCAGTATTCGCGGCCCAGCGCTTCGACCATCTCGACGCTGGCGATGGCGTCGTACTGTCCATTGGTGTCGCGGTAATCCTGATACAGGAAGCGCGCATCGCCGACACTTTGCCGCCGGGCCCAGGCAAGCTGCTCTTCCGACAGGCTGATCGCGTCGACCTTCGCCCCGCGATCCGCCGCCGCGCGTGCCAGAGTGCCCCAGCCACATCCGATTTCGAGCAGTGTGTCCCCGGGCTTGAGCGCTACGCGGTCGAGGATCGCATCGATCTTCGCCCGCTGCGCCATATTGAGCGTCTGGGGCGCGCTGCCTTCATCGAACAGCGCGGCCGAATAGGTCATCGTCTCGCCCAGCCATGCGGCGTAGAAATCATTGCCGAGGTCGTAGTGCGCGGAGATGTTCTTCTCCGCCCCTTTGCGGGTGTTACGCTGCTTGCCATGCGCGCTGCGTAGCGCGCGCTTCCACCCGCCCTTGGCGCGGGCCGTATCGCCCAGCGTCAGCGCGTTCTGCATGAACAGAGCGAACAGCGGCACCGAATCGGGGCTCGACCATTCGCCCGCCTCCCACGCCTGATACCAGCCCACCGAACCGCCGGTCGCGACCCTCACCAGGGCGCGCCAGTTGTGGATCGTCACCTCCGCCTCGAAACCCGGTGAGCGGCCGCCGAGCAGCCGCGTGCTGCCATCGGGCAGGCGCCCAAGCACCGCGCCACGCGCAATGCCCTCGTCCATCTTGTCGAGCAGCTTGTGAAATCCGGGGGCGAGCAGGCGGGCGAAGATGCCCGGCTTCCGTTCGAAGCGTTGCGATGCGGCGAGCAAATCGCCTCCGCGCTGGTTTTCGCTTACCCCCATGCAGGCCCGCTTATGCCCCGCAGCCCTTTGGGCGACAACCCGTCATACGCGCGCCATCAATCGTCCTTCATCGCGCGGTAGGCTTCCAGCGCCCGTTCGCGCGCCTCCTTGTGGCCGATGATCTTTGCCGGGTAGTCGCTGGGGCGGCATTTGTCCGAGGGATCGTGGATTTCGCTGTCGGGCAGGTCCGCCAGTTCGGGCACCCATTCGCGGATATAGCCGGCCGCATCGAACTTCTCGCTCTGGCTCAGGGGGGCCATGATCCGCGGGAACATGTTGCTGTCCACACCGGTGCCCGCGACCCATTGCCAGTTGGTGCCGTTGCTGGCGTAGTCGGCATCGACCAGCGTGTCCCAGAACCAGCGCTCGCCGTGCCGCCAGTCGATCAGCAGATGCTTGATGAGGAAGCTGGCGGCGATCATCCGCACGCGGTTGTGCATCCAGCCGATCGCCCAGAGCTGGCGCATCCCGGCATCGACGATGGGGTAGCCGGTACGGCCGTACTGCCAGGCCTCCAGCTCTTCTTGAATCACGTGCCCGCGATTGGGATTGCGCCAGAGTTTGCTGTCGTCGATCGCGTCGCGGTAGCTCTCTTCGGGGTAGCGCGGGAACTGGCACAGGACATTCTGCGCATAGTCGCGCCAGATCAGCTCGCTCTCGTAAGTCCGCCAGCCGTCGCTGCGCTTGTCCTTCATCCGATGCCAGATCTGGACCGGGGAAATCTCGCCCCAGTGCAGGTGCGGCGACATCTGGCTGGTCTGATCGACCGATGGCAGGTTACGGCCTTCGTCATACTCGCCGACATGATCGGCCCACCAGTCGAGCCGCTCGCGCGCGGCGTCTTCGCCGATCGACCAGAACTTCGCCATCTCCGTGGACCAGTCGGGATTGGTTGGGAGCAGGCTCCAATCCGCCAGATCGTCGCTCGGCGGCAGGTCCCCGGGCTGGGAAATCGTCTCCGGCGCAGGCAGGTCGTCGCGCGGCGGCATCAGGTCGCGCATCGTTCGGGAAAATGGGGTGTATATCTTGTAGGGGTCACCTGAGCCCGTGGTCGCGGTGCCAGGTGGCATCAGGTAATTCCCGTCGTGCAGTTCTAAGTCGCACCCCTCGGGCAGCGCCGTCTTCAGATCGCCCTGTGCCTTACGCCACCACGGTTCGTAATGGCGGTTGGCGTGGATCGCACTCGCCCCGGTCTTCGCCGCGAGGTCGGCGAGGATGTTCACGCTGTCGCCACGCCGCAGGATCAGCGACGCGTTGTGCCGTCCGAAACTCTTCGCGAGACTCTCCAGCGAATGGTGCAACCACCAGCGCGAGGCACCGCCGTATTTCCGATCCCCCGTCCGCTCGTCGTCGAGCACGAAGACCGGGATGATCGGCCCGGCCTGGGCCGCTGCGTAGACCGCGGGATTGTCTGCCAGCCGCAGGTCGCGCCGCAGCCAGACGATTTGAGGAGAAGCCATGCGAGAGGAACCTCGCACCAAACAGGCTGTTCCTGCTCGCATGGATCACATCCACATCGGACACGGACACGAGCCCCAGGCGACTCTCCCCGCAGAGACCGTTGCGCTTCCCGAGCGTGGCTTCACGATCAACCGCAGCAAGGCACTGATTGCCGCGGGCGTGCTGTGGGCGATCTGGGGCTTGATGATCTGGCTGGTCACACAGGGCCGCACTGCCGACTTCGACCATTCGGGGCTGATGCTTTATCGCGCGGGCGTCGATCTCCAGCCGCTGGGCGGCAACATGCTGCAAGAGGCAGTGCGCGACATCACCGCGCTGGGCGGGCTCCTCCTCTCCACGCTCGCGGCGGGAGCGGCGGCGATCGCCCTGCTGTTCCTGCGGATGCGACGCGAGGCAATGCTGTTTACGCTTACCGTGGTGCTTGGCTGGGGCCTCAACGCGCTCATGAAGACGCTCGTCGGGCGGGAGCGGCCCACCCTCGTCCCGCATCTGACCGAGGCGGCGGGCTACAGCTTCCCCAGCGGGCACAGCTTTACCTCCGCGATGATCTATATCGGCATGGCGCTGGCCTTCGCCTCGTTCAGCGGCAGGCACTCGGTGCGCTACACGCTGATCGGCAGCGCGATGGTGATCTCCGCGATGATCGCGTGGAGCCGGGTGATGCTGGGCGTGCACTTTCCCAGCGATGTGGTTGCCGGGTGGAGCGGCGGCGCAGCGTGGGCCTTCACCGCCGCCGCGCTGCTATACGAGCCCGCCAAGCGCGCCGCCGACAGCGCGGCGGCGCACGGGCTCGATCCGCTGGGTCACCGCTAGACCGGGTCCTGCGCCGTCCCGTCGACGGTCCAGGTCTGGCCGCCGCTGAGCAGCTTGGCTAGGTTGGCTTCCTTGCCGCTCACCGAAGCTTCACGCTCTGCAATCACCGCACTTTCGTAGGTCGGCGCGGGATCGTCGTAGAGCACGCCCAGCGGCATGGGGAATTCACCGAAAGGCAGTTCGGCGAGCAGGTGCGCCATGACGCGGTTCTTCACGTTGTGAACGCGCACGCCTGCAGCCTGCCAGTCGCCATCGACGACATCGACCACGGTGAAGTGAAGGTTCTCGGCATCGAACGCGAGACCCTTCTCGCCCTTGTCGAACAGCATCGGTTCGCCATCGGCCAGCCACAGCTGCTGGCCTTCCGCGCCCTTGGGCGCGGCGAAGGCGTCGAACACGTCCTTGTTGTAGACGATGCAGTTCTGGAAAATCTCGACGAACGCCGCCCCCTGGTGCGCGTGCGCTGCCTTGAGCACGTCGGGCAGGTTCTTCGACACGTCGATCCCGCGCCCGACGAACCGCGCGCCGCTGCCCAGCGCAAAGGCGCAGGGGTTGGCGGGGTGGTCGACCGAGCCGATCGGGCTGGTCGGCGTGCGCGTGCCTTCGCGGCTGGTGGGCGAGTACTGGCCCTTGGTCAGGCCGTAAATCTCGTTGTTGAACAGCATGATCTGCATGTTCACGTTGCGGCGAAGCACATGCATCATGTGGTTGCCGCCAATGCTAAGGCCATCGCCGTCGCCGGTCACCAGCCAAACATCGAGATCCGGATTGGCAAGCTTCACGCCCGTCGCCACCGCCGGTGCGCGGCCGTGGATCGTGTGGAAGCCGTAGCTTTCGATGTAATAGGGGAAGCGGCTGGAGCAGCCGATGCCGGAGATGAACACGGTGTTCGCCGGATCGCTGCCAAGCTGCGGCAGCGTGCGCTGCACCGCCTTGAGGATCGCATAGTCCCCGCAACCCGGGCACCAGCGAACCTCCTGGTCGGTTTCCCAGTCCTTGAGGGTGGTTTCGATTTTAACGGGTGCGTTCATCATTCGCTCTCCACCGGGCTCGGCAGCTGCTGTTCGTTGGGCTCGACCTCGCCGCCAGTATTGCCGGGGACGCCATCGAAATAGGCGCAGATGGCCTCTTCGAGCTCGGCAATCTGGAACGGCTGGCCGCTGGTCTTGGTCAGGCTTTCGGCATCGACGAGCAGCTGGTCGCGCAGCACGGTCTTGAGCTGGCCGGTGTTCATCTCGGGCACCAGCACGCGGTCGAACCCTTCGAGCAATTCACCGAGGTTCTTGGGCAGCGGCCAGATATGGCGGATGTGGATGTGCGAGACCGAACAGCCCTTGTCGATGCTGCGGCGCACCGCCTGCTTGATCGGGCCGTAGGTCGAACCCCAGCCGACAACCGCCAGCTTGCCGGTCGTCTCACCGAAAGCGACTTCCTGATCGGGCACGGGGATATTCGCGATCTTGTCGCGCCGCGTGTCGGTCATCAGCTGATGGTTGGCCGGATCGTAGGAGATGTTGCCGGTGGTGGCGTCTTTCTCGATCCCGCCGATGCGGTGCATCATGTGCGGAGTGCCGGGCTTGATCCACGGGCGCGAACCGTTTTCGTTGCGCTTGTAGGGCTCCAGCACATCGCCACGCGGTTCTGTGAGGAACGTCGCAGGGAACGGCTCGAAGCTTGCCGGATCGGGCACCTTCCAGGGTTCGGCGGCATTGGCGATATAGCCATCGGTCAGCAGCATGACCGGCGTCATGTATTTGACCGCCAGTCGGCAGGCTTCGATGGCGACCTCGAACGCATCGCCGGGGCTGCGCGCGGCGATCACCGGCATCGGCGCATCGCCGTTGCGGCCATAGACGGCCTGATAGAGGTCGCTCTGCTCGGTCTTGGTCGGCAGGCCGGTCGACGGCCCGCCGCGCTGCGAATTGACCACCACCAGCGGCAGCTCGGTCATGATCCCCAGGCCTAGCGCCTCGGTCTTGAGCGCGATGCCAGGCCCGGAGGACGAGG
>CEPH01027844.1_pt1 | contig 13365 bp, 5 predicted proteins | sample 530571 | NCBI WGS metagenome assembly CEPH01 (sample SAMEA2620413, study PRJEB7988) | marine metagenome | biome: marine biome (ENVO:00000447); feature: surface water layer (ENVO:00002042); material: "saline water (ENVO:00002010), including plankton (ENVO:xxxxxxxx)" | depth 5 m | reverse complement strand
TATTTCAGCTTTTTGTTTTGAAGTAATAGATCTTTTTTCAACAACATTACCCATGTCAATACCTTCTTGTGCCATTTCAATAAACTGTTGTCTAAACTCACCTTTTTTTCTGTCTGATACATAAGCTTTTAAAAATGCTTTTACATCTGCACCAGTTTTAAATTCTAGATTTTTATAACCTTTATCACCACTATTAAATATTTTAGATATAAACTTACCTATTTTAACTAATAAACCATCAGAAAGTTCGTTTTTTATAGCAGCATCAGCATAAGCGTTTAAATACTCTTCAGCGTATTGTGAAAATATTTTTTCAGAATTAGTACCGTCTTCATTTTTTATTATATCACCGTTTTTATCCCTATTGTATCTGTAATTATCATCTATTCTTTTTTGTACAATAGCTCTTTCTTTTGAGCTTAACTCGTTTAAAAAATCGTTTATTAATAGCTCGCCTTCTTGTGTTAAGTCAGTAGTAATATTTTTACCATTAGCATCTTTACCAATAACTCTTTTACTACCAGTCAATGAAGATTTTAATATAGCATGTAAAAGCTCGTGTGATCCTACCGTAACAGCATTATTATCTGCTGCTACTTCTTCGTTTATCATTACTTCTTTACCAACAATCAAACCATCAACGCCATCCATATCTTGTAAAGTAAAGTTTTTACCAGTTTTAGCGTTATAAGCTTTTAAAAACTCTTGTGGTGTTTTATAAACTTTTTGTTCTAAACCTAATATTTTATTTATGGCATTATTTGAAGTTCTTAAATCTTCGTGTAAAAGCTTTTTGTTAGCTTCTTTTTTTATTTCGTTTATTTTTTTATTACCAGAGTCTATCTCGTTATTTATATTCTCTGTTAAAATATTAAATTCATCTAAAACTATTTCACGATTATTTAACTGTTGTCTAAATTTTTCTAAATCTGAATTTAATTTTTTTCTATTATCTAATATACCTATTATCTCTTTTGATTGATCATCTGTTATAAACTCAGATTTTTTACCGTTTTTTAATAAAAAATTTTTAAGATTATCTTCTGTCTCTTTAATTTTTTTATCTATAATTTTTTTAGCGTCTTCAGTTTTTGATTTTACTTTCTTTTCGTTTAAACCTATTAAGCTGTTAATATAATTATTTATAACTAAATTATCTTCTTCAGTCCTCATAGCACTATTAATAGTGTTACCAGCAGCAGATATACCAGCACCTCCAACAAAACCTTGTAAAAACTCTTCTTTAGCTTGATCACTAGCCATATGATCAATAACTTTTTTAGCAACAGTCTCATTGTCATCGCCTTGAGCTATGCTTACGTTAGCAACGTTTAAAGCTCCTTGAAAATATTCTGTTAAACCTTCTTTACTACCGGTTAAAACTAAACCTGCTATTTTTTGTACACCTACTTTTTTAGCATTATTAAGAATATAGTTGCTTATACCTTTTATACCAATTCTTTCTAAAGCAACAGAAAGAGTACCAATAGCAAGAGGCACAGCAACATCGTCTTCGTTGTTTTCTAAAAGCTTAGTAATAGCTTTTTCAGTATCATCACCATATAGTTTTTTAGCTTTTTCAGCGTTATATTCTGTATATATAGGCGCCATTATTTGAGGTACTAATGATAAGCCTCTAGTGGCTATAGCAGGTACTACCGTAGTTACAGTACTAGTTAAAGCGTTGGTAATACCAATAGCTATATCAGCAATATCACCTTCTTTAAAACCACCAAGTATACCTTTACCTGTATCTCTCATACGCTTGTTTATTTTATCAAGCTCTTCGTATTTATCAACTATAAAAGCATCGGTATCACCTTCAATTAAACCTAAGTAATCCATTGCAGAAGCACTAGCTATTTGCGTACTAACCCAAGCGTTCTGTAAACTTAACGCAGCATTATTAAAAACATTTTTAAACTGTTGAGCATCAGACAACTCTTCATCAGTTTCTATTTGTTTCAAACCTTGTTTAGTCAAACTAGCTATATAAACATCAGTATCATAACCAAATTTTTTAGCAGATCTAGCTAAATCGTTATAAGTATATTTTTCTCCTTCGTATTCAAACATATATTATATTATTTATCTTTGACTAAAATGGTTGACCAATGTTTTCTTGTGTAGGATCTACTACAGCCATGCCGTCTTTATTGATCTTATAACCACTTTGCACGTAGTTGCTACCATCAAACTCGCCTATTTTACCACTTTTTAATTTGTAATAAAGCCCAGATTCAGGAGTGCCTCCAGTTAAAACTATAAAATCTTGAGCTGTACTTCCACTACCATCAGATTCTTTTATTTTTTGTGGCGAATACGTTTGATAACTCAATTTGTTTTGTAATTTTTCAAGATATCTAGCAAGTCTTTTTGCGTCTTGAGTTTTAAATGAAGTTACAGTTGAAATACGAAACTTAGTTTCATAATCTAATTCTTTAAATACTTTATTTATTTGATTAATTATTTTTTCTCCTGTTTGTTTAGCTGTTTCTGATGTATATCCATCTTGTTTTAACATTGCTATTAATTTTTTTAAATCGTTTTCTGCAATAGTATCTTTTGCTGGATCAATAACTCTAGAAATAGCTAAAAATAAATCACTAGGTCTTATACTTTGTTGACCAGCACCAACACCACCACCTTCTCCAAAAACATTTAATCTAATTAATTCGTTATCAGAAAAAACAATTTCATTTATTAAATCTACACCTTCTTGAACATTTTCGCTAATGTCTTCAATCTTAAAACCACTATCTTTGTCATTAGGATTATCTACTGTTACTTTTTTTGTATTAAATTTTTCCTGTGTTATTTGTTCACTTGTTTTCTTATCAGGGCCTGGTACCTTCTTTTTATTTTCTTCTTCTATTCTTTTATTTTCAGCTTCTTGTATTGCGTTTCTAGTTTTATTAGTTTCGTATTTTAAAAACAACTTTTTTAAACTAGCAGCGTTACCATTTTCGTCTTTATATTTAGTAGAATCTATAACGCTAATACTTTTCATTTCTTCTATTTTATTAAGTATTTCTGCATCACTTAAATCACCAAAAGTATCTTTTATTACTTTGTATATAAATTCTTTTGTATCAGGTCCACCGTATATATCATCTACCTCTACATTTATACCATCAAATATTAATGACTTTATTTCATCTGGTTTTAATCTTCTAAGATTATTTAAACTACCTTCTATAATAGCTGTGTATGAATAATCATCTAAAAGACCACCGTTATTTATATATTCTGCTTCAATGCCTTTATGTTTTACATACGCATTAACACTAACACCGTTTATTTGCGTTGGTGAATTACCAATATATCTAAGATCTATTTTATTTTTAGAATTAGTAGGATCAACCCAAAAAAGATTACCATCTATGTTTTTAATATTAGATCCATCACCAGCATAAATATCTTTCCACATTTGCGCTTCATGCGTTGGCATACCATCGCTAAACTCTTCTAATGATATTTGCTGTATAACTTCTCCAGTGTCTCTGTCTCTACCGTTTCTAATATCAAATAACTTTTTATTTACAGCATCGTAATTAACTATAAGCTTTTCATTTTCTTCTATTCTTTTTCTAGCTTCTTCGTATCTAGGATCGTTAATATTTAAATTAGATATTAAACGATAGTCTTTTTTAAGTAAATCACTAATATTTTTTATATTATCAGACAAAGGTATTTGTGTACCATTTGCTTCGCCAAATATGTTAGTATCGTCATAATCTGGCATGTTTTTAGTACGCTCTTGAAACTCTGCATCAGAAGCAGCTTTTCTTGTTTTATAAAGCTCAAAAACAGGTCCTACTGCTAAAGCAATGTTTTTTTGTGTTTCTAACACACGACCAGAACCTTGCCTTCTATATAAAGCTGCTAATTTTTCATCAACACTAGAGCCTTTTGGTGTAGATAATTTTTTTATTTGCTCATCTACAGCAGTAGTATCTACTTTAGGCGTAGTCATAATATCAAGATTACTTTTAAACATGTCTAAAAGATCTTTTTCTTTTTCACCTGTAATTATATTTTTTTCTTTTTCGTTTTCTGCCATGATTTATCTATTTTTTACGATCTAAATAACTCTTCAAACGTTTTACCATAAAGAGCTCCTTTTGGCATAAACAGTCCACCAACAGAGCCAGCAATATCTCCTAAAGCACTAAATTGTTGTGCTCTAGCATCTGCTCTAGCTTGATCTGCAGCCATTTTTCTATCCATAGCCATACCAAACAACCTTTCAGTACGAGCATCTCTTTGTTGTTGAGCCATCATTTCACCTTGTATTTTAGCCTGTTCTATTTGGAAATCAGTACTTCTTTGTAATTTATCAATATCAAAAGCACTTTCTCTTTTTAATTTATCTAAACTAAACTCAGCTTTTCTTCTTTGATCAGCGCCTTGTAATCTAAGTTTTTCATTAGCTGCTTCTTGTTCGGCTATTTTAGCAGAAGCTTCTCTAGCTTGTTTATCTGATAAATTAGCCATTGCTTGTGCTAAACCAGCAACTCCAGAACCACCAGCAGCACCTCTCATCTGTTGCATTATATTTGCTTGCGATTGTCTTTGTTGATCTCTTAAATAATCAGCTGATCGCATGTTAACGCCTAAATCTTCATATATATTTTCAGCATAAGGATTTTGTAAACCTGAGTAAGGATTTTGTAAATTAGCATAAGGATTTTGAAGATTTTCAAATGGATTTGTAATTGGTCTTCGCATCATAGCGTCAAAACTAGATTTAGCTGCATCATAAGCTTCATTAGCTTTATTCTGCTCTTCTATTCTAGCGCTTCTGCCAAATAAACTACCAATACCTTTAATTACACCTGGCGCTGCAGATATAGCCATCAAAGTAATAGGATCAAGCTTCATTGGTGATGATTTTTTAAACGGAGATTTATAACCTACTATATTCATATTCTTTTATTTATGTGTTTATAATTACACTATTTATCAATTATTTACTACTTTGCGTTACTTCAGAGCCTAGTGAAAAAAGTTTTTTATTTGAATTAACGTACGAGTCAAAAGCAGAAACATTACATTTTAAACGAGCTTGTAAAATATAACCTTTTAAACTAGTATTATTATTTAAAGGTTTTCTTGCGTAATAAAAATGACTTATAACAGTTGGGCTAGCAAATCTTGGATTACCAGCTATAGTAACAAAACCAATTTTATTACCATTTGAATCTGTTTCTTCACCTATTTCAGTTATAACACTATTACCAGCACCGCTACTTGCTGCAGCATTAATATTATTCGAAGGCACTACAACGTATAATAAATCACCCACTGATACTGATTCATTTATTTTACTTTGAAATTTTATTTTTGTTGGCATAATTTAACTATTTGTTGCTAATATAAAGGCTCTGTCTATATCATAAAAAACATCTGTACTAACACTAGGAAAACTATTAATTATCATACTACCTCTTATGTTAGCGTTTATAGAAGAGCCGTAAACTGTTAATATTGTATTATCTGCTAAAACTTGTGTGTCAGCTAGTGTTATTGGCGATCCGCTTGCGTGTACAGCTGTAACAGTATTAGCACCATTAGCAAAATTAACGCCTGGACCAAATATTCTACTACCAACAGAAACACCTCTAATACCATCAACATTTATACTATTACTAGCTTGATCGCCGTTAACCGTAACACTACCACCACCAAAATCTGTTGTAGCCAAAGGGCCTGTTGGAACTACACTTAAATCAAAACTAACATTTAAATTTGTTGATAGTCTTATTAACTCTGAACCATAAGCTCTAAACGTAATATCTTTAGCATCTGCCCAACTGTGAGCGCTAGATAAAGTTACTGTTTTAGTTTGTGTATTTATAGCCGTTATAGTTGGATATGTTAAAACACCTAAACTACCACTTGTAGTAACACTACTACTTTCTATATCTACCAAACTCATACCAACAACAAGATTATCTACATCATTTAAAATTAGTGAAGTTGAAGAACTACCTGTACCATTAGTTTGTTTTATTAGTTTAGTAAAAAAATCTGTATCTACTGGTTGTAAAGAATCTGCTAAAAAAGCTCTTCTAGGTGTTCTAGAACCTCCAAAACCAGTTGTATCAAAACTATACTTATAACCAAGAGACAAACCATCACCTGTATCTGCTAAATCTTCTGAAATACTTACAGTACGAGTCGATCTACTATTTGAACTACTACTTGTGCTTCCTATAAAAGCACCTATACCTACAAAATTAGCATCTGCTTGATCTGAAGAAGTACTAAATCTAACAGTAACATCTTTTTCTTGATTTATTGTTTGTTTTAATAACCCTATTGAACCACCTACAATTTGTGTTCCAAAATGATAATTAGGTATTAATAAAAAAGTATAACTATTACCACCAGAAGAAGATGGTATTTTAATTGTAAAATTAAAAGTATTACCATCTAAAACAATATTTAAATTATTTTGAGAGTTAAAACCATTTACAAAAGATTTTGTTTTAAAGTTATAAAATTTTGTTGGAGAAGAATTATCAAATATATGTAAATGACAATAAGAACCAATATCACCTTGTATAAAACACTCTATACTCTGCGCTGTTGATTCTATTGTTTTGTTTAATATATTAAAACTATTTATGCTTTTCATAATATATTTTATTATAACTGTTCATGTTCAAATGCTTCGCCAATACCTAAATTAGATTGACTTTCTGTGTCTATAGTACCGTCAGTTTCACTATGCATATGCTGTATATAGGCAAAAGCTTTTTCTTCTTTTTTAACAAATTGATTTACGTTTGGATTATCTATAACACTATTAGTATCAAAAGGCGTTGATAAAATTCTACCTTCACCTCTTTCTGTTTCTAATCGATTACATGTCCAAGCAGGAACTCTACTATTATCACCTTTAAAATCTCCAACGTAATTTAATGTATTAAAGTTTTTTATAGACAAAGGTGCATCGTTAAAAATAGCATTAACACTAGCTATCCTAGTAGTTGAATCATTAGTACCGTAAAAATGACAAGCACCAACATTTTCATTGTGATGAAACGCTTTACCATCTCTAAACGTTATGTATTCGTTATTTACAATAACACCAGATTCTTGTATAAATCCTTTAAAACTAGACCAACCTTTTACGTTTTCTTTATAAGTAACAGTTATTGATTGATCTGCATTTTTATATACATTTTTAGAAGTATTAAAATCATCTTCTACATAATCAAAGTCATAACCAGAATCAAACGTTAAGTTATAATCGTTTTTAGTTTTATCGTAACTACCAACTATTCTATAATAATCACTTTTTAATTTATCTCTAAACCAGTCTCTCATACCAGCGTCAGATATAGGTGTTAAACCATCCATTGATAATCTTAATACTGCACCTCTCTGTTTATCTGTAAAATATGCTCTATAAGAAGACGATGCAAAACTTTCAGGATTTTTAGATATGCCATACTCACCAACAAAAGGCCTTGACTGACCTAAAACTTTATTAGAAGCCGTTAGCTGAGTGTTGCCATCTGCATTAAATATAAGATCTTTATCAGCAAATATTTGAACTATTTTATCTTCACATAAAGCTATTAAGTCACTATTTCTAGCAAATAATTTTTGTATACTACCATATGTAGTATCTAATTCTTTAGTTATATTATCTGCTTGAATAAATTGATTTAAATCGTTTAAACTTGTATTTTTATTGTATATACCAGAAAATATTAAACCACTAGTTCTTGTATCTTGTTTATATTTTTCTTGTAAAGTTGTAGATACTCTTGCACCATTTTTTATAAAAGTTTGATTAAAATCATCTCTTATTCTATTTGATTCTACACCGTTACCAAAGCTAAAAGCGTTAAAATAAGGTAAACCAACTTCTTCTGGTATGATTTTTACTCTAAATTTAATAATACTATTATAAGAATTTGCAGATGAAGTAGGGTTGGTTGTACCTAATTGTACAACATCTAGTATTTTATATTTAATATAACCGTCTTCTTGGTCGTCATAAAACTCCAAAAATTTATTAGTAAAAAATTGCTTTTGATGACTAAGATTTGTTTGAACTCCAGGTACATTGTTAGGTTGAAAATTAAAACTTTGAGCACCTCCAAGAGCACTTATACCACCGGCTAATTCAACTATATCTCCATCCCAAGATTTTACTCTACAATCAATAGGTTCGCCAGCAGCGTTGTTGCTTGAATCAACATAAGTATTAGCTATATCCATAGCAGTTCCAGATACTTTAACTTTAGTACCTACTTTAGCCGCTAAATATCCTTTAGTATTATTTGTTAATTCTACGCCTGATCCATAAGTCGATGTTGTTGTAGAATTAACATCTAGTTTTATAGGATAAGTAGGTGAAGCTTCATAATATAAATCTAAATCAACTTTTTCTTTTGGTTCTGTTTCAAATATAGCAGGATTATCTTTTATTTCGTTTACACCGTCAGAAAAATCTTGTTCAAAAAATTCTATAAAACCAAAATCATCATTAGTACCATCAAAATCAAAATCAAAAGTTTCAGGGTTTATAGAGCATTGTGTTCTAGGATCTTTATCTAATTCTACTATATAACAAATTCTTCTGTTATCAGCTCTACCAAACCTACGAACTGCTTCTTCTAATTGGTTAAATCTATTGTTTAGCTCTGTTATATCACCACCCGGCGTGTAGGCATAAGTATGCCATCTATGATAATGATATGCTACTGAGTTTTCGTTTTGAAACCACTGGCCATTTTGAGCAGCGTTCATATCAACTGTAACAGATAAATTCCAAGGTGTATGATTATACACTCTTACTTTTGAAGTATTTCTTATTATGAAAGAAGTTCCGCTAGTATCATTGGAAAATCTAAAAACACTACCTGGGGTTTCTAGTTTATTTATAAATTCTTTATTACCAGGTCTAAAATTACCAAGATCAGGATGACCTACAGGATCCCATTGTGTTTCTGCTTTTATTCTCCAATTAACATCACCTCTAGTATTAGGCTCTTGAGGAAACGGTAATACTCTACCAAAACCATCGCTACTAATATTTATTTGTTTACCACAATTTATTATTGATTGAAGATCCATGACTCCACCAGGTATTTCTGGAGGGGTTAACTGATTACCTCCAACCTGTCCACCAGGAGAATATGTAGCAGCTACAAAAAAACCGTTACCTATAGAATAACCAGGTGTTGCTACAAATAAAGGCGCGTCTGGTTCCATTAAATCTACACCTACGCCACCAAAAGATAAATGCATAAAAAATTTACCAGTATCAGTTCCATAAACATCTCTATAGTTTTGTAAACCAAAAGCATTAATATGATCTGTTTGTTTTTTCCAAACAAGCGGCCAAGGATCAGCAGATCCAACGGAAACTCTATTTTTATGACCTGTAACAGTTGTAACTATACCTTGCATACCATTCATTGGTGATCCTAAAGTTGATCTTCTAAATAATTGTGAAACTTTAACGTTTAATGTAGTAGTTGTTCCATTATCAAAAATATCTTTAAAAACAAATTCACCGCTAGAGTTTGTATAACCAGAGTTATTACTATTTGTGTTTCCATAGGTAGGATTAAAGCTCATGCTACGCAAGTTTCCACTAACAGAAGCATCAAATTGTTGTAAATCTACTATTTCACTAGCATAATCACCTCCAAAATCTGAAATAATACTAGTAAATGATCTATATGTATTTCTAGCATTGCTTGGTGTTTCTAAAGGTTGATGCGCAACGTAATGCAATTCATCTATAAACCAATCACTACCATCTGTACCTTGGTTATTAGTTTCATGATTAAAAAGATCTCTAAAATGTTCAGGTTTAACACTTCGACTTTGCAGAGCGTTTGTTACAGCACCAGTATTACTAGTTGTGTTTTGACCATAACTATGTGTTCCGCTATATACCCCATCTGAATCTGCTGTATCAAAAAGATTATCGTCTCTAAGACTAAAAGTTTTTGCTCTAGCAGTAAGAACAGTACCTATTTCAACACCTATCAAAGGTTCTAAGTATTGAGCTGTTATTATATTAGATCTTATTTTCACAAAAAATCTACCTTGAAACTCTTGCCATTGTCTATTGTCATTTACAAAAAATACTACTTGCAAGTCTTCGTTCAAAATACCAGGCGAAGTTTCTACCCAACTATCAGATTCTTGTATAGGTTTGTCAAGAGAAACTGTATACACGTCTGCTGTTATTTCTACGTTAACAAATGTATAAACTTCAGAGTTTATAACAGTATTACCCGCAGGATCTATTTTTTTAAACTTTATACTTAAATCTTCACCTTTATTAAATAGCTGTTGTATACCAACAACTCTTTCGCTTATTAATTGTTCTTTTTTAAAAACTAACTTACGTTGTCCAGCTGCTGGTTGAAAACTCTCATCTGGAAATAAGTTTTCTATAGATGCATCACCATCAGCATTACCTATAGATCTAAGCTTATCTCTTATAAATTCAGGCGCTTCGTTTTCTATAGCTATTATTTTAAATTTATTTTCAAGTTGAACTTGAGAATCAGAATCTACAGGTTTTTTAAGTATTATAAAATCTTCTTCTTTTATTTTATTTCTATCAGCAGAAGGAAAAGAAATCCATAAACTACCATCTTCTTTTGATCTGTAAACTCTATCTAAAACTAAATTATAGTATTCAGAAGAAGTTTCTTTTATATATAGTTTAAAATAATAAGGGTCAAAACTAAAATCACCACCAAGACTATAAGCGTCAGGAACATTTACATGACAAGGTATATTAGGTATATCTAATACTTTTAATCTATGACTTTTAGAAGCAGTACCTTCAAAAGCAACTATAGCGTTTTCATCTGTAGACAAGTTAAAAGGAATCGTAACAGAACCTCTTTCACCAGAACTAAAAACAGGTGTTTCTCTACCTTGATAATCTAATAAACTCATACCAACTTGATACGTTCTTTGTGATTTTACTGTATTTAAACCACCTTCGTCAAAAATTTTATCTATATTACCAAATTTTCTTTCTTCAAAATCTAATTTTAAATCATTTTCGTAATCTTGAACGTTTAGGTTTTGCGTATAATTTCCATATATTATTCTACCTGCTGTAAAATCTTGTGCTTTAGCTTTTTTAGGAACATTATCATATATTCGTAAAGTCTGAAGCTCTGGTAAGGCAGCGTATATTAAATCTTTAGTTAACTCATAATATCCAGAATTTGTATTATCTCTAGTAGACTGGCTTCCGTCTATAAATGTAAAAGTATTAGATCCATTATTGTCAACGCTATGCCAAGAAGCTACATCACTACCATCTGATTTTTTAGGTTTTATAGTGTCTATTGTATATATTATTGGCGAATCATCTGACTTATACAATAAATCTATTTCAATAACATCTCTAGGAATACCTTGGTGTACAAAATCTTTTAGTATTATTTTTTTAATATTATTTTCCATACCAGTATTGTATGGTTCTCTAGTTGGATGAATATTAAATCTACCTGGTAAAAAACCTGCTTGAGTAAAAGGAGCAAAAGAAGAATATTGATTATCTGAATATTTGTATCTGTAAGAAAATCTAGGAAAAGTTTTTTCAAAAAGTACTTTTGAAAGATCTTCTTTAATAATATTAAAAGAATAAGCTTGATCTAAAATTGAAGTTGATACATTTATAATATCACAAGTAATAAGAGCTTTTAAAGGTAAGTTTCTATCTATTGATGAATCAGGAGGGTTAAAAAGTGTTGGGGCACTTGGATCAACGGCTAAACTTGTTATTTCAAGCCTAGCTTGAACATTTGAAGGAAGACTACCTGTAGCGCCGACTTGACTTAAAAGTAAAATATCACCAACTTCTAGTAAAGGCGCATATGCGTCGTAATACTCATCACCTATGCCTTGTCCAGAAGAAGCTACAAAGTTTGTTGCTCCAAAACCAGAGTAATTAGCTTCAAATTTTCCTGTAACAGGGTTTATGCCTAAAAGATATAAGTTATTTGCAGTACCATCATTTTCAGGATCATATACATCATTAGCTCCAAGAACTTTAAACTCTTCTAAACCAATTTCAAATTGTATTGAGCTTCCAGCAGTTTTATTTACAAAACTAGCTGTAGGTGTATTATATAAAACTTGTCTTTCTTCACCAGGCACTAACTCTAATGTAATTGGGTTTAAAGGCCTTGGTTTTATAACTGTTATATCATGTTTAGTTACAGTACCTTTGTCTTCTCCATTAACATATAAATTACTAGTATTTGATAAAGTAATATTAGTATTGTTTAAAAATTGTGTTATATTTACTACTTTTGGTTCTGTAACGCCATCAGTAAAATATAAAAAATCATCTACAATACTAATGCCTGTTATATAATTTTCTACTGTAAATTCTAAAACTTTATTTTGATTGTCACTTAATACAATACCAGTTTCTAAATCACCATTATTATTTTTAAAACATCTCAATATAGCGCTCTGTGTATTATCATCTTTAACTAAAAACCAATAAGCAACATCGTTTTTTTCATCTGCTATAGAGCCTATACACTGATAACTATTATTCCAGTCTTGAGCAAGTCCTGTAGTTAATTTTTTATTACCCATTATAGGTTGAACGCTACCAACAGAATCTTCATCAGAAGTAGAAACTTGTATATTTAAAGCACCTCTATATTCACCATTAGGTAATATTTTTTCTTCAAGGTCTAAGTTCATACGACCTTGTGTAAAAGTAGTATTAATCTCTGGCATTTAATTAATGTTTAATTTGTTTTGATTTGCCTCTAAGTATTTGAGTTATTTCTTCTAATTTAATGTTAGAAAGTCTTAATTTAGCTTGTCTTACAGCTGCAAACTTTTCTCTTTTATATCTACGAACAGCATACTCTGGTACGTTTGAACTTGTAGATAATATAGCGTATATAATACTTTTATACATAGCTTCTTCGGCAAGTTTATGAACTTGCATTTCTTCTTCAGTACCTAAACTATCACTTATATAATCTATTATTACAGTTTTTCCAGAAATATTAGACGAAAAATGTATTAATCCTTTTAAACTATCTATATAATAAGAACCGTTATCTTGTGCATGCTGCGGATCTATACCATATCTTCTACCAACATTAGCTTCAAATATATGATCGTCATAATCATAATCATGCTGTTTATTTTCATTAGGTTTATTAGATTTATAATTACCCCAAGTAGTAGATGTTTCCTCATCACCAACTCTAACTATAGATATATTATCTATAACAACATTTAAATCGTCAGAAGTACCAGGAGTTGTTAACGTTGACGTGTTGTCAGTTGTACACTCAAGATAAACAGAACTAGGTACATAACCAGTTG
>CEPH01082934.1_pt1 | contig 13376 bp, 9 predicted proteins | sample 530571 | NCBI WGS metagenome assembly CEPH01 (sample SAMEA2620413, study PRJEB7988) | marine metagenome | biome: marine biome (ENVO:00000447); feature: surface water layer (ENVO:00002042); material: "saline water (ENVO:00002010), including plankton (ENVO:xxxxxxxx)" | depth 5 m | reverse complement strand
ACGCCCGCCGTAGTGAACACCGCCGCGAAGCCGAGGAACGTCCGGCGCGCTATAGCGCGGTCTTTGCGGTTTGCCCCCATGAACACCAGGGTAGTGTGCGCCGGAGCGGGTACCGTGAAAAGGTGAGCGCGGCAGGTCGTCAAGGATTTCACGCGGGGCGCCGCGGAGAGCACGCCGGCGTGCTCACGACGCTCGTGCGCACGAGCCTCGCCACGGGAGCTGCCGCAGCCCTCGCGGTGGGTGCTCTGGGTGTCGCCCCCGCTGCAGATGCCGCCACCTCCACGCCCGGTGAATCGCAAGCACCGGCGGGCGAGGTCGTCGTGATCCCCGGTACCGCCGCGAGTGTCACGACGCGCGCAGCCGCGGCAGTCGCGGCGATGAGCCTGAACGAACGCGCAGCGAGCGTCATCATGGGGCACATCCCGACCACCGACCGGGGCGTTCTGCGCGATTACATGGCCACCACCGGGGTCGGCGGATTCATCCTGATGGGCGCGAACGTGCCCGGAACCGAAGACCGACTGCGCGAGATCACCGCGGCGCTCACGGTCGATCCTGCCGTTCCGCCGCTCCTGGGCATCGACCAGGAAGGCGGCGATGTGTCGCGTCTGCCCTGGGACGACTTTGCTTCCTCGGTGACGTTGAAGTACGAGCCGCCGGAGGCTACCGAGCTCGCTTTCGCCGGACGCGGAGCTCTCGTGCAGCGGGCTGGAATCTCGGTGAACTTCGGTGTCGTCGCCGACATCACCGACGACACCGGCATGTTCATCTATCGCCGCGCGCTCGGCACGACTCCCGAGAGCGGCGCCTCGCACGTTGCGGCAGCCGTGGTCGGGGAGGAACCCGAGGCCCTCTCGACCCTCAAGCACTTTCCCGGTCATGGCGCAGCTCCCGGAGATTCGCACCGCGGCATCCCGTCCACGATGGAAAGCTACGACCAGTGGCTGCAGACGGATGCCGTTCCCTTTGCGGCCGGCATCGAGGCGGGCGCCCCGCTGCTCATGTTTGGCCACCTCGCCTACACCTCGATCGACCCGAACCCGGCGACGCTCTCGAGCGAGTGGCATCGCATCGCGCGCGAAGAACTCGGCTTCGATGGCGTCGCCATCACGGATGACCTGGGGATGCTCGAGGCGTCGGGCCTGCGCGAGTACCAGGATCCCGTCGCCAACGCGGTAGCCGCGCTGGCCGCGGGGAACGACATGTTGCTCTCGGTGCTCGGAACCGACGCGCAGACCGCCGCACAGCTGACGGCGGGAATCGTCGCGGCGGTGGAATCCGGTGCACTTCCCGCGGCGCGGCTGGACGAAGCCGCCGTGCGGGTGATGACGATGCGACTGCAGGCGGCGGGTGCCGGTCGCGGGCTTGTGCCCTGCTCGTCGTGCGCGCCCGTGTCGTGATCCCCGTCGTCAGGGCAGCGGAGGCCCGGGAACGGGTTCGATCAGCGCGGGGGAGTTGTTCCGGACGTTGCCGACGTCGGCGCTGACGGGATACGCCTCCAGCGTGTCTGCCACCGTGGCTGCAGCATCGACTGCGGCATCCAAGATGTCTCGCGGATAGTCGACAGTGGGATCGAGCCAGGCATCGGCGTGATCGGGACCCATGAAGACGGGCATCCTGGCGTGGAGCGAGCCGAGTCCACCGGCGGAGGCGCGGGTGAGGATCGTGAACGAGAGCACCCACCGGTCGTCTGCGTCTTCGGCCTTTGACGGGTCCTTCCACCATTCGTAGAGCCCGGCGAACAGCAGCGGGGCGCCGTCGGCGGGGTGGATGAAGTACGGGGTCTTTCCGGCGTCAGTGCGATGCCACTCGTAGTAGCCGGTCACGGGGACGATCGCGCGTCGCTTCTCGAGGGCAGCGCGGAACATCGGCTTATCTTCGAGCTCCTCGGAGCGAGCATTGAACGCCCGCGCCCCGATCGAGAGGTCCTTCGCCCAGCCGGGAACGAGGCCCCAGCGCGCAGCTTCCAGCCGCCGAACCGGGGGTTCGGACTTCGCCGAATCGAGCACGACGGCAGCCTTGTCGGTGGGAGCGACGTTGAAGGACGGTCCGGGCAGGTTATCGCCGACGAGGTCGACCCGCAGCATCCCGACGAGTTCGGTTCCAACGCTTGCAACCACGAACCGTCCGCACATGCGGCAAGCCTACGCGGGGGATACCCCAGCGTCCTGGAGGCGATCGAGCAGGCCCGCACCGTCGGATGCCGTAACCCACGGTACTTCGGCAGCCGAGTGGTCGTTCACCGCGGTTCGGCCGCCAGCGAGCACGGCTTCGGCGGGGGAGAGGCGGCGGATCGCGACTGCTGCCACGTGGCCCGGGTTCTCGCTCGCGAAAGCCGTGTAGATCGCATCGTCGTGCTGCCCGTCGTCGCCCACGAGCAACCAGCGGATGTCGGGGAACTCCTCGGCGAGGCGCTGCAGACTGTGCTCCTTGTGGGCTCGTCCGCTTCGGAACCATCGGTCATGGGTGGGGCCCCAGTCCGTGAGCAGCAGCGCTCCTGGCGGGAAGAGGTGGCGTCGCATGAATCGCACCAGCGTCGGCGCGACGTTCCATGCCCCCGTCGACAGGTACACGACGGGAGAGCCGGGGTTCTCGCGCGCAAGCCGCTCGAGCAGCACCGCCATGCCCGGAACCGGCTGTCTGGCGTGTTCGTCGACGACGAAGGAGTTCCATGCCGCAAGAAGTGGACGCGGCAGTGCTGTGACCATCACGGTGTCGTCGACATCCGAGATGATGCCGAAGCGCGCGTCCGGTGCGACGACGAATACCCGTGATTCAACGGGAGCGCTGTCTTCGACCGTCATCGTGAACGTCTGCCAGCCCGGCGGAAGCGTGGCGTCGAGAACGACATCCACGACGCCGCCCCGGTCTGCTGCCACGGTGTGAGTCTTGCCTGCGACGGTTATCTGCACGCTGGCGAAGCCGACCGGAACCGCCAGAAAGCTGCGCCAACCTCGAACCGAGGCATACTCGCCGCCGCCGCGCGGTTTACGCGGCGGAACGATCAGTACTCGTCCGAGAACCCGGATCCAGCCATCGCCGCCGTACCCCGCGAACGGGGTCACCGTCGGCTTGTGGCCGCGCGCGCGGGCACGTCGCTCCCGCCAGGTGTGGAATCGTCGCTCAAGCCGTGCGAGCCACAGGATCTTGGGGGGCGCGGGGGTTTCCTCCGGTCCGGGCACCCGTTCAGTCTGTCATGCCATCGGCAGCCGGGTTCCGTGTGGCGTCGCCGACGGGACTGCTCTCGTCATCCGCATCCATGTGCCGCCGCTCGATGCGATGCAGCACCTTCTTGCCCAGGTAGATGGCCAGGATGAACAGCGCGATCGCTCCGACGAAGATGTACCCGGCGTAGTGGGCACTGTCGGCGAGGTCGCGGTAGGTTCCCGCCGCGGCCGACGAGACCGACACGTAGATCGTCGCCCACAGGATGCATGCCGGCGCTGTCCACGCGAGGAACCGCCGGTAGGGGTACCCGGTCATTCCGACCGTGAGTGGAACGAGAGAATGCAACACCGGGAGGAACCTACTGAGGAAGATCGCGATCCCGCCGCGTCGATTGACATACAGCTCGGCTCGGATCCACGCACGCTCGCCGATGCGGGCGCCGAGGCGGGAATATCGGATGCGCGGACCGAGGAAGCGCCCGAGCCAGAATCCGATGCTCTCGCCGATGAGGGCGCCGATCACGACGGCGACGCCGAGCGCGACACCCTCCCACGGGCCGGCGACGGCGGTCCCAGCAATGATCACGATCGTGTCGCCCGGAACGACAAGTCCGACCAAGACGCTGGTCTCGAGCATGATCGCAAGGCCAGCCACGAGTGTGCGCACTACCGGATCGACTGCCTGCACCGTATCCAGCAGCCATGTGAGCCACTCGTTCATTCTTGAAGCGTAGAGCCGCCGACAGCGTTTAGCCTGTGAGGCGTGACCACGCCGCAGTCGATCGTTCCGTTAGCGGCATGGCTCGACCCAGAGCGAGTCTTCTGTGGATGGGCTCATCGCTTCGAGAATGCGTTCTGGTTGGATGCCGGACCCGGTGCGACCTCAGCGCGGAGTTGGGTCGGTATCGGTGAGTCAGTCGCCTCAACCGTCGTCGAACAGGTGGTCGTGCGGGGAAGTGTTGCCGAAGACGATTCGCGCTCGGATGAGCGCGGTCCGAGGCCGGGCGGATGGGTCGGATGGTTCGCGTACGACGGCGGGGCCCGGCGAGCCGGCGCGCCGACTCTCTCGGACTCGGATGACGAGACCCGATGGATGCGGGTGCGCGCTGTCGTCGAGTTCGACCACGCGACGTGCCGCGCGACGGTATTCGCGGGAGGCGACGCTCGAGAACTCGCCACCGAACTCGCTGCACTGCCGCATCCGGGTGCTGTCGGGGAGCCGACGCCGGTCGTCGCGTCCTCGCGGCACGACGCGGCCACGTACGCGGCTCTGATTGAGCAGTGCCGCGAGCAGATCCGCCAGGGAAACGCGTACCAGCTGTGTCTCACGACGCGATTCGAGGTGGAAGGTGCCGTCGATGCGGTGGCAGCCTACCGACGCCTTCGACGGGGCGTCAGCGCTCACCATGGCGGTTTCGTGCGGATCGCCGACCGCGCGCTGCTGAGCGCGAGTCCCGAGCAGTTCCTCAACGTCGACCGCGGCCGGGTGCGCACTCACCCGATCAAGGGCACCCGTCCCCGCTCTGCCGACTCCGTGATCGATGCCGAACTCGCCGAAGACCTGCGCACCGACGTCAAAGAGCGCGCGGAGAACGTCATGATCGTCGATCTGATGCGCAACGACCTCTCGCGCATCTGTGAGATCGGAAGCGTGACTGTCGAGCGGCTCTTCGATGTCGAGTCCTACCCGGCAGTACATCAGCTCGTGAGCACGGTTGCCGGCAACCTGTTTCCGGGCCTGGAGGTGGGCGAACTCCTGGGCGCGACATTTCCTGCCGGCAGTATGACCGGCGCGCCGAAGCTCTCGGCGATGTCCATCCTGCAGCGGCTGGAGGGCGCGCCGCGTGGCATCTTCGCCGGATGCTTCGGATGGGTCTCACCCCAGGGGGATCTGGATCTGGCAATGGTCATTCGCTCAATCGTCGTTGAGAACGGCCGCGCGTACGTCGGAGCCGGCGGCGGTATCACCTGGCTGTCGCATCCGCCGTCCGAGGTTGCGGAGGTCGTCGTGAAAGCCCGCGGACCGCTGGCGGCTCTTGGCGCATCCGTGCCGTCCGGTTGGACGATGGTCGCCCCGGACGCGTGATTCCAGGCATCCGGTAGCCTGGATGCTGCGCTTTCGCGTGTCTTCCCTGCATCCCGATTGGTACCCGTTACGTGAGTCAAATGGCCCCTACCGACACCGTTGCCGCCCACGGTCCCGAAGGCGGGTATGACCCGCAGGCGGTCCAGGCCAAGTGGCAGGAGCGCTGGGCGGCGGCCGACCCGTTCCGCGCTGGTGGAGCCGACGACACGCGCCCGCGCAAGTACGTGCTCGCGATGTTCCCGTATCCGTCGGGTGACCTGCACATGGGCCACGCCGAGAACTACCTCTACTCCGACATCGTCGCCCGCAGCTGGCGGCACCGCGGCTACAACGTGCTCAACCCCATCGGGTGGGACTCGTTCGGTCTGCCGGCCGAGAACGCCGCGATCAAACGTGGCGCTGACCCGCGCGAGTGGACGTACGCGAACATCGACCAGCAGAAGGCAGGCTTCCGTTCCTACGGGGTCTCGTTCGACTGGAACCGGGTGCTGCACACCAGCGACCCTGAGTACTACCAGTGGAACCAGTGGCTGTTCCAGCGGCTCTTCGAGCGCGGTCTGGCCTACCGCAAAGAGAGCCCGGTCAACTGGTGCCCGGTCGACCAGACGGTGCTGGCGAACGAGCAGGTCGTGGATGGCCACTGCGAGCGATGCGGCGCCGAGGTCATCAAGAAGAAGCTCACGCAGTGGTACTTCCGCATCACTGATTACGCCGATCGTCTGCTCGACGACCTGAACCAGCTTGAGGGCTTCTGGCCCCACAAGGTCATCCAGATGCAGCGCAACTGGATCGGCCGTTCAGTGGGCGCCGACATCGACTTCGAGATCGAGGGTCGCGACGAGAAGGTCACGGTCTTTTCCACGCGCCCCGACACGCTGTACGGCGCAACGTTCATGGTGGTCGCACCCGACAGCGATCTGGCTGCAGAGTTGGCATCCGGGTCGACGCCGGATGTGCAGAGCGCCTTCCGGGACTACCTCGAGACCGTGCAGAAGCAGACCGAGATCGAGCGTCAGAACACTGATCGCCCCAAGACCGGGGTTTTCTTGGACCGCTACGCCGTCAACCCGATCAACGGCGAGCGCCTGCCGATCTGGGCCGCCGACTACGTGCTGGCCGACTACGGCCACGGCGCGGTGATGGCGGTGCCGGCGCACGATCAGCGCGACCTCGACTTTGCACGGGAGTTCGGCCTACCCATCCGCGTTGTTGTGGACACGACCGCACCCGCCACGGGTGCCATCCCGGTCATCGGGGAGGACGGTCCGCTCTCGGAGGATGCCGATGACATCGAGTCCATCGATCCCGCGAAGACGGGGGTGGCGCTCACCGGTGAAGGACGTCTGATCAACTCCGGGTCGCTGGATGGCCTGAGCAAGCGGAACGCCATCGCGCGGATCACCGAGATTCTTGAGACTGCGGGCACGGGGCGCGCCTCGAAGTCGTATCGCCTCCGCGACTGGCTCATCTCTCGCCAGCGCTTCTGGGGTACGCCGATCCCGATGGTGCACACCGAGGACGGTCGTATCGTCCCGGTCCCCGAGGACGAGCTGCCCGTCAGGCTCCCCGACGCTCACGGCCTCGACCTGGCGCCCAAGGGTACGTCCCCGCTCGGGGGCGCTTCCGAGTGGATGGCTACCACCGACCCTGAGACCGGTGATCCAGCCCTTCGCGACCCCGACACGATGGACACGTTCGTCGACAGCTCGTGGTACTTCCTGCGCTTCCTGTCACCGGGCAACGACTCGGTTGCTTTCGACCCCGCAGAGGCGCAGCGCTGGGCGCCGGTGGACTTCTACATCGGGGGTGTGGAGCACGCCATCCTGCACCTGCTGTACGCGCGCTTCATCACCAAGGTCCTGTTCGACATGGGACTCGTCGACTTCACCGAGCCGTTCTCGAGCCTGATCAATCAGGGCATGGTGATTCTCGGCGGCTCCAAGATGTCCAAGAGCAAGGGGAATCTCGTGCTCTTCCACGAGGAGCTCGCGACGCACGGTGCCGATGCGCTGCGCGTGGCTCTTGCCTTCGCGGGCCCCGTCGAGGACGACAAAGACTGGGCCGACGTCTCCACGACGGGTGCGCAGAAGTTCCTCTCGCGTGCGTGGCGCGTCGCGCAAGACGTCACGAGCGAACCGGATGTCGTCTGGGCTGAGGGCGATGTTGCGCTGCGCCGCATCACCCACCGCCTCTGGGCGGAGGCTCCGGGCCTCGTCGAGCAGACGAAGTTCAACGTCGTCGTTGCGCGGCTGATGGAGCTGGTCAACGCGATCCGCAAAACCATCGACACCGGTGCGGGCCCCGCAGACCCGGCGGTGCGGGAAGCAGCCGAGGCTGTGGCGATGATCCTCGACCTGTTCGCCCCGCACACCGCTGAAGAGATGTGGGAAGCGCTCGGCTACGAGCCGTTCGTCGGGCTCGTCGGGTGGCGTCAGGCCGATCCGACTCTGCTGGTCGAAGACACGGTCACGGCGGTCGTGCAGATCGACGGCAAGGTACGTGCGACGCTCGAGGTCTCTGCCAAGATCGACGGCGCCGACCTGGAGGCTCTCGCTCGCGCCGACGAACGGGTGCTCCGCTCGCTCGCCGGACGCGACATCACACGGGCCATCGTTCGCGCTCCGAAGGTCGTCAGCTTCAGCACGAGCTGACGCCTTCCTCCCCACGGGAGGTCTGCGAGAGCTTCTGCACCGCTTCGGTCCCCCCGTCGCTCGGTGATTGAGTCATCGCCATAGCGTCGCGATGTGGGTGGGCTTGCGCGCGAGGATCGACGTCGCTGGGGCGTCGGTGCTGTCGTCATTCTGGCCCTTGGCGCTCTTGCGATCGCGGTGATCGTGGGGATCGTTCGGGGTGCCGGATCCGCTCAGTCATTGGCCCCAGCGCCGGTGACGGTGGCCACGGCGTCCACCTCGCTCTATGTCCACGTCTCGGGAGCTGTGAACGCTCCAGGGCTGTACGTTCTGCACGCCGATGCGAGGGTCGTCGATGCGGTGGCTGCGGCAGGAGGACTCGCCGAGGATGCCGAGGCTGCCGGGGTCAATCTTGCGCGCCCCGTATCGGATGGGGAGCAGGTGATCGTGCCGCGCGTGGGGGAGGCACCGGCAGCTGGACCTGCCGGTGTCACGGCCGACGGCCGGGTGAACCTGAACAGCGCGGATGAAGGAGCGCTCGACACGCTCCCGGGCGTGGGGCCAGCCATTGCCGGACGGATCATCGAGTGGCGGGAGGCGAACGGGCGGTTCGCGAGCGTCGATGATCTGTTGTCGGTCTCCGGGATCGGACCCAAGATGCTCGAGTCCCTTCGTGATCTCGTCACGGTGTGAGCGGGCCGCCCTGTGCTGAGCGGAGGGCGGCGATGGCGTGCCGCGCGGCTCGTGCCGGCCGCGGTGGTGGCATGGGCGACGGCTTTCGTGCTGGTGAACGCTCCTGCGCTCGCGCCGACGGCGGTCATGGCCCTGGCTGCGGCCGGCATCGGCGGGGGAGTTGCGCTTGACGCGATCTCGCGACGGCGCTCCTCAACCGTGGCCGCGGAGGCCGGCGGCGGCTATCGGCGCTCACCGGGGACGGCGGGAATCGTGTCTGTTGTCGTTGTTGCTGTCGCGGCTGGCGCTGCTGTCGGCATCCATGTTGCGTTGGCGCAGCCGGGGCGGGATGCCGCGCTCGAAGCCTTCGGAAGCGGCTCGCGTGTCGTCGAGGTCGAGGCGATCGTCAGCGGCAAGGTCGAGCCGCGCGCGGGCGGCCAGCGCGCGTTCGATGCGTCGATCCGACTCATCGGGGCTGATGGAGGTGCGATCTCCGGCTGGACTGACGCGGCAGTACGCGTGTCGGGTGAGCAGGTCAGCAGCGGGCTGGATGTGGGCGCACGTGCACGGATGAATGGAACGAGCAGGCCGGCGTATCCGGGAGATCGTGCCGTTGTTCAGATCCTGGCGCACGAGATAGAGGTCGTCGAACCACCCACCGGCATCCTGCGCATCGCAGCCGACCTCCGGCAGTCGCTGGTCCGAGCCGCCGCGGGTCTGCCCGGCGGCGGGGGAGAGCTCGTTCCTGGACTCGCGGTGGGTGATACCTCAGCGGTCAGCTCCCAGACGGATGCCGACATGAAGGCATCCTCGCTATCCCACCTCACCGCAGTGTCGGGCGCAAACTGTGCGCTCGTCGTGGGGATCGCATTCGTCGTTGCGGCTGGACTCGGGGCTGGGCGCCGGGTCCGCGTCGTTTCCGGTCTCGGTGCGCTTGTCGGCTTCGTCATCCTCGTCACGCCCGAGCCCAGCGTCGTCCGCGCCGCGATGATGGCAGGAATCGCCATGCTCGCGGTCCTGCTCGGTCGCGCTGGCGCGGGGGTCGCGCTGCTGAGCGCGGCCGTGGTCCTGCTCCTGCTCTTCGACCCCTGGTTGGCGGGCTCACTGGGGTTCGCGCTTTCCGTGGCTGCCACGGCGGCGCTTCTGACGCTGGCCCGACCGCTTGCATCGGGGCTGACGCGTGCCATGCCGGCACCGCTGGCGCTTGCCCTCTCCGTGCCGCTTGCCGCCCAGCTGGCGTGCGGACCGCTGCTGGTGCTGATCGACCCAACGGTGCCCCTCTGGGGTGTGCCGGCGAACCTTCTCGCCGCGCCCGCCGCCCCCGCAGCGACGGTGCTGGGGCTTGCCGCGTGCCTGGCCGCGCCGTTCCCGGTGCTGCAGAGCGGCCTGGCAGCACTCGCGTGGCTCCCGGCAGCCTGGATCGCCGGGATCGCGGATGTCGCGAGCGGGTTGCCCTTCGCACGCGTTCCTTGGGTGAGCGGACTCGTGGGCGCTCTCTCACTCGCTGTGGTGGGCGGACTCGTCGCCCTCGCGCTCGGCCTACCCGCACAGAGCCCCCGGTCCGCCCGCATCCGTCGTGGCTCGGCGCTGCTGCTCGCAGCTCTCGTCACCGTCTGGACCTCCACGACCGTTGTCACCACGATCACGCAGCGGTGGGGCATCCCCGGCGAGTGGTCGATTCTGATGTGTGATGTGGGCCAGGGAGACGCGGTGCTCGTGCGCAGCGAGGGCGCGACGGCGCTCATCGACACGGGTCACGACCCCGCGCTGGTGAGCGCATGCCTCGACCGGGTCGGCGTCACACGCCTCGACTTGCTCGTCCTGACGCACTTCGACAAAGACCACGTCGGCGGCACCGAGGCGGTGATCGGGCGCGCCGAAACCGTGCTGCACGGTCCGACCGACGGAAGCGCCGACGAACGGCTCTTGGAAGAGCTCGCGGCAGCTGGAGCGCAGGTGGTGTCGGGTCAAGCGGGGATGACGGGAACGCTCGGTGGCGCCCACTGGAGCGTGCTCTGGCCGCGTGCCACGGCGCTGTTCGCTGCGGGTAATGACTCGTCGGTGACCGTGAGTATCGAAGGCGGTGGCGTCCCACGATCGCTCTTCCTCGGCGATCTCTCCGCGGATCCGCAGCGGATGCTGCGCGCGAGTGTCAGCGGCGTCGTTGAGGTCGTCAAGGTGTCCCACCACGGCAGCGCTGATCAGGATCCTGGTCTCTACGAGCAGATCGCGCCGCGCGTCGCGCTCATCGGGGTGGGAGCCGACAACACCTACGGTCACCCCACCACGACGACGATCGCAATGCTGCAGGGCAGTGCCGTCGGGCGCGCCGACCAGGACGGGATCGTGGCGGTCGTCGGAGAGGGCGACACCCTCGCTCTATGGCGGGAGCGGGCGGCGTCTGTCGTGGGTGGCGGCTAGGCTTTCGGCATGGCTGCACCCCGTCGCTCGAGTTCCTCGAAGTCGGCGATCCGGCAGGTACCGTGGCGTGATCCGCGTCCTGCTCCCATCGTGCTGGTCTCGGGTCCCGAAGACGTCTGCGCAGAGCGTGCGATTGCGGGTCTGCGTGACTACGTCCGCGCAGAGGACCCCGCCGTCGAGGTGACTGATCTGCGTGCCGACGACTACGTGGCGGGAACGCTGCTCACCGTCACGTCGCCGTCGCTGTTCGGTGAGCCTCGGCTCGTGCGCGTCTTCGGAGTCGAGAAGGCATCCGACTCGTTCCTCACCGAAGCCGTGGCCTACCTCGAGTCGCCCCAGGAAGGCGCAACCGTCGTTTTGCGCCACACGGGCGCGAGCGTGCGAGGCAAGAAGCTGCTCGACGCGATCCGGAGCGGAAAGGCTGATGCTGTCGAGATCGCCTGCCCCGCGGTCAAGCGCGATAGCGACCGCTACGACTTCGCCGCTGCCGAGTTCTCTTCCGCGAACAAGCGGATCGCGCCTGCCGCCCTCCGTGCGCTCGTCTCGGCGTTCTCCGACGACCTCACCGAGCTCGCCGCGGCATGCCAGCAACTCATCGCGGATGTCGATGGTGATGTGACCGACGAGATCGTGCGGCGCTATTACGGCGGACGCGTCGAAACCACAGCCTTTGCCGTGGCAGACACTGCCATCGCGGGACGCTACGGCGAGGCGCTCATTACGCTGCGGCACGCTTTGGCCAGCGGAGCTGACCCGGTGCCGCTTGTCGCGGCGATCGCGTCGAAGCTGCGGACGATGGCGCGTGTTGCCGGCCTGCGCGAGTCCTCTGCCGCGATCGCGGCCCGGATCGGGGTGAAGGACTGGCAGGTTGACCGTGCCCGCCGGGATCTCACCGGCTGGAACGAGGAATCTCTGGGCCGAGCCATCCAAGCTGCGGCGCGAGCGGATGCCGAGGTCAAGGGTGCCTCGCGTGACCCGATCTTCGCTCTTGAGCGACTCGTCACCGTGGTCGCGACGCGCAGCGAGTTCGGGAGCTGACGCCCAGAACGACAAAGCCCGCCCCGAAGGGCGGGCTTTGCATGAAGCGTGAGGCTTAGAGAGCCGCGACCTGCTTCGAGATCGCCGACTTGCGGTTTGCAGCCTGGTTGGCGTGGATGACGCCCTTGCTGACTGCCTTGTCGAGCTTCTTGGTCGCCGTGGCCAGAGCCTTCTCGGCGGCGGCCTTGTCGCCGGCGGCGATGGCCTCGCGGGTGCGACGCACCTCGGTCTTCAGAGCGCTCTTGACTGCCTTGTTGCGCTCGCGAGCCTTCTCGTTGGTCTTGTTGCGCTTGATCTGCGACTTGATGTTCGCCACGTGGAGACGTTCTTTCGTTCGAGTGATGGATGGACTGCCGGCGACGAGAGAGGGGCGTCCACCAGCGATCGTGAGGGTAAAACCCACACACAAGCCAATCAGCGAGTCTACCAGGTCTGTTCGAGGGTCGTGAGCGCAAGGTTCAGGACCGCGTTGAACACTCGAGGACGCATGGCCGTAACCAAGTGACTCGTCCGCGGCACAACGATCAGTTCGGCATCCGGCGCGACCCGCGTGAACAGTCGCTCGTTGACCCGCAACTGGTCGAACTGTCCGTTCACGAACCACAGGGGGACCTCGATCCGGCCGAGTGCAGACAGCAGATCCAGCACGGACAGACTTCGCAGTGCCGTGTCTTGCGCGTCGAGCGCATAGCCTCCGGCGCCGAAGTCTGCCCGTGTCTCGGGCGGAAGGGTGGCATCCAGCACCCGTTCGCTCAGCCACGCTCCGCGGTCCGGAAGCGAGTCAAACCCGCGGGCGAGAAGTCGATAGGTCTGCAGGGCGGTGCCGCGCGGAATCGCCGTGCAGGATGCAGCAATGAAGCCCGCGATCGGAGGGGGATTCTCCTGGCCGGCGTACTCGATCGAGAGCAGACCTCCCATGGAGTGGGCTGCCAGCAGCACCGTCCCGTGCTCATCCGCAGCCTGGCGCACGGCATCATCGATCGTCGCGAACGCGCCCTCGAGCGAGAACGTCTCGCTCATCCGAGACCCGTGCCCGGGGAGATCGACCGCCGTCACGGGGTTGCCGCGGTCGGTCAGGTACTGCTCTTGCGCCCGCCACATCGTGCGCGAGGTGCGGATGCCGTGCACGAGAACCACCGCGACCGCCATGGGTTCGAGGATACGGTGCGCCGTGTCGTCTCGCTTCGCTCGCTGGGCGAGCGCAACCCGTGCGCCCAGTAGGCGAAGGCGGGGGTACGCGCGCCGGTAGAATCGTGCGGATATGTCCCCCCGTGCCTCTACGCCGCTGCAGCCGGCAGCCACGCCGTCCGCGCAGATCCGCAACTTCTGCATCATCGCGCACATCGACCACGGCAAATCCAC
>CEPH01074112.1_pt1 | contig 13470 bp, 31 predicted proteins | sample 530571 | NCBI WGS metagenome assembly CEPH01 (sample SAMEA2620413, study PRJEB7988) | marine metagenome | biome: marine biome (ENVO:00000447); feature: surface water layer (ENVO:00002042); material: "saline water (ENVO:00002010), including plankton (ENVO:xxxxxxxx)" | depth 5 m | reverse complement strand
TTAACAGTTTTGATTTTACTTCTAACATCATGTAACTCCATAGGATGCACTTCAAGAAGAGCCAACTCTCCTGACTGTTTATCTATAGCAAGAAAGGCTCCTTGATTATCGCCCTCACCTTTCAAGTATGCCGATAGCTGACTAATATATCCAAAAGGATCATCATCATATAGAGTTCCCTCTTTAAACTTTTTAAATCCATAGGCAGATGCACTCTTAACATCTACGGTAACGCCATCAATTCTACAGTCTTTGTGGCCTACTACGCCATCAATGACAACTTGTTTTTGTTGTTCAGAAACTTCATGACCAGACGCATAACACAAGAATAATAATATATCTTCTAGAATATGCCCATATAAAAATCTAATCTGATCAGATGGTTTAGTCTCATCTACTCTTGGAGTTTCTTTCAGGTCATACCAAAGCTGGCGTAAAGGTTTACCTATATTAGACATTCTTAAATATGGTTTTTTATTAATTCTATTTTCTTTAATAGCATTAATCAAATGTCTGGATATATTTTTACCTGCATCTTCCGCAAACTTCTCTAACTCCTCGTCTGTTCTAGGAGAGTCCTTGCCATCTTGTAATACTTCATAAACATCTTGAATAAGGGAAGATAATTTTTTCATATAAAAGTAAAGAGGGAAAGACCTTGGAGGTTTTGGTCCTTCCCTCTCACTCCTCTAGTTATGCAGGGAACGGTACATCATCGGAGGTAGGTGCAACATATCCTCCTTTGATGGGGTCAAAGGATTCAGCTTGAGGTGCATACTCAACCAAGTCAACGACTTGAATGGCACACAGATCACCGCCTCTGCCTTTTCGACTCCCCCATGACCAATCGTAGGGACGAAACTTAACTGTAACCAACGAGCCATTCCCAATGTAGGTATCATCCATAGGCGAGTTTTGGGAATCTACAACTGTTGGACGTTGGTTCATGCTTCCATCCTTTCGACGGACCTTTCTTTTTAACTTAACAAAATCTCCTTTTTCATCTCCGACATTCTTAATCTCAAGACCACTTTCTTGAAAGACTTTTTTAGCAGTATCATCTAACTGTGATAGAGTACACTCCCAAACACCGTCTGCCTCGAACTTTGTATTCGGGGAAACGATTGATGCCCAGTAAGCAACTCCACTAGCATATTTATAATCTTCAGCCATAATTTAATTTCTCCTTAATGTAATGTTAATTTAAGCTGCCGCTTCGATAAGACGGTAGCGAGTATATTGAGTACCATCATTGCCTTTAGCTTTGACAGTTTCAATATTATGACCCTGACTACGAAGGTCAGAGATAGTAGCGGTCAGGTTCTCACACAAGCCTCTTTGAATAGCAGTCTTGCGAGTAACTCGCATACGCTTCTTCAACGCAGCCAATGTTTTCTTCTGACAATTCTTCATAAATTTTACTCCTTTAGTTATTTATGTAATGCTAATTTACACTAGTTGATAACAGGTGTCAACACCTTTAATGAGTCTCGGCCCAATTTTTTCCAATTTTATATTCAGAATCTAATGGACATTTAAACGAATATATTTCTTCTACCTCCTTTATTGCATTGTTAGTGATTAATCCAAACTCTTTACAGTCTTTATTGTGTACCTCAAACTGATACTCATCATGGATACTAGCGACAAGCTTAACATCCATTCCTTTCTTTGTGTATGCCTCATGCATTTGCACTAGCCATTGCTTACATATAATAGCACCAGCCCCCTGTATCAAGGTGTTTAATGCAGCATGAGGAGATCGAACCTGCAAAGTTCTACCATCAAGCCCCGGTATTACTCCGTTTTTTTCAACAGTTTGATTTAAATTATTTTTAAGAGCAGAAAACTTAGGCATGTTGCTCATGAACTTAGATATAAGTGCCTCTCCTTCTCTTGCAGTGCCGCCTACAACCTTGCCAATCTTGGCAGCACCTGCACCATACATTAGTGCATAGATAAAAGTCTTGGCTTGATCACGGTCTGTAAGACCAGCCATCTTCATATTAGCTGTATGGACATCACCCTCTAAAATTTCTTTTGTAAAATTAGGATCATCCATCATGTGTGCTAATCCTCTTAGCTCAAGTCCAGATGCATCGGTGCCTACTAAAGAATAGTTTTCAGGATCGCTAACGCTCCACATAGACCTGCATTCTTTACCCATAGGAGAGTAAACAGCAGGAACTTGTGCCATGTTTGGAGAGGTGTGAGCCATGCGACCTGTAACAGTCTTTAAAGTTAGAACTCTACCATGAACTCTGCCGTCATTGTCAGCAGCTTCGACCCAAGATTTTACCTGTGCATACCGCTTACCTAATAATAGGTATTCAGATATCTTTTTTGCTTCAGGTAAATCTATTGTCTCAAGGACCGACTCATCAACAATAACATTTCCTTTATCAGTTCTTCTCTCTGGCTTCCACCCTAAACTTATTAATCTTTCTGCTATTTGTTTTCTAGATGCAGGGTTAAATGGAGTAACAATGTCAGCCAGTGGTTTTCCTGATCTCTTATGTGTTCTACCAGAGACAACATGAGGAGGAAATATTTGTTGTAGTTCTCCCTCTATGTTATCCATCTTGTCCTGAACACAGGATATAAATGTAGTTGCTTTAGGTAAGTCTAAGTAGAATCCATTATATTCTTGTTGTTGAATAATACTTTTAATTTTATGTTCCAAAGCAATAGACTTAGAAGAAAATATACCTTGCTGCTTCTTAAAAAATTTATATAAAGAGTAGGTAATATTTACATCTTGTTTACAGTACTCCAACATCTCCTTAGAGTAATACTTAAAATTATCTACATCACCTTTAGGAAGACCCAACCGCTCACCCCAAGACTTTAGGCCATGCCCCTTTTCAATTATAGGATTGTAAAGTTGAGACAGGATCATGGTGTCTATAATCTTGTCCGACTGAATGTTGGTTCCCGTAAGTTTATTTAACACTGGCGCATCAAAAGATATACCATTATGCATTACAAACTTAGACACACTACGAGCAAAGTTGGGAAATTTAACGTAGCACTCTTCTTGAATAAACGTATAAGGTTTATGATTGTCCATGTCATATGCAACTATGCAATGTACTTTAGTGGCATCAATATCATCTGTTTCTATGTCAAGAACTACGCTCATAACTCCTCACTTTATTTTAATAAGTGATGCTCTAATCAAAGGTATTACAAAGAAAAGTTCGCCCTTACTTACATACTTATTTGATATCTCTTGAAGTGGACAAGACTTTACCACATCTCCTCTAATTTTCCAAGCCTTATCATATTCCTTATTGAAGATAATAAAATTTAGAAAAGCATCATTACTTTCTGCTAAAATAATAAGTCTCTTTTTTCTTTCGGGAAGTCTTACATCCTTCCAAGATTCAGGCCAATCACCTGACCAAACTAGTTTTGTTTCAACCTCAGTGTAATGAAGCTTACCCATATACTCACTGACAATATCGGGTCCATAGGTTTCTGTCTTATCTAATATAGTATGTCCTTGAGATTTTAGATAAGTCACACCTGTTCGGATAGCTTTATCATTAGTTTTATTATATAAATCTCTACTAAATCTTTTTCTAACTGCGTTCATGGGACTCACTCTAGTTATTGCATAGGTCAAAATGCTTCTCCTTCTTCCTCATCCCTTACTTCAAAAGGATTAGATATCTCGGACATGCGGCCTGAATCTTTATCGTAAAAAAGATATGTGGTTGGGCCGACCTCACCACTATATCTGTTCTTTAATATTCTGACAAGAGTTGTATTTGCTAATGTCTCATCTGTCTCTTGTTGATTTCTTTCTAAAGCAAACACCATGTCGGATAGTTGAGCTATACTATGGCTACCTCTCAGATGGGCGAGGCTAACTTCTCCACCTTCTTCATGAGACTTTGTAGAGTTTGCTCTACGTAGATGCGATACAAGACTTAAAGATATACCTGTCTCTTCAACCAAACTTCTTAGCTTAGTCATAAGAACATCTATGCCTCTACGCTCATCTCCCTCCTCTTGACCAGACACAAGTATGGATAGGTGATCTAGAAAAATCCATTTACAATTCAAAGCTTTAGCCATATACCTTATGCGAGATAGTATTTCGTCGTTAGATATAGAACCAAAATGGTCAAAAGCAAATAGTCTTCCCGTTCCAATTGTCTTCTCCTCCCAACGATTGAGTTGCTCTCTAGTAAATTGATCTCTAACTTCTTTAATATATAATCTTTGATTAGCTTCAACTGACATGATATTAAATGCAGTCTTCTTGGTGTTCTCTTCAAGCGCAAGAATACCAATGTTATCTTTTGTATTGTATAGAAAGTGGTGTATAAGTTCTCTTAGAACTGAACTCTTACCCATACCAGAACCAGATGTCCAAGTGACAAGCTCTCCTGTTCTGCAACCAAAAGTCTTTTCATTAAACGAGGGCCAAGGATAGGCTACGCTCTCACAAAAATCTTCTTCATAAAGAGTATCACCTAGATCGCCAAGATTAATAATTCCTGCAGGTGTGTACGGCTCTGCCGCCCACCAAGCTTTAGTAAAGTCTTCTCTACAGCCAGCTTTAAGATAATCAGATGCATCTTTAAACTTGGACAGTTTAACTATGCTGCATGTGTTTGGTTCAAAGAGGGCAGCAACTTTATTAGCAGCTTCTCTTCCCGCCTTGTCATTGTCAAAACAAAGAATAATATTATCAAATGAATTAAGATAATCTAGATTCTTCTGACAGTCTGATACTGCAGTAGTAGCGGATCTCACAGATACAGAAGGCCACTGACTACCAAACATTTGATAGGTGGCAGCAGCGTCTAACTCTCCCTCTGTAATAGTAATGTATTTACCTTTAGCTGGAAAGTTCTTTTGACCAAACAAACCTGCGTCACTTATGTTGCCTTCTGTTGGAAAGGTTTTGTTTGCTACAACTCTGTATTTATTGGCGACATGAGTGCCTTCTAAATTATAGTAAGGATAAACATGTTTAATAATGTTTCCCCTTTGATCTTGAATAACAGATATACCGTAAGCCTTGCATGTAGCAGCAGTAAGTTTACGATCTGGAATATCTTGATAGTTTTTGTCTTCAGTCATGTTCGTAGAATAAACTTTTAAATTAGAGTTAGATGTTTGAACCTGTTGTTGCATATCGGTATCCTTTGTATAAGTTTTACAAACAAAACAAAAAGCACTACCATCATCATACAGAGCATTACCGTCTGACGATCCGCACTCTTCACAATTCACATGCTTCACAAACTTAGCATCTTTCTTCATGTGATTCTCCTATAATTAAAATAACCTACAGTTCGTAGAACTTACTGTAGGTTACTTTAATTAGTTTGCCAGAATGTCTGGCGATTGTCAACTAGAACTTACTATTGTATAGCTATTAGGCTTTGCTTTTAATGCACTCAACAACCCCTCTCTATGTTTAATAAAATTTTCTGCGTCTCTTTTAACTGTAAAAGCTATGTTCGTATTGTTTCCCTCATAGAATATAAAATACAATCGTCTACTCATTTTGTTAATGCCCTCCAAGATATAGGATATAGTTCAGATATAACTGAACCCCACTGATCTGCCAACTCCTGTATTTCTTTTTGTGCATGACTGTCAGTCCTTAATTTGTACGCCCTAGCGAATGCTGACAGAGAGCCTGTAACATAATAACTTGTATACATAGATTGAGGTAGAACCATTCGAGCTTGTTCAGGACACACACCTATTTTTAATAGATAATTATATGTCCACTTACATAAATCTAATGACCTTTGGTAATTATCTACCATTGCTTTTCCTGATCCAGTCTCTGGATTTATATCTATAATATTTTCACCGCTTCCTTGTTTAACATTATCTGCTTTACCCCTCCATTCTTCAGGCGTAAAGAATGATGGATCGTCGTCAACATACCTGCGGCTAACCTCGTTGTAAGTAAACCCTATTGTATGTTTAAATCTTTGTCGGGCTACAAAAATAGGAATAGTTTCTCGTAGAGTTATCATACAATGTGTGAAGGGAGTAAAGTGATTATGCTTTGCAAGGTAATGAATTAGTTTACTATCTTTATTGGTAAGCATACCTTCAATAGGTCCAGCGGGTAATATACATTCCCACTGACTTTCTTTATCAAAAGATACTCTGGCTGCATTAACAACAGTTAAATCACTCCCCATGTGAGATATAAGTTCAGCCTTCATTAGTAATCGTCCTCATTATCTAATAATTTATTTACAAAATATTTTTTATCGGCCATATAATCTTCAGCTTCTCTTCTAGCTAAACTTCTAGCCTCTCTTAAAGAGTATCCTTCTCTTTGATATTCTCTTGTAAGTTTCTTAAAAATATTTTTATAATCTAACTCCCATAGATTTTTTGTCATTTTATTCTCTCAAGATTTATTAGATAACTTAATCGTCACAAGTACAGAGTGCTTGTTTAGATAACTTCTCTAAAGTATCTTCTGTTATCTTTAATTTTAATTTTAAATAGTCGTTCTCTTCTTTTAAGTCTTTGATTTTAATGTTAGATTTATTTACCTGTTCACTCAAATCAAAAACATTTTTTTTAAGTATGTCGATGTCATCCATATCAATCCTCCATAGTTTTTTCTATCTCTTTAAATAAAACTTGAAGTTTAGCTGCCGCCTCATCTAGGTACATCTTTTGTTTTAAGTTTTTATATTCAATCTTATTTAAACTATCCACAATATCTATTACACTTTTAGCATAGTAGTCTAGATCTTCATAAAGATTATTGTGTATCACTCGTAACTCTATAGACAACTTTCCCTTACCATTTGTAGATTGTTTTTCACTACGTTCTATGTCATCTATAGTTCTTTTAAAAGAATAAAGCATATTACCTCACACAAATTGTGGTCCCTTGTACCAGCATACAATAGAATATCTACTACCATACTTTACTGGAGTAATCTGATGCCACATAAAAGATGGGAACACCACAACGCTACCAGCATTCCTCATCTCTTTTATGGTTTCATATCTTCTTTTTTCTGCTGGAGATACAAACTTTTGTATTTGAAAATCACCGCCTTTAAAATTATCGTTTAAAGTTATGCACACACTAAGCTTACGAACAAGTCCGTCACTGTCAGGTAGCATGTCATGATGCCACCCATACTTGTCATTCTTAGAGTATATACTAACTTGCGGTGTATCGTAACCAGTTAAAGAATAATGCCAAGAGCATTCATCTTTAGCAAAGCCAGCATACAAACTAAAGATATCTATAAATTCTTTAGAGTTTAAAAAAGCCACCTGAGATTGGCGCTTCTCTTGATCTATAATATCTCCATCGTCACTTACGACTGTAGAATTATGGAAGTCTAAATCTTTTAAATATTTAACTATATTATCACAGTGATTCTTATCTATAGCTTTATCATAAACTTTGTGTGTGTGCATAATTATATCTATCCATTAATGAATATGTTTGGAACCCTCGTTAAAGATCTGCTCAGTCTCCCAAGTTTCAAGGCAATTCATAAAATCATTTATATGATCTAAATCAAGCTCTGCAACATCAGATACATCTGCAATTGACATAATATATACCTGTATGTGTCCGGGTATCTCGTCATGAGTTTTGTAATTATATTTATCCATTATAAATCCCTCTGCTTTGTTCAAGATATTCACGATAAATCCAATCATTGATCTTATCATTTGAAGCTAGAATAGTTACTTCGCATCCTTTCATTATAGCACACTCGATATCTTTTTGATTGAGTAAATCACCTATAAGGTGAGTGGTCATGTTGGTAAGCTGTACCACTTGATACTTATCAATATTATTATAATATTGCACATGCATTTTGCAACCTTTAGGTCCATACATTTTATCACTCCTGTTAAATATAATATCTGACAACACCATTTACTAGTATAATAAATGCTATAGAGTTAATAATAATTATTGCTCTATCATTCCATAAAATACCAACTATTAACCAGCCTAAAGCTCCTGTACTTTGAGCAATAATATTTGCTGGAAATATATTATGACTGCTTAATATCATTCCAAGAATAAGTATGATACTTGCCGCCCACTTTATATACCAGTCTAGAGTATATGTCGGTGTCACTTTCTTCATTTCTTTAATTTAACTTCTGGCTTCACATAAAAATCTGGTGGTGTAGGAGGGGGAATAACTCCACCCTCCTCTTTACCACAAGAAGCAGCCAGTAGAAGCACAAGAATAGAAACTAGTATAGCTTCTTTCATATGTTCAATCCTTTCTTTATGCAGCTACCTCAAGAAAGTCAGCAAAAGTATTAGAAGATAACCACTTGGTTACAGTTTGCTGACGTTTGAATAGTGTATCATGGTCGGAGTTCTTACGCAACCCAAATCTACCATTAGGATGGCTAGCATAGTTAGTCATAGCTGATACTAATGCAAAAACATTAGCGCCTCTGTCATGTGTCTCATCTATATATTGAGCAAACAATTTATCTGATAAAGTATTCTTTTTCTTAGGAACTTCATCAGTGCCACTTGTAAGCTTGCGAAGCAGATGTACAACTCTTGTATTATTCTTCAGCTTTGTGTCAGCCCAAGCTTGATACTTCTCACACATCCAAACATGGCGAGTAACAGCACCATCAAAGGCATTAAGAAATCCATCGACACTAAAGTTTTTAGTATGACGTTTCTTTGTTACATCATACTCACCACTGATCATGCCATTGGTGCAGAAGAAATCAATCAAACCACCGTAGAACACAACGCTGGATGATCCATCAAAAGTATTCTTTAGAATAAATCGAAGGCCAATCTCTGTCTTGTGTCCTGTAGCAGTCTCAACTGTTCTTTTTATTTTAGGTAGAATATATTCTGAGAAACACACCGCACCATTCTTGGCAATGTGATCTTTTATTTCGATATCAGCCAGAACAGAGGGATCAAAGTGATTAATCATTTGTTCCTGCATAGGCATAATAATCTCTTCGTTCTCTACCACTCGATAGTTTTCTTTAACTACTGATAGGCACTCCTCTGGTCCTTCAATACCATCACCTCTGGTAAGCATTTTGTACTTATCCGCTATGGTGCCAGTGGAATATCCAGCAACTGCTTGCTCGTTTACTTTAAAAAAGATAGGACGATCATCGGTGGTGGTAAGGTGATTTAACATATCATTACCTTGTGGAGCTATTGAGCTAAGAAAAGAAGCGGGTTGTCCAAATCTATTAGTATCAAACATTTTAATCTCCTAGTTTAGATTATTTGCACTCTTGAAAAATAGAAGGTATATAAACACCTTGTCGGCTCCGTTGGTTACATTGCACTGCCATGTTAGTTAGATAAAACTTTAGAGCCTCCTCAAGAACCCTAGTTCTTTCAGTCAGTTTTTCTATAGCAGAGTCTTGTTTAGTATCATCTACTAAATTCTTAGTTCCTGCCGCAGCCGTTAAAGCTAGAGGCATGGCAGAGCAACCACCTAAGAATAATGTAAGTAATAATATTATGGATTTAATTTTCATGTTGTCTCCGTTTCTTCACCAAAGATTTCTTGCCAGTACTCTTGAATATCTTTACGACTACTGGGGTTATATCCACAGGCAAGCATGTCTGCTTTGATATCATCTTCTAAAGTCCATCGACCCTGCCTTTCAAGCATTGCCTTACGGGCAGATAAAAAATCATATACTTGTGTGTTCATTCGTCGAACTCCTCCATAGTTGGATTTAAATTTATAGAAAACATATCAATATCATTCTTTAGAAAAAACGTAACCTCTCCACCGCTTTCATTCTCTTGATCGAATAATACGGTGACAGAAGTATGAGTCTTAAACTTTCTAATTTTAGTATTAATGGCAGTTACGTCATGTTCCATAATATGAATCATATTTACTCTCCAGTTGGTTAATATATATTAATCTCTGTAGGTATCGTAGATACTCTACCTACAGTGATTAATATTCTTTAGGTAGAATGTGAATGTTATCCATCGCTTGATCGTAACCATTAAACAGTACATCCACATAGAACACAGTCGATATAAGCACCACACTTAAAACAACTGCTTTGATAATAATGTTATACATTTTAAATCCTTCATAGTCAAACAGTTATTTTTCTTTTTATTTCTTTTGATAAATAATTTAATTGTTCAGGTGTAAAAACATCTAGAAATATTTGCTCTGGTGTTCTCATGCTATTGCCAAGTAGTTTATCTTTAAAATTGGATAGATATGTCAGTATCTTAATCATGACTAATCCTCTACGTTGTGTATGGTTCTTTAGTCTTCCAGTTAATCACAGTATGTGGCACTGTACTTTTAAACCCGACATCAAAAGGGCGTATAAAAACATAATCAAAGATTTGATTATCATCCTGACATCTCCACTGATATCCGTCACCTTCTAGGTGTATGAACCCCCAATTTCCTGCTATCTCATGATAATAGCCAATCATTGATGGTTCAACTTCGATCACTGAAACTGGCTTGATAATTCTAGCTCGTACATCTTCATCAGGATCTTCATCACTAGCTGCATCTCTTAAATGAATTGTCATATATTTATTATACATTAGTCTATCTCCTCCAATCGTTTAAGTGTAATTCTCTCCGCAACCTCCTCAATCCAAGGGAGGTGAGCATACGGATGCTTTTCAAGAAGTTCATTTACAACTTCTTCAAAAAGATTTTCTCGAAGGATATCGTTAACAATGTGGCTCATAAGTTACTCCCTTTTCTCCATTTCGTATTTAATCCAGCGCTTGATATCTTTCTTAGTTATTCCCAGATGTTTTAAACTACGTAGTTTTACGTTCTCTTCGATAGCAATATCAGCCATTAATTTTTGTGCAGCACTATAATATTTTAATGTCATTGTCTTAAATCCTTTTCTATTCTCTGATCTTTCTCTAGTATTTGGATCGTTATCATTACAGCCAGTGACTCTATCTTGTCCTGAATCTCTGTGTTAAGTTCAAAATCATTTTCTTTTGCAATACTCTCGTATACCTTATCGAATGCCTCTACTACATTTAGGTATAGCATGTGTTGATGTCGGCTGATGTGGTAAGGTCTATGAGCAGTGGTCATTGTTTAAACTCCTTAATAAAATTATTCACGTATAAGAGAGATATAAAAAATTGTTCACGTATGAGAGAGAGTCCACCAGTAAGGTGGTAGACAATATTTCCACTTAGCGAAGTTTGATTTTTCTCCTATATAATAATTTTCGTAAGCTTTAATAGTATCCTCATTTTTGTATTCATCTGGCATACATTGAGGCGGTCTTGTGAATGATCCCAAGGTAATGTTGTTAGGTACTTCGCCTAAAGTATCCATTAATCCTTTGCGTTCTGTATAATGTACTTTGCCGTACCTATTTGTGTACTCTTCACAACAACAAGATAGTAGTTCCCATAGCCATAAATAATTAAGGGCATTTTGTCTAGCCCATACAGCCGATGGATGGTTTTTATGTGTGGCTTTATAAAGTTTATTTTTATCGGCCCATTCGTCACCGTCAAGAACTCGGTGAGCAGTTGATAACAACTGAGCATATTCTAAAATCATTTTAACTATATGCTTATCACAGTGATACTTAGCAGCTACTCTAGGTACATCCGACAAATAAAATATATTCATTTTACTACTCCTTAGTGATCTAAAAAGGTAATGGGCTTTTTACTGGCCCAACATAAGGTACAATCACCACAACTGTCACTTTTATCTACTTGTACTAGACAAGTAATAGCATCATCCGTTGTGTTGTGTTCAGTGTTAGCCGATAGATTATCGGAGGGTAACATGCTAAATCTAATGGCAAACCTATCAAAGCCTATGTTATTTCTAACATCAAGCAAAGCTTGTCCAATATTTCTCGACCATTTATTAGCGTTAGTTATGCCGTAGTGATGTCGAGAATATCCATAGATATTTAAGGCTGGCCGATTAATTAGTTGCTTGTGCCAGAACTTAACATATTCTACACTGTAGAAGTCACCTAGAACATGTAGCCGAATAAGGTATCCGTTAGGATGTTTTTTATCTAAACCATCTAGCTCTAGATTAAGCCTTGGCATTAGTCCTTTAGTTTTAAACCTATGACCGAATGGCATGTTGTTACCATAGCAGTCAGCCCAATGCTCACAGTCACTGGTGCAGGTTTCTCTTTCTACCAATGTCAATGTATACATTGGATAGCCTTTCAGCTTGCCTCGTAGAACCTTACGCCCAAGCTTTTTGTTGGTGCTTGGCTTTAAAACTTTGTGCGGATAGGCATCAACTTCATGAATATTCTTTTGATATAAAGTTGTATTGTTTATAATAGCCTTGTGGTCTTGTGCTAGTGTAGTCATAAAAACCTCCAATTAATTAATCATTCCCTAGTATCCTTATAGTCTACTAGGGAATTATTAATTACCAGAATTAAACTGCTACCATTGTCTAATGGTATTAGCAATTATAAATAAACAAGTTACAATATGTAAAACAACCCATGCTGTTCTAAGCAAGGCTACTTTATCTGCTTTTTTATCTTTGTCAAATGCTTTGTAGCCTAGTGCTTTACACCAATACTTCCACATCACAAATTACCTAGTGAGGTAATAGGTTTATTTTTCTCTCGGCTGATAATCGGCATCGCTCTGTCAGATCCCTTTTTACTAAATGTTTAACTAATCTATTAAACTCTCGATGCTTACTGTTTTTGACCCATAGGTTACGAAGTAACCATCGAACATTGTCTGGCTTATCTAAATCTCTACGATTTAGCGGCACTTCCATATCTTCAGGTACAAACATAATAATTATCCTTTTATAAATACATAAATAAAATTAAGAGAATAGATAATTAATCATCCCCTAGTATCCTTATAGTCTACTAGGGGATTCTTAATTACCCGAATTAAACTGCTCTAAAGCGTAACTCGGTTCCTTCGGGAAGATTCTCACCATTCCGAATAACTTTAAAGCTACCCGAAGGGTGTAGAATGCGAATAGGTAATCCACCATCTACAGCCTTTTTATAAGCTTCATAGCCTTTCTTAATTTTAACCCAGCGGGTTTTGCGGAAAGCTTGAGTAATTTTTTCAGTTCTTTTTGCCATTGGATATCTCCTTTGTTGGCGGTTGGTAAAAGATAATTAATCATACTCTAGTATCGTAAGAACTCTACTAGAGTATTATTAATTACCCTTTGTTATTAGCGAGGTTTGTAGGGAGTGTATTCGATTTTAATTCCAAGCATTTCCAAGTAATCTACTTGGCGGTCTGTAAAAGTCTTTGATTCTAAAAGCTCTGATAATATATCTGATCTATGACAAGCTGGTAAAAATTCTTGATTACCAAATATGCTTCTAGGTAACTTCTTATTTATGCGATTAGCATAAAGCATAATTTCCATTGTCGTTCTCCTTATTTTAATTAATTATACTCTAGTATCGTAAGAACTCTACTAGAGTATTATTAATTACCCT
>CEPH01045637.1_pt1 | contig 13581 bp, 13 predicted proteins | sample 530571 | NCBI WGS metagenome assembly CEPH01 (sample SAMEA2620413, study PRJEB7988) | marine metagenome | biome: marine biome (ENVO:00000447); feature: surface water layer (ENVO:00002042); material: "saline water (ENVO:00002010), including plankton (ENVO:xxxxxxxx)" | depth 5 m | reverse complement strand
CGGGGCCTTGCGGCGAGGTGGGAGCGGGTGGCGGTGTGAGGTTCGTGGTCATGACAGTTCTCCCGTCTGGGGCGGCATCCCGCCGTGAGCGATGTGGGCGAGGGCCGCGAGCACCCGCCGGTTGCCGGAGTCGTCCTGCTCGAGTTCGAGCTTCTGGAAAACCGCCGTGATGTGTTTTTCGACGCTGCCCTCGCTGATGTGGAGGGTGCGCCCGATGGCCTGGTTGGACTTGCCTTCGGCGATGAGTGCGAGCACCGTGGCCTCGCGGTCGGTCAGCCGCTGCATCCGCTCATCCCGGGCTCGCCTGCCCAGCAACTGGGCGACGACCTCGGGGTCGAAGACAGTCCCTCCTGCCGCGATGTCGTCGACGGACTCGAGGAACTCGGCCACGTCGGCTACCCGGTCTTTCAGCAGATAGCCGAGGGCGCCGCCGCGTCCGGCGATGAGCTCGCTCGCGTACCGTTCCTCCACATACTGCGAGAGCACCAGGACGGGAAGATCGGGGCGCGACGCGCGAAGGCTGACTGCAGCACGGATGCCTTCATCGGTGCGGGTCGGGGGAAGGCGAACGTCCAGGATGCACAGCTGAGGGTCGAGGTCAGCTACCGCGTCGGTCAGGCCGTCGGTGTCGCCGAGAGCGGCGACCACCTCGTGCCCGGCATCCTCGAGCAGGCGGACCAGACCCTCCCGCAGCAGGACGGAGTCTTCGCAGATCACGATGCGCATGGCAGGCTCACTTCCACGGTCGTCGGGCCGCCGACGGGACTGTCAACGGAGAAGGTGCCGCCGGCGCCGAGAGCACGGTTCGAAATGCCGTCCAGTCCCCCGCCGGGAATGACCTGGGCACCGCCGATGCCGTTGTCTTCGACGCGGGCCCAGAGCACTCCTCCCTCGCGCTGGCGCACCAGCACCCGCGCTTCGGTCGCACGCGAGTGCTTTGCCGCGTTGGTGAGCGCTTCCGCGATCACGAAGTAGGCGGCGGCCTCCGCTGTCGGTGCGCAGCGCTCGGTGATCCTCACGTCGAGCACAACGGGCACGGGCGACCGGGCAGCCAGGGCGGATAGCGCAGCATCCAGTCCGCGGTCGTCGAGCACGGAGGTGTGGATGCCGCGCGCCAGCTGCCGCAGCTCGGTGATCGCCGCCTTCGTCGAGGTGTGGGCCTCGGCGATGAGCTCTTTGGCTGCAGCGGGATCGGAGTCGATCTTCTGCTGCGCCAGTCCCAGGGTCATCCCCACCGAGACGAGCCGGGGTTGAACACCGTCGTGCAGGTCGCGTTCGATGCGCGTCCGCTCGACGTCGGCGGCGCGCACGGCGCCCGCCCGCTGAGCCTGCGACTGTCGCGCCTGCTCTGCCAGCAGCGCCTCCTGCGAGGGGATCATGATCGCGCGGGCGAGCACCCCGTGCAAGAAAGCCAGTCCCACGATCGTCGCGACGGCGACCAGGGCAACCACAATGCCCACCGGAACCGCCCAGGCCGTGGACACGTCGATCCACGTGCTGCCCAGGCGAACGGCATCCGCGGTACCGGCGTACATCGGCGAGAACGCGAGCGCCACACCCGAGGCGGTCACCCCAACCAGGCTCAGCACCACCCAGCCGAGGATCGTCGCGATGGCGCCGTTGGCGACCGCCCGCCACATGCCGGGATCGATGAATTGCAGCCAGATCGTGTGGAGGAAGCCGCCGAACCCGGTCTTCGGACTGCGGCGCGGGCGGCGTGGGGGAAGCCCGAAGCGGTAGAGCCCGTCGATCCGGGCGTTCTCGAGCCAGCTCAGTGCGAAGAGCGCATACACAAAGGCGAGCAGGAAGAGCAGTCCGATACCGATCACCGGTAGCAGCCCCACCCCGAGACCCAGGAGGGTCATGAGGATGGCGAAGACCCCCGGGCCGATCAGGCCGAGCGCCGCGAGTTGGGCGATCGCGCCGGCGATCCGCGCGGGCGTCGCGACGGGCCGTGGCGGCGAATACGTTGTCGTCATTCCTCCACGGTAGGTTCCGGCATCCGTTCTTCGCGTCCCTGCCAGCCGGTCGAATCGTGGGGGGATATCCCCCGACATCCGGCCGGGTTCGCCGGGACCCAGCACGGATGCCGCGGCAAATCCACCGTCTCAGCGACTCGAGACCGTCCCGAACAGACGCGCGATCGGAGCCAGCACGAGAGGACGGGCGGCGACCCAGGCTCCCGCGATGACAACCAGCGACAAGACGAACAGCCAGAAACCGACCCAGTTGTCGGCGTCGGTTGCCGCATACATGTGGTTGAGGTTCCGCAGCGCCCCCGTCGCGAACACGAGGATGACGTGAATGATGATGAACACGACGAAGTACAGCATCACCGGGAAGTGAACCTTCCGCGCCCACTCGACCGGGTAGGCCTTGTTCAGTGCCTTCGCGTTCTTCGGCCAGATCCCGCTCATCCGCACGCCGGTGATGATCGCCAGCGGCGCCGCGATGAACACCGTCGTGAAGTAGGCGAGCTGCTGCAGGGAGTTGTAGTTGACCCAGCCGTTCTCGGTCGGCCAGTCCAGCGACACATACTGCAGCGCCGCCGACAGCGCGTTCGGGAAGACCTCCCACGATGTGGGGACGATCCGCATCCACTGCCCCGTGACGAACAGCAGCACCACGAAGATGGCGCCGTTGACGATCCACAGGATGTCGAGCGACTGGTGGAACCAGATCGTGAGGCTGACCTTGCCCTTGGGCTTGTTGCGCGGCGCCCAGAAGACGCTTGGCCGCTGCTCGGTGCGGATCGTGAGACCCGTCCGGATGATCAGCACCATGAGGAACACGTTGAAGAAGTGCTGCCATCCGAGCCAGGCCGGGAATCCGACCGGCGCGCCCTCGGGCAGGTGATACTCGCCGGGGTAGGCCGCGAGGAAGTCCTGCATCCCGTCGAGCGAGAGCAGCCACCGCACCGCGAGGACGGCCATCCCGGCGGCGAACAGCAACCCGAGGCCGCCGACGATCACGGTTCCTGCCCACTGCGCTTTCGTGAACGGGCCGATGCGGGCGGGCTCTGGGCGCGGCGCCGTGCGGGTGCGCGCTGACGCCCCCTCCCAGACCGTCGGGGTGAACGGCAACGGCACGCTGACGTCAGACGCCGGGCGCTCGGCGACGGCGGTGCTGGCACGCGCGGCATCCGTGCTGTCTTCGGTTGCCGCAACACGCCGCGCGTCGTCGTCGGGGGTGACGGTTTGCGGCGAACGAACCTCGGCACCGGATGCCGCGATCGCCGCGACCATCTCCGCCGTCGGCCACGGCTCGCCGCCCGGAACGCGAGGGAGCCCCCGGCGCACGGTGCGCGAGGAGGATTCGTTTGCCCCAAACCGCGCGTCGGCCGTCGCCGGCGCGGCGTGTTGCGGCAAGCGAGACTCGGGAACGCCGGATGCCGCATCCGTCACCGCCGTGGCGGTCACTCCCGTGTGTGCTGCAGTTTCGTGCGACTGCTGTGCATCTTCCCGCAGCGCTTGCACAGAAGTGCCGCGCTCGGGGGACGGCGCGGCCGGCGGCCACCGCTCGCCGCCGGGGACGCGGGGCAGACCCCGGCGCACAGCCCGTGAAGCCGGCGCGACTGTGGCGGCATCCGTCGCTGCGGCGACCCCTGCGGGTGCGGCAGTTTCGTGCGACTGCGGCGCATCTTTCCGCAGCTCCTGCGCAGAACTGCCGCTCTCGTGTGAGCCGCCGGCAGGCACGGATGCCGCAGCCGGCGTGGCCGCGGAGGGTGCGGGGGCTTCCGCGGACTCCGCGGCCGCCCCGCCGGGCGTCTCACCGGCGGGCGGCCAGGGGTCGCCGCCCGGGATGCGGGGCAGCCCGCGCCGCAGGGTGCGCGCGTAGGTCGCCATGGGGTCAGGCCTTCTTCGCCTGCAGCGTCTCGATCAACTGCGGCACGACGGTGAAGAGGTCTCCGACGACGCCGAAATCGGCGATCTCGAAGATCGGGGCGTCGGCATCCTTGTTGATCGCGACGATCGTCTTGGCCGTCTGCATGCCGGCCTTGTGCTGGATCGCTCCGGAGATGCCGAGCGCGACATACAGCTGCGGAGCAACCGAGACACCGGTCTGACCGACCTGCGCGGACTGGGCGATGTAGCCGGCGTCGACCGCAGCACGCGATGCACCGACGGCGGCGCCGAGCACATCGGCGAGTTCCTCGACGAGGGCGAACTTCTCCTCCGAGCCGAGGCCACGCCCGCCCGAGACGACCTTGGCGGCGCCACGCAGCTCAGGCCGCGCCGAGGTCACCACGACCTCTTCGACAGACCCGATGGTCGCGGCCTTGCGCCCGGATGCCGCCACCTCGAGCTCCTCGGCGACAAGCGGCTGAGCCTCCGCTCGCGCATCGATCGAGCCCTGGCGCACCGTGATGACGGGAGCACCGAAGGTAGCCGCTGCCTCGACGTTGTAAGCGCCGCCATACACGGAGTGGTGCGCCACGATTCCCTCGTCGTCGCGGGTCACGCCGACAGCATCCACGCAGAGCGCCGAACGAGACCGGGCAGCGTACCGGCCCGCGGTCTCGCGCGACTCGATCGAGTGCGACAGCAGCACGGCGTCAGGATTCACGAGCGCCGCGGCGGCAGCCACCGCATCGGTCGCCGGCACACCCAGCGCCGCCCCCTGGCCCTCTGGCGTGGCGGTGAGCACCAGCGCGGCGCCGAGTTCAGCGGCCGTGGGCGCGAGGGTCTCGGCGTGCTCGCCGACGATCAGTGCGACGGGGGTTCCCACGCCGGCCGCAGCACCCAGCAGGCCCGCGGCGCTTGCGGCGAGCGCGCCGCCGGGCGTGACATCGAGAACGACCAGAACAGCATCAGCTGCAATATCCACCATCATCTGCCCCTTAGACCAACCGGTTCGAGATCAGGAACTCGGCGAGCTTCACGCCCGCATCGCCCTCGTCGACGACCTTCACGCCCGCCGCCCGCGGCGGCTTCTGCGCCACCGCGATCATGATCGAGCGAGCAGCATCCGGGTCATCGGCGGTGACGCCGAGGTCAGCGAGTGAGACCGTGTCGACCGGCTTTTTCTTGGCCGCCATGATCCCCTTGAAGTTCGGGAACCGCGCATCGGGCAGCCGTTCGGTGATCGAGATCACGGCGGGAAGAGCAGCGGATGCCGTCATCGACCCACCGTCGACCGACCGCTCACCCGAGACCTCAGATTCGGTGATGGTCACGGAGTTCATGCTCGTGATGCTCGGCACATCCAGCAGTTCGGCGAGCATCGCCGCCATGACCCCACCCGATCCGTCGGTGGACTGGTTTCCCGTGATCACGAGGTCGAACCCGGCCCGTGAGATCGCGGCGGCCAGGGTCTGTGCGGTGAGCCCCAGATCGGCACCCAGCAGCGCGTCATCGACGACGTGCACGGCGGATGCTGCCCCCATAGCGAGCGCCTTGCGCACCGATCCGGTTGCCGACTCCGGCGCCATCATCACGACGACGACCTCGGTGCCGGGGTTGGCGTCCGCGTACGAGAGCGCGACCTCGAGCGAGCGCTCACCGATCTCGTCGATGACGGCATCGCTTGCGCCTCGATCGGCCAGTCCCGTCTCGAGATTCAGTACTCGATCCCCCCACGTGTCGGGGACCTCTTTCACCAGGACGAGAATCCTCATCGCGCTCCTCCTTCTTGCATCGAGTCTATGGTCGCGCCAGCCCAGGGCGAATCCGTGCGGGTGAATCGGTCACCGGCCGGTGAATCGGGGGGCGCGCTTCTCGCGGAAAGCGGCCATCCCTTCCTTCTGGTCGTCGAGGGCGAACAGTGCGGCAAACGCCTGCCGTTCGAACCTCAGCCCCTCGGCAAGTCCGCTCTCCTGTGAGGCGCGCAGGGCTTCCTTGGCCGCGTAGGCCACGGGCAGTGACTTCGCGGCGATCGACTCGGCGACCGCCATCGCCTCGTCGGCAAGATCTGCGGCCGCAACCACTCGGGATACGAGGCCCGCGCGCTCGGCCTCGACGGCATCCATCATGCGCCCCGTCAGGACAAGCTCGGCGGCCTTGTAGTAGCCGATCGCGCGGGTCAGGCGCTGCGTGCCGCCCAGGCCCGGAATGACTCCCAGGGTGATCTCCGGCTGCCCGAACTTCGCGGTGTCGGCGGCGAGGATGATGTCGCAACTCATCGCGAGCTCGCACCCGCCTCCGAGTGCGAAGCCCGAAACGGCGGCGACGATCGGTGTGCGGGCCCGGCCAAGGGCCTCGAGGCCGACAAAGGGGCTGTCGACTGTCATGTCGCGCACCGTCTTGTCGGCCATCTCCTTAATGTCGGCGCCCGCGGCAAAGGCGCGCTCCGAACCGGTCAGCACGATGCATCCGATCTGCTCGTCGGCATCGAGAGCTGCCACTGCCGCGCCAAGCTCGGTGGCGAGGGTCGAGTTCAGCGCATTGAGCGCCTCGGGCCTGTTCAGCTGGATCCAGCCCACGCGACCGCGCGTGTCGACCAAGATCGTCTGGAAATCACCGGTGTTCTCGGTCACGTTCGCTCTCCTTCTTCGGTGTCGCTGGGGCGTGCCGGCCGGATCGATCCTGCCGAATCCACAGGCGGTGTCGCCAACCGATTGTCGGTTGGCTACAGCCGCTCGATGATGGTGGCGTTCGCCATCCCGCCGCCTTCGCACATCGTCTGCAGTCCGTAGCGTCCGCCGCTGTGTTCGAGCGAAGCCAGGAGGGTCCCGAGCAGGCGGGTTCCGGATGCGCCGACCGCATGCCCGAGCGCGATCGCGCCGCCCCACGGGTTGAGTTTGTCGGGATCGGCGCCGAGTTCCCGCTGCCACGCAAGTGGTACTGACGCGAAAGCCTCGTTCACCTCGTAGGCGTCGAGGTCATCGATCGTGAGCCCTGCCCGGTCGAGGATCCTCCGGGTTGCCGGGATCGGTGCGGTGAGCATCATGATCGGGTCATCGCCGACCACGGCAAAGGCGTGGAAGCGGGCGCGAGGCGTCAGGCCCAGCGCATTCGCGCGTTCCTCACTCATAATGAGCGCTGCTGAGGCGGCATCCGTCAGCGGCGACGAGTTTCCCGCGGTGATCCGCCAGTCGACGTCGGGAAAGCGCTCGGCGAGTTCGGGTGTGCGGAACGCCGGCGCAAGGCTCGCCAGCTGTTCGGCGGACGTGCCGGCTCGAATCGTCTCGTCGGCGTCCACGAGCCCGCCCGGCGTGACGACCGGCAGCACGTCGGCCGCGAAACGGCCTGCCGCCGCGGCTTCGGCGGCCCGTCGGTGCGACTGGGCAGCATACGCGTCGAGCTCATCTCGTCCGAGGCCCCACCGCGCCGCGATAAGTTCCGCGGAGACGCCCTGGTTCACGAGGCCCTCAGGGTAGCGGCGACGGATGCCGTCGGCATCCGCACCGCCGGCACCAGCCGAGCCCAGCGGGACGCGGCTCATCGACTCGACTCCCGCCGCGATCACGACGTCACAGGCACCGGCAATGATCCCGTGGGCCGCGAAGTGCACAGCCTGCTGGCTCGAGCCGCACTGCCGGTCGATCGTCGCGGCCGGCACCGACTCGTCGAAGCCCGCCGCAAGAACAGCCTGACGAGCGATGTTGGCGGCCTGGTCGCCGACCTGACTGACGCACCCCATCAGGACGTCATCGATCTGGCGCGACTCGAGCCCGTTGCGCTCGAGGATCGCGGTCAGCGTGCCGGCTGCGAGGTCGACGGGATGCACACCGGAGAGCGCGCCTCCGGGCTTGCCCCGACCGGAGGGCGTCCGGACGACGTCGACGATGACGGCGGTGGTCACTCGGCGGCCTCCTCCGGGCGCTCTTGCACGTTGATCGCGGAGGTGTCGGGCACGTAGCCCTCGATGTGGCGCTCATCGGGGCCGTTGTAGGCCGACAGCGGCCGGATGAGCGCGTTCGAGGCCTGCTGCTCCATGATGTGTGAGGTCCAGCCCACAACGCGGGCAGCGACGAACAGCGGCGTGAAGGTCAGCGTGTCGAAGCCGATCAGGCTGTAGGCCGGACCCGACGGGTAGTCGAGGTTCGGGTAGATGCCCTTACGCGCCACGAACTCCGATTCGAGGGCGTCGTAGAGGGCTGCGACATCCGGGCGGTCGTAGTGGGCGACAAGGGTGTCGAGCGCCGCCTTCATGGTGGGAACGCGCGAGTCACCGCGCTTGTACACGCGATGCCCGAAGCCCATGATCTTGCGCTTCTCGGCGAGAGCCGTGTCGAGCCACGCTGACACGTTCTCGGCCGAGCCGATCTCGTCGAAGATGTGCAGCACTGCCTCGTTCGCGCCACCGTGCAGGGGTCCCTTCAACGCGCCGATCGCACCGACCACGGCGGAGTAAAGGTCGCTGAGGGTCGAGGTGATGACGCGGGCCGTGAATGTCGACGCGTTGAACGAGTGCTCGGCGTAGAGGATCATTGACCGGTTGAACGCATCCACGACAACGTCGTCGGCCTCTTCGCCGAAGGTGAGCCAGAGGAAGTTCGCGGCGTAATCCAGCTCGTCGCGCGCATCGACGGGTTCGAGCCCGTGGCGGCGCCGCTGCCCGTAGGCGACGATCGCCGGAAGTTCGCCGAAGAGACGGATGCTGCGCTCGAGGTTCTGCTGCGGAGTGCCCACCGCGTCCATGACATTCACGATGCCGCGGGTCTCACGCGCCCCGATGACACTGACGGCTGTGCGCACCTCATCCATCGGATGAGCATCGAGCGGGATGAGATCGATCGCGGCCCTCACGTCGGGCTGCAGTGCGCGGTTCTCGCGCTCCGTCTTGCGCAGAGTGGCAAGCTGCTCGTCTGAGGGCAGCTCGCCGGTCCACAGCAGGTGCGCGACGGCTTCGACAGGCTGTGTGGCGGCGAGCTCCTGAACCGGGTATCCGCGGTAGAGCAGGCTGTTGCTGTCGGGGTTGACCTTGCTGACTGCCGTGTAGTCGACGACGACGCCGGCAAGCCCCTTCTTGATGTCGGTGTCGGCCATGCTCACTCCTTCGTGATGGGTGCAGAGACAGTGAAGTTGAAGATGCTCGAGTCGAAGTGGTTGTACTGCTCGTAATCGATCAGGTCGTAGAGGTCGGCGCGGTGCTGCATCTCGTCGAGCCTGTCGCGCAGGTGCCCCTTCGCATCCAGCTCGTCGAGTGCGCGCCCCGCCGAGCCCATGGCGACGCGCAGCAGCGAGACCGGCCAGATGACGATGTTGATGCCGGCGGAGCGCAGCTGCTCGGTCGAGAACAGCTCGCTCTTGCCGAACTCGGTCATGTTCGCGAGCACCGGCACATCCAGCGCCGCACGCATCCGCTCGAACTCGCCGAGATCACGCATCGCCTCGGGGAAGATCGCGTCGGCACCGGCATCCACCAGCGCCTTCGCGCGGTCGATCGCGGCATCCAGTCCCTCGATGGCACGGATGTCGGTGCGAGCCATGATGAGGAAGTTCTCGTCCCGACGCGCGTCGACGGCGGCACGGATGCGTTTGACCGCGGTGTCAGCATCGACGACGGCCTTCCCGTCGAGGTGACCGCACCGCTTGGGGTTGATCTGATCCTCGATGTGGGTGCCCGCAAGGCCTGCGTCTTCGAGGGTCTGAATGGTGCGTGCCACGTTCATCGGCTCGCCGAACCCGGTGTCGGCGTCGATGATCGCCGGAAGCTCGGTCATCCGGGCGATCTGCTGCCCGCGGCCCGCGACCTCGGTGAGGGTCGTCAGGCCGATGTCGGGGAGCCCGAGGTCGGCCGCAAGGACGGCACCGGAGATGTAGACCCCCTCGAAGCCCTTGCGCTCGATCAGGCGCGCCGACAGCGGGTTGAAGGCTCCCGGGAATCGCAACAGCTCTCCCGACGCAAGGCGCTCCCGAAACAGCCTTCGCTTCTCGGCCGCGGATGTCTGGCTGTAGAGCATCAGAAGAGCCCCTTGGGCGCGGGCGCCGAGGCGAGAACACCGATTCTCGCGACGATGTTGAGCTGCCCGACCTCGTCTGCCGAGAGCTCAGGGAGGCGCTGGGCGAGGTCGAGGAACCGTTCGATCTCTTCGGGAGCGAGCACGGGCTCGGCAAGCAGCCGGAACTTGCGAACGTAGTCCTCGCGAGCGAACGGCCGCGCGCCCAACGGGTGCGCGTCGGCAACAGCGATCTCGTCGACAACGGTGGAACCGTCGGCCATAACGATCTCCACGCGACCCCCGAAGGCCTTCTCGTCGGGGTCCTCGGAGTGGTAGCGGCGCGTCCACTCGGCATCCTCGGCCGTCGTGATCTTGCGCCAGAGCTCCACCGTGTCGGGCCGTGCGGCACGTTCGGGAAGATACGAGTCGACGTGATGCCACGCGCCGTCCTGCAACGCGACCGCGAAAATGTACGGGATCGAGTGATCGAGGGTCTCGCGGGATGCCTGCGGGTCGTACTTCTGCGGGTCGTTCGCCCCCGAGCCGATGACGTAGTGCGTGTGGTGGCTCGTGTGCAGCACGATGCTCGCGATGTTGGCGGGGTCGCGCAGCTCGGGGCGCTCGGTACCGAGCTTGCGGGCCAAGTCGATCCACGCCTGCGCCTGGTACTCGGCCGAGTGCTCCTTCGTGTAGGAGTCGAGGATCGCCCGCTTGGACTCGCCCGGCGCCGGAAGCGGCACCTCGTAGGCGGCATCCTTGCCATCGAGCAGCCAGGCGATCACGCCGTCCTCGCCCTCATAGATGGGGCTGGGGCTCGTCTCACCGCGCATCGCCCGGTCCACGGCTTCGACTGCCATCTTGCCGGCGAAGGCAGGGGCGTGGGCCTTCCACGTCGAGATCTCGCCCTTGCGGGACTGGCGGGTCGCGGTGGTCGTGTGCAGGGCCTGCCCGACGGCCTGGTAGATCGTCTCGACGGACAGGCCCAGGAGGGTGCCGATGCCGGCAGCTGCCGACGGACCGAGGTGTGCGACGTGGTCGATCTTGTGCTTGTGTAGCGAGATCGCGCGCACGAGGTCCATCTGGATCTCGTAGCCCGTCGCGAGACCCCGCACCACCGCGGCACCATCGGCCCCGACGTGCTGGGCGACGGCCAGGATCGGCGGGATGTTGTCACCCGGGTGAGAGTACTCGGCAGCCAGGAACGTGTCGTGGTAGTCGAGCTCACGCACCGCGACTCCGTTTGCCCACGCCGCCCACTCCGGACTCGTGCGACGCTCGTTCGCGCAGCCGAAGACCGTCGATCCGGCACCGCTAACCGACACCGCGTGGTCGAGCGCCTGCTGGCGAGCCGCGCTCACCGGTCGGCGAGTGAGGGATGCCGCCGCAACCGCGGCGTTGTCGATCACGCGGTTGATGATCATGTCGACGACCTCGGGTTCGACCGCTACCGGGTCGGCGGCAACCTCCGCGATGTGCCAGGCGAGTTGTCCCTCGCGGGCGAGGTTCTCGTCGCTGCGGTGGACGCGGACGTGATGCGTGATGGTCATGCTGCTCCGGATTCGGTGCGGGCCTCCGACAGGGAGGCGAGGATGCTGGTGAGGGCGTTGTGGAGGTGGACGTGAGTTGCGTGGGCGGCAAGGTCGGCATCCTGCGCGGCGATCGCGTGCGCAATCAGGGCGTGTTCGCCGACGGAGGCGGAAAGACGGTCGGGATTCTCGCGGGCGAGGCGCCGGACGCGCACGAGGTGAGTGCGGATGGTGTGCAGCGCCGAGCTGAGGTAGGCGTTGTCGACGGCGTCGTCGAGGGCAGCATCGAACCGAGCGATCAGGTCGTAGTAGTGCTCCCGCCCTTCGCCGCGAAGCGACGTGCGGTCGAACTCGGCGGCGAGCGCCGCGAACGCGGCAGGGTCGGCGTGCGTCGCGGCAAGGCGCGCCGCAGCTTCTTCGAGCGCCCGGCGGAACTCGAACAGGGCACGGATGTCATCAGCATCGACGTCCGACACGACAGTGACCCTCGGCGACTGTTGCACGACGAGCCCGTCTGCAGCCAGGCGCGCGAGCGCCTCACGCAGTGGCGTACGGCTCACACCGAGGCGGGCCGCCTGCTCGACTTCGCCGAGCACGGCACCCGCGGGTAGGAGGCCGTCTTGGATCTCGGTCAGGAGCGTCCGGTACGCACGATCGCTCGCTCGCATGGACTCTCCCTTCCCCGCCTCCATGTATACACAAAAGCTATCCAGCTATCAATACTGGTTCCTGTGATAGCTCTAGGTATACAAAGAGCGACGGTTCGCTAGGAGCCGTCCGTTCCCGGCGAGCCCTCGTACAGGCCGATGACATTCCCGTCGGGGTCGCTGATGACCGCCCACCAGCTCGTGTCATCGATCGGCTGCTTCGACATCAAGACGGCGCCACCGGCATCCGTCGCCGACGCGACAGTCTCGTCGATCGAATCCACCTCGACGTAGGACCGCGGCTGCGTGAAGCCCTCACTGCGTGGGGCGAGGCCCCCACCGCTGATCTGGTTCGGCGCCTGCCACATCGGGTAGCCCTCGAAACCGGGAGCCTCTCGGATCTGCCACCCGAAGAGCCGTTCGTAGAACGCTGTCGCTGCCGCCATGTCGGCGACCGGAATGTCGATGTGCGTGATGTCACCGTGTGCCATGTCGTTCTCCTCGATGAGCGCTGAGCAGCCGGGACTCACCCGACGGTGCAAGTCTGATCGTCGCGCGGGGCACTGACAAGGGCGTTCGTCACGCCGAACCTGCAATGCACACCGTGCGACGATGAGGCAATGGATGACGCATCGGCTGCCGAACTGCGGAGGCTCCGCGCCCGGGCATACGGCCCCGACGCCGACCTGCTCGAGGACCCCGCCGCCAGCTCGCGCCTGATGGAACTTGAAGCACAGCTTCGAGCGGAGCGCGAGGCAGAGCGGCCTCCGGTGGCTACGGCGTCCAGCGCATCCGGAACGGGCCGCGAGCCAGGCCCAGCCGCCGAGGCACAATCGCCCGATGCGCCCGCCGCAGACCTCGACGCCGAAGCCGCAGACGACCCGGCGACACGCCGCCTGTGGGCACTGGTGCGCATGCTGACCTCGCGGCTGCCACCTGTCGCGACCGCCATCGTCGCCGTGTCGATCGCAGCGGCGATTGCGTTGACCGCATCCATCGTCTGGGGACTCGCGTCTCTTCCCATGATCTCGCAGACAAGCGCGAGCCGTCAGGTAGCCACTCTCGAGATCGATGACGACGTTGCGATACCCGAGGGATTCTTCGGCACGACGTCGGAGCAGGCCATCGCCTACGAGTACTACGGGCTTCTGATGGCGCAATCGTCGGCCATGAGCCCGAACGGGGAGAGCGAGTGTCTTATCGGGCTGGACGAAGACGACCTGACTGCCGATGGTCAAGGCGTGAACGGGCCGTTCTACTACGGATGCCGGGCCGGGGCCTTCCCCGCGACGATCGAAGTTCCCTTGGATGACACAGCGCCGGAGCGCTTGCGCGAGCAATTCCCCGAGGGCGGCGCACTGCAGTTCGTTCTGCAGGACGACCGGATCGGTGTCTTCTGGGACGGCGGCGCGACCGCGGCCTAGCTTCCGGACGCGGGCGACACCGTCAGCGAGCACGGGTCATGCGAGCATGAAGCGATGACCGACGATGCCGCCGCTGAGCTGCAAGCGTTGCGCGCGCGAGCCTACGGTCCCGACGCCGACATCCTGCGCGACCCGGTCGCCTACGACCGACTGCAGGA
>CEPH01085858.1_pt1 | contig 13598 bp, 18 predicted proteins | sample 530571 | NCBI WGS metagenome assembly CEPH01 (sample SAMEA2620413, study PRJEB7988) | marine metagenome | biome: marine biome (ENVO:00000447); feature: surface water layer (ENVO:00002042); material: "saline water (ENVO:00002010), including plankton (ENVO:xxxxxxxx)" | depth 5 m | reverse complement strand
CGCTAAAGGTGGAGATATAAAAACTGGTGATTTTGTGTTTTTTGATAATGTAGGAGATGATAATTCTACAAAACGATTAAAAGTTAAAAGTATTCTACCATCAAAAGATGGCAAAACTCATCATTATATCACGAATGAAGGCATTTTTTCAAAAAGCGATATTGTAGGATTTGAAAAAGGTGGTAAAATGTCTAAAAATAAATACATGATTCATATTTATCATGGTGGTGAACAACCAAATGAAACTAAATTTGCTAAAACACTTGAAGAAGCAGAAAAAATAGGTAGCAGAGGAGAACATTCAGAAATTATAGAATTAAAAAAAATGGCTAAAGGTGGAGAGATAATAAATATCAATCCTAAAAATTTTACCTTAAATCAAATTGAAGATTTAGTTTCGGATATTGAAATATTATCAATTACAAAAGGTACGCAATTTGATGATATAGAAATAAGAGAGCAGATTTATCCTGAAAGACCAGAAAGTATCGCTAAATGGAGAAATTTAAATTTAACTATAAGTGATTATGGTATTATTGAAGTTTCTAAAGGATCGGAAAATTTATATTCAGATATGATTGTTTATTTAGCAGACGATACAAATGATGAACAAGCATATACAATACAACTTTATTCAAAGGAAAATGTAAAAGGAATGAAAAACCTTATTTCTACTTTTGTTCAAAAAATGGCTAAAGGTGGGAAAATTAAATTTGATCCATTTAAAAATGCACCTGTTACATACATTTTAAAAGATGAACAAGGTAAAGAAGTATTAAGAACAAAAAGTTTAAATAAAGCATCTGATGAAAGCTTTATTAGAGGTAAAAAAACATCAATCTTAGCAATTGATTCTAAAGGCAATACAAAAAAATTAGAAAAAGGTGGACCTTTAGATGATCTTAATGATCAACTAAACACATCTACGTATGAAGGTGAATCTTTACCAATTTCTGTTGGTGTATCATCTATGGAAAAAGGTGGAGATATACCAAAAGATATTATAGAAGCAGTTGATAATTCTGAAAATTTAATGGATATAGGTAAAAATCTGGAAAGCAAAGGAGTAGAATATTCATTTGATACTTATGATACGCCAATGCCACCAGCTATGTATAAAATTCCATTTGGTGAAAAAAATATTTACATACTTAATAAAAATTATGTAGATGGAGCAGATTATGTAAAAGATGAAATTGCTATTGGAATAATGGAAGAAGGAGGAGAAGTTAAATTTGCTAAAGGTGGTAAATTAAATAAAAACGATGAAAGTATATTTACTAAACACGCTAAAGTTTACCTAAAACAATTTTATGTTGATGATGAAATTCCTAATATAATAGAAACAGATTATCTTCCTAATCTTAAAAAAATTGATGAAAAAACATATTCAGTTGAGTATACAGGAAGTGCTGGAGAATTAATCAAAGAGGAATTTCAATTAACAAAAAATTCATTGAAAGTAATACAAACTTATTCAAAAAGTACTATAGACAACGGTGATTGGGAAGTATATGAATTTGCTAAAGGTGGAGAGATAGAATATAAAGGAGATAAATATAAAAAAGCATTAGAGAATGATGATTTTATATACTATTCTGATGAATTTGATGAAAGATTTATAATGATAAGAAAATCTGATGGTAGTGTAGCAAGTGATAACTATTTAGCTGAAAATGATTTTTTTGAAAGAATGGTAGAAATAGCAAATGATAGAGAAAGTTATATTTACATGCATCCAGCATTCAAAGATTATTTAAGTGAATATAAAGAATACGAAAAAGGTGGAGATATAGAATTTAAACATGGAGGAGAAATTGATTATTTTGAAGAATATGAAAAACTTCCACCAGAAGCAAGAGTTATTGTAGAAAAATATGCTGATAGATTTGATAGTGGAGATTACGACTATAATACGTCAAGAGAATTTTTACAAGAAATGGAAAAACAAGGTTTTACTTTTGACTATGGTTTAGATAACGAACCATATAATTTGAGAAAAATGAAACATGGTGGAAACTTAAAAAAAAAAAATAATTGCGTAAATTGTGGTCAATCCTATGAAGGTTTTGGAGTAGGAGATGGTTATTGCAGCGTAGAATGTTTAACATAAAACAAAAAAAATGGAAGCTTATTACTCACATAAAGAATACATGAAGGAACATAAAATCACTTTAAATGATTTACCTAATGATCTTAAAGATTATGTAAAAAAATTTAATAATAAAAGCAGAAATGCTAAACATCCAGATATAATTCAAGATTTACAAGCATTTAGTGAGCTTTTGAAAGAAAAAATGGAAGAATTAGGTATTTCAAACGAACAAACTATTGAAGAAATCAAAGAGGAATTAGAAAATAAGGAAATAAATCTTGATGATCTTGAAGTAAAAGAAAATCAAATAGAAGATAAAATAGAAGAAATAGAAGAACCAGAAGTACAAAAAATGGAAAAAGGGGGAGAAATTTCTATTGAAGAACAAATTAAGGCAGATGAAAAAGCGGTGGCAGAAGTTTGTGATACAGATAACAGTGAAGAAATTCAAAAAAGCGAACCAATTGTAGAGGAAAAATCAGACGTAATTGAAAAAATTAACAGATCAAGTGATGAATCAGATAACTCGTGGGGATTAAATAATATTTTTAACTGGTAATTATGAATAATTTAGTACAAGCAGCTAAAGGACAATCAAGTAAGGAAATATTTTTGGCACTGGGAATGACCGTAGCGGTTTTAACAGGTATATACTATTATCATTCAATAAAAGTGCAAAGATTGAATATTGCAAAACTTGAAAAAGAATTAGGTATAAAGAATGGTTAATTTTTCATTTACATATCCTACAACTAAAGAAGTTATCGATAAGGGAAATAACGGTGAATTTGGACGTTTACAGTTAAGATCAGTGGGTGATGGAGAAAAGCTTTATAAAGTTGCAGCAGATTCGTATTTACGTATGAAAAGAGCAGCTAAAAAGGATGGTGTAAATATTAAATTAAATGATGGTTATAGAAGATGTGGAGAAAAAGGTGATTATAACGAAAATAAAAGTAAAGGAGAATTTACTCAATGGTATGCGTGGGAGCTTTATCAAGCTGGAAAAGGAAATTTAGCAAGTGATCCAAGAGGAGGTTGTAAATCAAATCATGGGTGGGGATTAGCTATTGATGTTAATGGTTATGAAAATCAAGAGTGGATAAAAAAAAATGGTGAAAAATATGGTTGGTATTGGACAGGTGGCACATTTTCGCAAGTAGAAAATTGGCATTTTGATTATTTCAAAGACAAAGATACTATGAGAAAAAGAAGTAATGTTTTTGAATTTATTTTGTATGGTTCAATGTTTTTGGCAGTTGTTGGTTTTGCAGTAGGTTTAAGTTTAGCTACGAGAAAAAAATGAATGTACCTTACACATATTTTATTGTTTTTATTTTGTTAGTGATAATATATATAACTATGTACAAATCATTTATAAATGACTACTTTAAATGAGTTATAAAATCAAACCATACAGTTATAAACAAGCTAAAAAACTAAATGTAGAAATCAAACCTTCTAAAGTAAAGGGAAAAAAAATTGATGTTTTTAAAAAAGGTAAAAAAGTTGCAAGTATTGGAGCTTTAGGATATAATGATTATCCAAGCTATATTCAAAAAAAAGGTAAAAAATTTGCAGATAAAAGAAGAAAACTTTATAAAATACGTCATGAAAAAGATAGAAAAGTAAAAGGTACTGCTGGTTATTATGCAGATCAAATATTATGGTAATTAAGAATAAGATGAAAAAATTAGTATGTAGTATAATATACTATCTAACTTTTAAACGAATTTGTTTAGGGTATTGTAAAAAATAAAAAAAAATAAAAAATGGGAAATATTGATGGTTTTGGACAATATAAAATAGGTGGCAGTGGTAGTACACCAACATTAAAACAGGAATTTATCCTTAATGGGTTATTAACAAATTGGGCTGCAAGAGGTTTTAGAGAATTTATAGATTGGTCTGGTACTCTTGATCCATTAGAGCAAAATAACTCTGCATTACCTATATTAACATCTGGGTTAGTGATCAAAAAAGTGGCAGTAAAATATTTATTTCTACAACCAGCTTCTGTTACTAATAATTTTACTTTCAGATATGATATTGGTAAATTAACTGATAATTCTGGACAAGTAGCAGCTTCAAATTTTGAAACATATACTGGTGGCACAGGTGTAATAACTCAAAGTTCAGTAAATACAAACAATACTAATTTCTTTTTAGAGTCTAATGAATTAAACATAGCAATTACCAATGGAGATATACTTTGTATGACTGGTGTACTTGTTTCTGGAACAAATGAGGGTGCTGATAATGAAGATGTAATGGTTTCTGTTCTTTTAGAAAAAACAATTAGTTAAAAATGAAATATATTTTTTTATTTATAATTATTACATCGTGTACATCATATGAAGTTATTCAAAGTGTTGGTGAAAACCAATATCATATGTATAGAAAAGGAAAAGTTGAAATTATTGAATCTAAAGAAAAGTTAGAAATAGGTAAATCTTATAACATAAAAAAGGTACAAAAAAAATAGGGAGAGAACCTCCCTATCTTTAACGTATAACTAACCTATATTTGTGTCAAAAAATATTCACTCTCATGATGTTACTAAATTAAAAAATATTTTCTAAAATATTACAAATTTTACTATATTTATTTTTTTAAATAAATTCTGTCAAAATTGACAAAAGAAATAACGAATTGATCAATCAAGAAAAAAAAGTATCTACCCTATTAAAAACATTTCATATTGCATATGAAAAGTTAGGATATGACAAACTTTCTTACAAACTTAACGAAGCTATTTCTACTACTTTAGGAGATTATGAAACATCTATTTTATCATTTATTAATGATTTAGTATGTAATGATTATAATTTGAAGTTAAAAGATTTAAAAAAAGAAAATATAAGAGGAATAAAAGTAGAAGCAAGAAGCATGTGTATTTTACTTATAAAAAAACATCTAAATTTGCCTCACGAAAAAATTGCTTATCTATTTAATAGAAATAATCATTCAATAGTTAGTCAAGCTATACAAGATTTTAAAACAAAAAAACTCTCTTATAAAGTAAAAAGAGAACAATTATTTGTGGATAATTATAAGAGATACGACAAAAAAATAAATAACTATAAAGAATTTTTAGAAAAAAATAAATAATGGAAACAGAAAACCAAATACCAGATGCTTTTTCACCATTGGATGCACCAATGAAAGAAAGAAGTTATTCAAAACCAGATACAGTAGATACAGGCGAAATAGAAGAACCAGAATTTAAAGGTGGTTTAAATATTGATAATTTCGATACAAATGAAGATGAGGTAGTAGAAGAACAATCTTCAAAATTTGATAATATAACAAATGAAGCAGTAAACAATTTAGATGCAAAGGAAAAAAGTTTTGCAGTTGAGCAAATGGTTGAAACATGCTTACAGTTATATGAAATGGCTCATGGATTAGGACAAAAAGTAGCTAAAGTGGATGAAATGGATATAGCAGAAGCCATAAAATCTGGTGAAATTGATCCATCAATTCAGCTTCCAGTAGACGAAAAAGGCACTACTATAAATGCTCCAGAATTTTTTCAGAATTACAATGAGGAAGTAGAAGAAGTACTTACCTATGATCAGGAATTTGGTGATAAGGTAAGACCAGCGATGAAAAGAGTATTCACGAAAAGAGGATGGGCGATGACAGATGAAAATTATTTAGCATTTGCATTCGGTAAAGATATTTTTACAAAAGGTATTCTGGTTTATTCATTGAGAAAAAATTCATCAATGATGATGAACACATTTAAAGAAATTACATCTCAAAAACAAAATGCAATTCAAAATGAAGTTGTACAAAAGGTAAAAGTTGATCCATCTCAAGTAAATGGTAAAGCTCCAGAAAGAAAAGAAACAAGTCAAGTAGAAGATGAAATACTTGATGAAATTATAGTTGAAGAAGAAAAAGTTGTTAAAAAGAAAAAAGGTAGACCTAAAAAAAGTAAAGTACAAGAAGATGAAGAAAATAAATTGATATTATGAGAGAAGCTTTATTAGGTATTGCAGTTGGTAAAAAGGGAGTAGGTAAAACATACTCAACTTTACAATTAGCATCAAAATATTTAATGGGAAATAGTAATGGTGTAAAACCTCGAAAAGTTTTGATATTAGATGTCAATAATGAGTATGCAGAAGTTAGAAAAGATCATAATAATGCTATGTTTCCACATATAAAAGCATTAAGACTTGAAGATGTTCCCAGATTTACTTATCACCCAAAGATAGAAGCGAGGAGAGTATCTGTTTTAAAACCAGAAGGTGGGAAAATGAATTTAGCAGAAATTCAAGATTCTTTAGCATTCATATTAGAAAACTATCAAAATGGTTTACTTATTATTGAAGATATAAATAAATATATTTCTGATAATTTACCTAATGATTTAATGGGTACAATAGCCACTCAACGTCATGTTTCTGTTGATATCATAACGCATTTTCAATCTATAGGAAAAGCAGCGAATCCTAAATTATGGGCAAATTGTAATTGGCTTCGATTTCATAAATGTGAAGATACAGTAGAAAGACATAAAAACAAGTTTGCTGGTAATATAGAACATTTAAAGATCATGGAAAAAATGATAGATAATGAATATTATAATGGAAATAAAAGATTTAATTGTTACTTAGATAAAGATTATGGAGTTATTAGAGGAGATTTTAATAAAGCAAAATTTAAAAAAACCATTGAAGAATATTTAGAAGATAATAATAGACTTGTAGAAAAAGAATTAAAAAAGAAACACTTGTATACTGGAGAATTGAAGCATAAAAATAGAAAAGGAGCAGTCGATTCGCTTGTTAAAAATTTTATAGATAAATATTACGGAAATACAAAATAATTTTTTTCGTAATTTTGTTACATGGCAGAAGGATTTACTTTTAATTTAACTAATCCAACTTCTACAGAACAAAGTGCTACCGTATTTGAATCTCCAGAAGTTTTAGCTGCTGCTGGACAAAGCACTGCAACTGGTGAATTTATAGATCAAAAATTAACTCCAGTTGGTTTCAATCCAGATTTTGCTTGTTATATAGAATATAAAAATGCTTTTTTAATTGTAGGAGATATTGGAAGTGAAGTAAAAGCTGCATTTTATTTTATAGATACAGGACAATTTTCAGCAGTTTCAAGTTTAGGAATAAATACTTTTTTAAGATCAGATTTGACTGGTATATCTAATCTGACTGATAATAATGGTGATGTTGGTCAAGGATGCTTGTTTTTAGCTTCAAATCCAGTGTCCGCAAGTGGCTTTTCTCAAGTATTAGCAAGATTTGATTCTAATGAAAATGATGCACCTATTCTTGAAGTAATTAGTAACGAAGGTGTTCCTTCTTTTGCAGTTGTTAGTACTACTTTTTATATAAAAGATCAGAACGCAGTAGTATTTATTCTAAGACAAGGATTATTTACCTATAGACTGGGGGTAATTGAAGGTGTGGCTGATTCCATTGGAGCAGCTTTAAGAACGGTTACTGTATATAATACAGGCATTCCTTTAGCAAGTTTTCCTCAACAATTTAAAATAGATGAAAACAATGGATTAGTATTTTGGGTAACTAACTCATCATCTAATTTTTTTCAAGTATATAATATTAGAGATCGTAATGATCCACCTACTCCAGCACCTCCATTATATCCAAGAATTTTTGATTTTGGTACTGCTGGTATCGAAAAAGGTGATGCAGTTTATGTTGAGCATTTAAATCAATTTTGGTTATATGCAACTACGAATGGAGGTACTACTTTTGATATGTTTATTTTTGATATTTCCGTTGATCTTAATATTTCTCTCTCAAACACTGTTGTAGACTTTTTAGGATCAACCGCATCTACAATAGGTGAAGCTACAATGTTTTATGATTCAAAATATAAACAAATTCTTTTTAAAGGAATTAATAACACTGGTTATGCATTTTATGATATAGATAATAACGCATTAAAAGGTTTTAACAATTTAGATAATATTGGTAGTACAATATATGATCAAGTTTTTGATGCTACATATCCAAGTGGAGATTTTTTCAATAGAGTTTTTCCAACTACTGGTCAAAAATTAACCATATTTAGTTTATCAACAGGTGAAGATGTTATAAATTACGGTACAAATTTAGGAATAGCTGGTACATTTTTTATAGATAGATATAGACAAGCTGGTGCGTTTGATTCAAACCAAGTAAACTATATTGTTGCTGGAGGTGGTATTGGCGCACCGTCTGATTTAATAAATATTTTTTCTGGAGCGAATACGCTGGGTTCATCTCAAGTAGCAGTAAATACTCAAGCTGGTAATCAAACTTATCCAGAAGTTTTACAATCGCTTCAAAATCAAGATTATGTAATTACTGATTTTTATGTAAAAACAAACTCCGTTGCTCAAGCAAACAAACGAATTGCAATCTCATATACAAGTCCAAACGGTGAAACATATGAAGATGAAATTTTTCCAACAATAAATCCTATGCAACCTCAAGTTGTACTTAAAGATTTAGAAACAAAATTTGTTTCCAATGCATTAAATACAATTCAAATAGATATTTTACCAAATGAAACAGTAGAATTAATTGCAACATATGAAACGTTTGAGAGAAATGAAGGAGAAGCTTTTCCAGATATAAATACAATAAATAGAATATTGAATGCACCAGAGCAAAATAGAGAAATATTAAAACAAATATGGGGAGAAGGTGTCTTTACAGGCACTACAGAACCTACTCCACCTACAAAAAAGAAACAACCAATTCATATAACTCTTGATTCTCCATTTGCAAGAGTAATTTACAAAAGAGCAAAAATTTAAGGTTGTACTTTGTATTCTGCTAATTGTAAATCTTTTAGTTTGAATTGTTTTTTATTTTCTAATATATAGTTTTGAATTTCTATAAGTCTTTTTTTCAGAGCCATATAAAATAACCAAAGTTTATCCTTTTCTTCTTTATGTTTTTCATATTCAACTAATAAAAACTGTAGTGATGGATCAATACCAAGATTGATTATTTTTTTTGAAAAGACTAAAAGTCTATCTACATTTTCCTCTGCTTCTTTAAGCTCTTTTTTGTATTTAGGTAAAAAAGTTTCATAATAATATTCATACCTTTCTTTGTATCTTTTTTTGAGAGTAATAATATGAATTTTATTTTCAAATAATTCTATTCTTAAATTGCTAAGATTATATTCGTCTTTTTCTTTTTTTAATTGATTTTTGATTTGTGTGGTATGTGATTCTAATAAATCAATATGATTTTTTATATCATCAAGAATTTCAATAAGCTCTATATTGTCTGGTTTAATTGATGTTTTACCAAAAATTTCATACTCAGCTAATTCTTTTGCTTCCTTAGTGTATACTTTTAATTGATTTTTATTAGACTTTACTTTGAGCTTAGTTAATTCTGGTGTTAAATAACTTTCATAATCCATTCTACAATTTTTAAATGCAGTAATGTAATTACACAAAGTCAATTCATTTGCAATTTCTTCCTGTTTGTATTTATTTTTTTTGTATTCATCTTTTTCAGTTTTGATCAACTTTTTCAGTGTTTTATCAAAATCACCATATACTTTTATTGCAGTATAGTACTTATCTAATTTATATTCGCTTACTTCTTTTTTGTAAAGTAGATTTTTAAGTTTTTGTTTCTTATTCATTATATTTTAACTCCTTTTTTAATATTATCATCAAATATTTCATCGTAATTATAAGATTTATCAAATTTTGTTAACCACGTAAAGTTTTTATGTTTACACATAATAGTACTGTCCACAAAATAAGGTATATCTAAGTTTGATAAATCAGTTGAAAACCATGTATCCGAATGAAACATGGTATTATCTACTATTCTAAATGGTATTTTTTCAATAACATGCTTTTTAATAAGCACACAACCAATTCCAGCATGATAAACTTTATTTATTTTTCCATTGTAAAACAGAGATTCTCTTTCTTCTGCATATGATATTTTTCTATATGATCTTATAGATTTATCGTATTCTTCATCTTCTTGAATCATTAATTTTCTTTCTTCACCATGAAATATATCATATGTGCCAGAAATTACATCTCTATCATGGAACATTAATCTTTCAATTACATCAATTGGAGGAAATAAATCGGTTTCCAAATGAAACATATAATCATAATTATTTTTTAACAAAAAATCTCTACATTGATTATGAGAATCATTTATATGAAAAAGAAGTTTTTCGTGTTTTCTGGGTGTATGATCTGCAAAAAAACCTTCACTTTTTATTATGTTAACATTGTTATCTGTTTCAGAATTATCTGCTAAATACACATCAAAATTGGGGTAGGTAAAATTTTTGACATTTTTAACCCAATCTTCCCAACAATACATTTTTGATTCGTGTTGTGGAGAGCAAACTAATACTTTTGGTTTTTTCATAGCTTCAAATATAATAATATTATTAAAAGTACAATTTTACAACAGACAAAACTTGTCAACTTACAAAATTTTTTATCAGTATTCTTAACAATTTTAATATTTTCTATAATATTTTGTCAATTTGTTTTCTTAGGTATTATGGGAGGATTTTTACAATTTTGTTATTGAATGAATGTGTGTTCTTTCATTTAATTTGTGATAATTAAAAATTTATAAAAATGGAAAAAGATAGCAAACAATCTCCAGTGGTCAGAGTTTTTAAAGCGATGATCCCAGTAGCTTTAGGTGTAGCGGCTGGAATGCTTTTATATCAAGAAGCTTCTAAACTGTTAGCTAAGAGCGAGGAGGTTTAATTATTAACATTATAAAAATTGGAAAAAATGAGAAATTATTTTGATGAAGCCGAGTTTTATGCAAATGAGAATTACTCAAATGCAAGTGGTTGGTCACGTATGGGTGGTCCAGATAGCTTAGGATATGATTATTTCGGAGGTCCAGCATCTCAGAATCCTTATTCATATGCTTCTGCTGGTGGTTCAAACCAGAATCCAGCAGCTTCGTTACCTTTCGTAATTAATATTGCTAATTCATCTACTGCGGCAGTAACAGGTGTAAAAATTATGGGTGCAAATGCCTCATTAAGTGCAACTGGTTCTAACTTCGGTAATGTAGCAGCAATTACTATTACAATGGATAACGGAACAGTTACATACGGACAGTTTTTGCAATCAATTATCTCTGAACCTTTTAGAGTTGGATTGATGTATTTACAGTCTACAACCGCTAATCAGCCATTCAACCAAATTACTATTAGTTACACTGAACCTAACGGTAGAGTAGTTACTACACCAGTAACACCAGCGTTAGATCCGATGCAGCAGCAAAGTGGTGTAACAGTAGTTAGACAAATGTTCCCAGTTAACGCAAATACAGAGTTACAAACAACTATTTTAGCAGAAGCAACTCTTACGCTAAGACTATATCCAAGTGAACAACTTGATATTTCAAGAACATTATCTGGTTTAGGTGCTGGTAAATCTTATGGTGCGCCAGATGGTACTTTGAATCAGCAAGGTATCGTACAGGGTATGTAATATTTAGCACAAACGAATAACACATTTCGTAAACTCAAAAATTGGGGAGGAGAGGATTATCCTCCTTCCCTTTTTTTTTAATAAAAAATTATGGACTTATATATTTATTGTGCCTCTAAAAATCCTGTAGGAACCGCAAAAGTTGTTCAATCGTTTGGTTTACAACCAAGTAGAAGCACACCTCAAGAATTAGCATCGCAATTAGCTATGTGTGTTAAAAGATACGGACAAGAAGCATTAGAAAGAGTATCATATATACACCCAGATAGACAATTATTTTCAGCTATGAAAGAAGAAATGTCAAATGCAAGTGGATGTGGATGTTCAAATGCAGATGGCACTGCTGGTGGACCTAAATTAGAACCAGTAGTAGAAAATAAAAATGATCTTACAGAAAGTAAATTATTATCTCAAAATCATCTTATAATTGGTGGAATATTAGTTTTAGCATTAGCAGTAATATTTAAAAAATGATATATCCAAAATATGCTATATATGATGTTTATTCAAATATGAATGGTTTGAAAAATGAAATGCTTTCAAAAGATGTATATTTAGATACAGTAGCTACATTAATTAGAGAACAACCAAAAGAAATTATTGCATTACTTAGACAAAGTGATGTAAACGTACCAAGAAATCCAACAAAAAGACAAATAACTAACCTTTTAGTAAAGAATTTATACATATCTCCTCAATTAAGAAGGAATTTATCTGAGCTTATTGTTTATACAAGAATAAAACCAGCTCATTTAAAATTTGTAGATGGTCCAAGTGCTGGAGAAACTTTAACTAACACTGCTGGAAATGTAGGACAAGGAGTACAGGGAGGTGCTGCTGCTGGTGGACCTATAGGAGCAATAATTGGAGCAGTAGTTGGTTTGACAGAATCTATATTTGATTACTCTGGTGCGAAAAAAGAAGCCGAAACTGAATCTGAAAGAACGAGGTTAACATTATTTACCAAAATAGTTGATGGTAAAAGAAAAATTAATCCTATTCCATTTATTATTATAGGTGTAGTTTTAATTTTAGGTGGTGTAATTATTGTCTATGCTTTAAAATCATGATATGGAAGTAATTATCATACATGATACAGTAGGTAAAAAAAAATTAAGTAACGGAAGTTTTATAGATAAATCTTTTAAAAAAGGTGAAATTTATAATGGAAATTTAAGAACATCTGGTGGAATGTTACCAGAAAACCAAATTCGTTTTTTTTTAACGGATAAGGGTTATGCTTTAGGTTTAGATGTTTGTGAACCATATGTAAAACAACGTGATTCACAAATTTTAGAAATGGTGGATGCAAATGTTGTTACAGATAGTGATTTAATGACAGATGAATCGAGAAAAAAATTAGAAAATGAAAAATTATTTGATGTTAAAAATTTAATACAAAACACAAAAAATAATACAAAAAATATAGTTGCTGGAGCAATTATAGGTGGGGTAGTAGGATTGCTTATTGCTATGTACCAATCAAAAAGTAAAATTGCATTTAGTTTGATAGGAGCATTAAGTGGTGGAATTGGAGGAAAAATATATAGTGATATGTCATGAAAGAAAACGTAATGATATTTGATAAAGGGATATTAGGAATCGATTTTGAAAAGATCGCCAAAATTTCACTAATTATTGGTGTTGGTTTTATAGCTTATAATTTTATAAAATGATACCAGTGTCAACATATAAAATTGATCCATTTTCTCAAGCAACAGGTGTAGATTTATCACAATATACAACTGTTGCAAGTAGTTATTATAATCCACCTATAGTTGATAAATTTGTTTGCCCAAGTTTTGATAGTAGTACTCTTACAAAAGAACAAAAAATAGATGCTATAGATAAATACATAACTAACGTAAATAGATTTTTCGGACAATTAGGTCATAACATGCAAGCAGCTAAAAAAGAAGGTCTTGTAGATTTAGAAAATGCTTATCGAAATCATTATAATTATCATATTGCTCAAAGAAGTTTAGCACAACAATGTAAAGCAAT